>ENA-UPAD01000075-UPAD01000075.1-bioreactor-metagenome-genome-assembly--contig:-NODE-75-length-150847-cov-140.541826_pt1 | contig 150847 bp, 139 predicted proteins | sample MGYA00238179_ERZ772710 | MGnify/ENA primary metagenome ERZ772710 (study PRJEB29004, sample SAMN07631245) | bioreactor metagenome | isolation source: Switchgrass digestor | place: USA: Dartmouth...
GATGCGGTTTTACCCTTTCAAACTTAGACTTTGCCATGCTTGTCAGCCTCCCTTAAAAATTAAATTAGCTCAAATTTCATTTCTCAACGGCGAGCATCTAAGATGCTGACGCCATGAGTTTTTCGGCCACTTCGGCCGGCACTTCCTCGTAGTGGCTGAACTTCATCGTAAACGTCGCCCTACCGGAAGTCTTATTCCTAAGCGCGCTTGCGTATCCGAACATCTCAGCCAGCGGAACATAAGCCTTTACGACCTTAGCTCCCGACCTTGTGGTCATGCCCTCAATTCTGCCCCTTCTCGAGGATAGGTCTCCCATCACATCGCCCAGGTATTCCTCAGGGGTTACGACCTCAACCTCCATTATCGGCTCCATCAAAACGGGATTGGCCTTTCTCATGGCCTCCTTAAATGCCATGGAGGCAGCTATCTTGAAGGCCATCTCGGAGCTGTCCACTTCATGAAAGCTTCCGTCAACCAGGGAGACCTTGACTCCGATCACGGGGAATCCCCCAACGATACCGCTGGTAAGGGCTTCCTCCACTCCCTTTTGGACGGCCGGTATGAACTCCTTGGGTATGACGCCACCGACGATCTTGTCCTCGAACTCGTAACCGGAGTGCCCTGGAAGCGGCTCTACCTCCAGCACGACATGCCCGTACTGGCCACGGCCGCCGGACTGGCGTATGAACTTACCCTCTCCCTTGGCGGGCTTCTTTATGGCCTCGCGATAAGCCACCTGTGGCTTACCTACCCTGACATCGACGCCGAATTCCCTTCTTAGTCTGTCGACTATGATCTCGAGATGCAGCTCGCCCATGCCGGAAATAATGGTCTGACCGGTCTCATGATCTATTGCCACCCTAAACGTCGGGTCTTCCTCCGAAAGGGCAGCCAACCCCTTGGACAACTTGACCTGATCGGCCTTGCTCGCCGGCTCAATGGCCAAGGAGATTACGGGTTCGGGGATGTTCATTCCCTCTAGCACTATTGGCTCCTTTTCATCGCACAGCGTATCTCCCGTCCTAGTACCCTTAAGCCCCGGGATGGCGATTATGGTGCCGGCAAAGGCAGAATCGATATCTTCACGCTTGTTGGCATGGATCCTCAAGATTCTGCCGACGCGTTCCTTGCGCCCGGTCGTGGCATTGAGCACTGACATGCCCGTATGCAACGTACCGCAGTATATCCTGGTGTAGACGACCCGTCCAACGTAAGGATCGACCAGGACCTTAAAGGCCAGAGCCGTAAGCGGTCCCTCTGGATCCGTATGGCGCACGACCTCCTCGCCCGTTAAGGGATTAACGCCCTTGATGGGAGGAATGTCGAGCGGAGACGGCAAATAATCGATGACCGCATCCAGCAACAGCTGAATGCCCTTATTTTTAAGGGCAGACCCGCAAAGAAGCGGAACCAGCTTTAAGTTTATGGTCCCGAAACGCAAAGCCTCTTTGATCTTCTCGCGAGAGACTTCCTTGCCGTCAAGGTAAGCTTCCATGATTTCGTCATCCACCTCGGCCAGGGACTCTACGAGGCGCTCGCGCCATTTTTGCGCTTCATCGACGTAAGCTTGCGGAATTTCTTCCAGCTCCATTCGAGTGCCCAGCTCATCGGTATACTCTATGGCCCTCATCTCGACGAGATCTATTATACCTGCAAAGGCCTCCTCGCAACCCATGGGAAGCTGGATTGGCACAGGAGTTGCACCCAAGCGTTCCTCTATCTGCGACATAACGTCGAAGAAGTTGGCCCCGACCCTGTCCATCTTGTTCACAAAGGCGATCCTCGGTACCTTATACTTGTCAAGTTGACGCCACACCGTCTCGGATTGAGGTTCAACACCGCCAACGGCACAGAACACCGCAACGGCCCCATCCAACACCCTGAGCGAGCGTTCAACCTCCATCGTAAAATCCACGTGCCCGGGTGTATCAATTAGGTTGATCATATGATTTTTCCAATAACACGTTGTGGCCGCCGACGATATGGTTATGCCGCGTTCCCGCTCCTGCTCCATGAAGTCCATGGTAGCAGCGCCTTCATGAACTTCACCTATTTTGTGAATCTTTCCCGTATAAAACAATATTCGCTCCGAAGTCGTAGTCTTACCTGCATCTATATGGGCAGCTATGCCTATGTTACGAATGCTTCGGATATCTATCCCGCCATCGCTCATGCCTTACAAATCACCACCTATGCAATATAACCTTACCAACGATAGTGAGCGAATGCCCTGTTGGCCTCGGCCATCTTATGCGTATCTTCTCTTTTCTTTACTGCTGCACCTTCTCCTTTGTAGGCATCCACGAACTCCCTGGCCAAACGCTCGGTCATGGGGATACCCTTACGGGATCTGGCGCTATTTATGATCCATCGAATTGCCAAGGCCTGCGCGCGATCCGGAGCAACCTCCACGGGAACTTGGTAAGTGGCTCCGCCTACGCGTCTGGGCCTGACCTCGATCAATGGCTTAACGTTTTCCAAGGCCTTATCGAATACCTCATCGGGATTTACGTTAAGCCTCTTGGCAGCTTGCTGTAAAGCTCCATAGACAATCCGCTCGGCAACGCTCTTCTTGCCATCATACATTACGGAGTGGATGAACTTGGTTATTGCCTCACTCCTGAACATCGGATCCGGACTGACCTTCCTTTTAGTCACATGCCCCTTTCGCGGCATTATGTCGACCTCCTCGCTTACCCGTCTCTATTAGGACTTAGGCTTCCTCACGCCGTACTTGGATCTGCCCTGGCGGCGATTTTCTACCCCGCCGCAATCGAGTGCTCCGCGTATGATATGATAACGGACACCGGGCAAGTCCTTGACACGTCCGCCTCGAACCAACACTACCGAGTGTTCCTGGAGGTTGTGCCCTATGCCCGGAATATAGGCCGTAACCTCTATTCCGTTCGTCAACCTAACGCGGGCGACCTTCCTCAAGGCGGAGTTAGGCTTCTTCGGGGTAACGGTATATACCCTGGTACAAACCCCTCTCTTTTGAGGATTCCCCTGCAACGCAGGAGCTCCGGAACGTTTTTTCTTCTCTTCACGCCCTTGGCGTATCAACTGATTTATGGTAGCCACAAAAGTCCCCCCTTCAATTATCTAGGCTTCCTTTGCCTGCCTACATTTCAACAAGCCCGCAACTGCTGCAGGTCTCTCTATAACACATGCCCTACCCAGGACCTTGGAACTGTCGACCCATTCCACCGGTATCTTTCTAATCTCCGCTTCCCTCAAGACCGGCTCACTGACCTCGGCATCGGCATCGCGGGCAATGAATACTTTTTCGATTTCCGACCTCAACATCCTGCGAAGGACACTCTTGGCTCCCACGACGCGATCGCCTTCTATAAGCTCCTGTAAAGGCATGACAAACCACCCTCTTGCGACATGAGCACCGAGGAATGATATCAACGCCGGCGCTTTATGTCAAGTAGACTCCTATGGGGCCTGCCCTAGGCAAGCCCCATAAAATGATTATATCGCAATTTACCTGGCACGTTCAGCGGAAACCGGCAAATGAGCGACCTCTTCTTCAACCTCCACGACATCAAAGTTCCTATTGGGAGTTGCTCCAGTGCCAGCCGGGATCAGATGACCTATTATTACGTTTTCCTTCAGGCCTCTGAGGTAGTCTATTTCGCCTCTGACGGCAGCAGAGGCAAGGGCCTGGGCTGTCTGCTGGAAGGATGCTGCAGACATAAAACTGTCCGTCGCCAAAGCCGCCTTGGTGATGCCGAGCAATACCGGCTTCCATATGGGTTCCTGGCGAAGCTTTCGCACAAAGGTCACCCTTTGGATCAACTTCTCGACTTGAGAGAGAGCGAGTATCGGTCTTACCACTATCTTCGTCGGTTCAAGCTCTATAAGCCGCTCGAGGACTTGCTGATTTATCTCGGTTCCCGCAGGGATAATGACGTCACCAAGGCGATCCCTTACGGGTTCCAGCAAGACCTTGCCGTAAATTTTATCGGTCATAACGCTGTGCAATATCCTTTGCCTGGAATAGATCTCCCCGTCGGCCTCGATGGCGGTTATCTTGCCTTCGATTATACCCCTAACAATACCTCCATCAACGATGGGGGGGATATCTTCAAGCTCGTTGCCGTTCGAATCTATTGCCCTACTTAAAGGCCGACCCCATATTTTGCTGATGAGGTATTCCTGGATGGCGTCAGGCAAATCGACGGTCTCCGGAGCCTTCCATACCTTAATCTCCTTTACCGATTTCTCCTTTAACTTCAAAGCTATGTCCTTTGTCAAAAGACCGTCCTTGGGGGCTATGACCATTCCATCGCAAACTACGTCTTCGGCCAGATAGGTGACATCGCAAAGGGTAAGGAGTTTCTCCGTATCCATTACCTGCAGCGGCCTGCGCAAATCCTGGGTAACCAGTGCAAGCTGCTTAATGCTCAGGGGCACGCCTGCCTCTATGCGTACGCCGTTGCCGCCCTCATAGGGTTCAACCAGCTCCAACCCATCGAGTTCCCTCCTGAACAGCGACTCTCCCACTATTACGCGAACCTGCTCTCCCTGGTCTTCGACGACGAGCTCGGAAAGCACCGTGCCCGGCTGAAGAAGGATCTTTATTGCCTGTTCGTCCAAGATTTCTCCCTTATATTGCGCTGCGTGCTCCAACGAACCCTTGCCGATCACGTCTTTGAGGACCTTGCCCTTCAGCAAGGCGACAGAATCGTCCATGCATCGCCTATTATGGCTCCTAATTTCCTCTATTTCCCTTTCCAGCTCGTCCAGCCATACTATTTCGCCGACCACGTAAGAGGTATCTCCTTCGTCGGCTATGCGCACCTTATTAACAGGGGCAACCTTGCGCAAGATTACCTCGATGTGCTTGTTGTTTATGGAAACGCCTTGAGACTTGTAGACCTCTTGAATGCCATCGACAAGGTACCTTTGAACGGCCTCTATGCCCTTAACATCCAGCAGTTGCTGAGGATCGATGTAACCCTCCGTCAAGACCTGACCCTTCGTCACCTCATCTCCCTCTTCAACAAGAAGCAGTTGGGCGGAAGGCACGTTGAACGTCACCTTCTCGTCGGCGTTTTCACTGGACTGGATGACGATCTTCCTCTTGCCTTCCATCTCCCGAATCTCGACGACCGTGCCGTCGATCTCGGAAAGAAGGGCTGTCTTTTTGGGCTTCCTGATCTCGAAAAGCTGCTCGACACGAGGCAGACCCTGAGTGATATCCTCTCCTGTAATCCTGACGCCGCCGGTATGGAACGTCCTCATAGTAAGCTGCGTTCCCGGCTCTCCGATCGACTGGGCTGCCACTATGCCCACTGCCTCGCCAATTGACACGGGCTTTCTTGAGGAAAGATCCAAACCGTAGCACTTTTGGCATACGCCGTTACGTAGCCCGCAAGTCATCGGGCTTCTCACCCATACACCTTCTACGCCTGCAGCTTCTATGGCATCGGCTTTCTCCTGATCGATGATATCTCCGGCCTTTACCATAATTGTCCCATCTCCGGGGTGACGCACATCCTCAAGGGCAGTTCTTCCGTATATCCTTTCGCTTAGGGAAATGACGACCTTGCCGTCTTGAAGCAGCGGAGTCATGAATACCCCCTTATCCGTCCCGCAATCTTCATCGATGACGATCAAGTCTTGCGATACATCGACGAGACGCCTCGTTAAATATCCGGACTTGGCAGTCCTCAAGGCCGTATCGGCGAGCCCCTTCCTTGCTCCGTGAGTCGAAATGAAGTATTCCAACATGTTCAGGCCTTCCCTGAAGTTGGAAATAATCGGGTAATCTATGACTTTACCCGAAGGATCGGCCATGACTCCCCGGATGCCGGCCATCTGCGAGACCTGGCTCTTGCTACCGCGAGCTCCCGAGTCGACCATCATCCTCAAGGGGTTAAACTCATCCATATGCTGCAATATACAGTCGGCGATCTTCGAGGCCGCCTCAGTCCAAAGCAACTCCGTCTGTCTCAGGTATTCGTCCTCGGTCAGGATGCCCATGCCATACTGAACGTTGAGCTCGCTCTCCTTATCGAGGACCTCCTTCACTATCTCCTCCTTCTCGGGAGGAATGACAACGGAGTCTATATTTAGGGAGATGCCGCTCTTAGTGAACCACTTATATCCCAATAGCTTGATGTCATCCAGCATCTTTACCAGATCTTCATGTTCAATCTTGTCAAAAGCCAAATCGAGCAAAGCACCTAAATCCTTTTTGGCAATCTGCCTGTTTATATATCTGAGAGATGGATGCAAGACGCTGTTGAACAAAGCTCTGCCGGGAGAAGTTTCTATAAACTCCCCGTTCCAGCGCATCTTCACTCTCGCATTGGGGTGAACGACCCCGTGGTCAAGGGCTATCAGCGCGTCCTCTATGTCCCTGAAGAGCATGCCCTCCCCCTTGCGTCCATCGGCCATGGCAGTCAGGTAATATATGCCGAGCACGACATCCTGGGTCGGCGTCACAATGGGACGTCCGTGCGCGGGCGACAACAAGTTGTGTCCGGCTAGCATCAGGACCCTGGATTCCGCCTGTGATTCCAGCGATAAGGGAACGTGCACGGCCATCTGGTCTCCGTCGAAGTCGGCGTTAAAGGCGGTGCAGACAAGGGGGTGCAGCCTGATGGCCTTACCCTCCATTAGGAGCGGCTCGAAGGCCTGGATGCCCAGGCGGTGAAGGGTTGGCGCCCTGTTGAGCATGACCGGGTGGTCCTTTATGATCTCTTCCAGGGCCTCCCAAACCTCATCCCTTCTGCGCTCTATTATGCGCTTTGCCCCCTTGACGTTTGAGGCTATGCCCTTTTCGATCAACTTATGCATGACGAAGGGGCGAAATAATTCCAGTGCCATTTCCTTGGGCAAACCGCACTGATAAAGCTTCAACTCCGGTCCTATGACTATGACGGACCTTCCCGAATAGTCCACGCGCTTGCCGAGAAGGTTTTGGCGGAAACGCCCTTTCTTTCCCCTTAGCAGGTCGGTCAAGCTCTTAAGAGGGCGGTTCCCGGCGCCCAATACGGCCTTGCCCACCCTGCCGTTATCAATGAGGGCGTCAACCGCCTCCTGGAGCATTCTTTTTTCGTTTCTTATTATCATGTCAGGAGCATTCAGCTCCTGCAGCTTCTTCAGACGATTGTTCCTATTGATGACACGCCTGTAAAGATCGTTCAAGTCGGATGTGGCAAACCTTCCGCCGTCAAGCTGGACCATGGGTCGAAGATCAGGTGGAATGACCGGCAAAACGGTCAAGATCATCCACTCGGGCTTGCTGTCTCCCTTTCTGAAGTCCTCCACGACCTGCAGCCGCTTTATGAGCTTTCGCTTCTTCTGGCCGGTAGAGTTGGCTATCTCCTCGCGAAGCAATATGGCAAGCTCATCTATGTCTATGCGCCTGAGCAGTTCAAGAAGGCTTTCGGCCCCGATTCCTGCCATAAAATCCTTGTCGTAGGCACGGCACAGCTTATGTTCCCTTTCCACTATAATGTCACACTGTTCAAAGGGAGAATTGCTGCCCTCTATGACTATGTACGACGGATCCTCGATGGCAATTGTCTCCTGCTGAGAGTTGAACCTGCCGGGATAGTTTTTCATGTAAAGCTGCAGCTCCGAGGCGGACAAAATGTCGTCCTTTGCGAAGGGAAGACGAACGGCAGCTATCACCATGAAGGCTTCCTGATTTTTGATGGCAGTCCTCTCAAACTCTACCTTTATGCCCTGTTTCTTGAGCCTATCTATGTCACCTTGGCTCACTATATCCCCGGCCTTAAACTGAGCGCCCTCCTCGATCTCCGTTATCGTGTAGGCCGGCTCCACCTTGAAGAGGTCGTCTCCGTACTCCGTACGATAGCGGGAGACCTGTTGAGCGGAAAGGATGTCCCCTTCCTTTAGGGGCAGGTCGTCGACGCTGGTAATGCGATAGGCCTCTTCGGCTTTGAACTTGGGATCGTAATGCCTGTGGATGCGCTCCTCGCATGCCGGGATCAAGTCTCCTTTTTTGACTAAGTCGGGCCTCTTGCCTTCCATCACGACCTTGTACAGCAACTCCCTCCGCCTAAGGGGAGCAAAGTAGACGACCCTTTCCAGGTCCTTGGAGGTCGTTCCCAAAAACAGGCTGAGCCTGCTGGGAATTCCGCGCAGATACCATATATGCACCACAGGGCAGGCAAGCTCGATATGCCCCATCCTCTCGCGCCTCACCTTGCTGTCGGTCACTTCCACGCCGCAACGATCGCACACTATGCCCTTAAATTTAGGGCCATTGCGCTTGTATTTTCCGCAGGCGCATTCGTAGCTCCTCACGGGACCGAATATGCGCTCACAAAAAAGACCGTCCTTCTCTGGCCTAAGGGTCCTGTAGTTTATCGTCTCGGGCCGCTTCACTTCGCCGCTCGACAATTCCCTTATCCTCTCCGGACTTGCAAGTCGGATACGAACGCCCACGATCTCGCGTTTGTCCATTTACGCATCATCCCCCTCAGGGTCTATTTCATCTTCCTCATCATCATCAGGATCTCCGAAGATCCTTGCCTCCAAACCAACCACTGCTTCTTTTCTCTCCTGGGCCTCGGGCACCTGCTTGTCAAGCCTCTTCTTGTGGCGTTCCTCTTCCTCTACGTCTCCGATGCTTTGGTCGTCATACAGGACCTGTACATCTAGAGCTAACCCCTGGAGCTCCTTGATCAGCACGCGGAAGCTTTCCGGCACGCCTGGGTTACCTATGTTCTGACCCTTGACTATGCTCTCGAAGGTCTTAAGCCTTCCTTGGACATCGTCAGACTTAATGGTGAGCATCTCCTGCAACGTATGAGCTGCTCCATACCCTTCCAAGGCCCAGACTTCCATCTCGCCGAAGCGCTGGCCGCCAAACTGGGATTTTCCTCCCAAGGGCTGCTGGGTTATCAAGCTGTAGGGCCCTACGGAACGGGCATGGATCTTGTCGTCCACCAAGTGGATCAGCTTGAGCATATACATGTGCCCCACGGTCACCTTGCTCTCGAAGGGCTCTCCGGTTCTACCGTCGTAAAGAACGATGCTTCCGTCCCTCGTCAGACTGGGAAATTTGCGGTGGCGTATCTCTTCCATATATTTGAAGATCTCGTCTACGGAGGCTCCTTCAAATACAGGAGTGGCCACCCTCCATCCGTTATGGTAGGCCACAAAGCCAAGGACCGTCTCCAAGACCTGTCCCAGGTTCATTCGGCTCGGCACTCCCAGGGGGTTTAACACCACATCGACGGGCGTGCCGTCGGGGAGATAGGGCATGTCCTCCACCGGCAATATTCGGGAGACCACTCCCTTATTCCCGTGACGTCCCGCCATCTTGTCGCCTACCGTTATCTTCCTGAGCTGGGCAAGGAAGACCTTCACGACTTCGTTAACCCCAGGGGGAAGCTCATCGCCGTATTCGTCCCTGGAAAGCCTCTTGACGGCAACGACCTTGCCGCCTTCTCCGTGGGGCACCCTGAGCGAAGTATCCCTGACCTCCCTGGCCTTTTCTCCAAATATGGCCCTAAGCAGCTTTTCCTCAGGAGTTTGATCGGTCTCTCCCTTAGGGGTGACCTTCCCAACCAATATATCTCCAGCCCTTACCTCGGCTCCTATGCGGACTATTCCCCTTTCGTCGAGGTTTTTCAGCTGATCCTCGCCGACGTTAGGTATATCCCTCGTTATTTCCTCCGGGCCCAGCTTGGTATCTCGGGCATCTATCTCATATTCCTCTATGTGGATGGACGTATAGACGTCCTCTTTTACCAATCTCTCGCTCAAAAGGATGGCGTCTTCAAAGTTGTAGCCCTCCCATCCCATGAAGGCCACCAAGACATTTCTTCCCAGAGCAAGCTCGCCCTGGTCGACCGCCTGACCGTCAGCCAGAAAATCGCCGGCCTTCACCGTTTCGCCTTTCTTGACTATGGGGCGCTGATGTATCACGGTGCCCTGGTTGGACCTTCTGAACTTGATCAAGGAATATTTGTCGACCTGACCGTCATCCGTCGTAACTTCTATCCTGTTAGCATCCACGTACGTGACAGTACCTGCCCTCTTGGCCAGTATGCAGGCTCCGGAATCCCTGGCCACCTTTTCCTCAATCCCCGTGCCTACCAGGGGAGCCTCGCTTTGCATCAAGGGAACAGCCTGCCTCTGCATATTGGATCCCATGAGTGCCCTGTTGGCGTCGTCGTGCTCCAAAAAAGGTATAAGGGCTGCCGAAACCGATACAATCTGCTTTGGCGTAACATCGGCGTAATTGACCTGTTCGGGGGGCACTATGACTATAGAACCGCGGTGCCTTACGTGCACCTCTTCCTGGTTGATGCGACCCTCTTCGTCAACGGGTATGTTGGCCCTGGCCACGTATGCCTCGTCCTCCTCGTCGGCCGACAAATACACCACCTCGTCGGTCACGTAGCGGTCCCTGACGACCCTCTTAGGCGACATCAAAAAGCCGTATTCGTTTACCTTGGCATAATTGGCCAAAGACGTCACCAGTCCGATGTTCGGACCTTCCGGCGTCTCTATAGGACAAATCCTTCCATAGTGAGAGGGATGCACGTCACGCGCCTCAAAGCCTGCCCTCTCTCTCGTCAAACCACCTGGCCCCATTGCCGACAGCCTTCTTCTGTGGGTGACGTCCGCCAAGGGGTTGGTCTGGTCCATGAACTGAGACAACTGGCTGGAACCGAAGAACTCCCTAATGGCTGCCGATATGGGTCGAATGTTTATCAGGTCATGTGCAGTGGCGGTCGACAAATCCGGTATCGTCGTCATCCTGTCCTTGGCTATACGCTCCATTCGAAGCAAACCTATGCGAATCTGGTTCTGCAGCAACTCACCCACGGAACGAACGCGCCTGTTGGCCAAGTGGTCTATGTCATCCTCGCGCTCCGTTCCGTCGCGGAGGTTGAGTATTCCCTTAACTATGGCTATCAGATCCTCAAGGGTCAGCAACCTAACCTCTTCGGATATGTTGAGGCCCAGCCTTCTGTTCAGCTTGTATCTGCCAACGCGGCCAAGGTTGTAGCGCCTGGTATCAAAGAATATGGAATAAACGTAGTCCTTTGCGTTCTCCACCCTCAAGGGTTCATTGGGACGCATACGCTTGAAGATCTCAAGCATTGCCTCCTCGGGGGAGTTGCTCCCGTCGCGTTCGAGGGTGGCGGGAAAGACGGGATCCACGTTCCAGAGCCTAACCTTCGTTAAGCCCCTGTCCCATAACGTCTCGACGTGCTCCTTGGTCAGGCGATCGTTTTTGGGAATGATCACGTGGCCTGCGCTGTCTATGATATCTTCGGCCAGCAGACGTCCTCTGACGTCCCCTTCAACTATGTCTACCTCCTCTTCGACTCCGCCGAAGGCCTTGATGAGCTCCGTGTTATCCTTGAGTCCGAAGGCCTTAAGCAGCACGGTGGCCGGCACTTTTCGTCTGTTGTCGATGTTAACCGATAAGACGTCACCGGAGGTTAGGTCGAACTCAAGCCAGGCACCCCTGTCGGGGATGATCTTGGCCTTGTAGACCTCCTGTCCGGGAGCACCCGACTCGATGCTGAAATACACTCCAGCGGAACGGGCCAACTGGTTTACGACTACCCTTTCCGTTCCGTTGATTATAAAGCTCCCCCTGTCAGTCATGACAGGGAAGTCTCCAAGGAATATCTCCTCCTCTTTTATTTCGCCCGTGTTTCTGTTCACGAGTCGCACGGTGGCACGAAGAGGCATTGACCAGGTCAAGTCCTTCTGCCTGGCCTCCTCTTCCGTCAAGGTCGGAGGATCGATGTAATATCGTACGAACTCTATCACGAAGGATCCGTCGTAGCTTTCTATAGGAAAGATCTCCTCGAGCAGCTCCTGAAGTCCTTGTGACTTTCTGTGGTCAGGATGCTCTTCGGGTTGTAAGAACCATTTGTATGACTCATGTTGAAGCTCGACTAAATATGGTAGGGCAATTAATTCCTTCGAGGGACCAAAATTCAACCTTTCGCGTTTTCTCCCCACTTTCACAAATTCCGGCATGGGAGCAACGACCTCCCTATCTATGTTTTTGATGGGTTAAAAGGGAACAAGCGTTCATAATGCGAGCGATCATAATAGCAAATGCTGATGACTCTGTCAATATCACAGGACAACCTTCTCCATAAGTTGGGGTGTTATGGATGTATTTCTTCTGATGGGATATGAATTCGAAAAATGGTGGGCAGGGGGGGATTTGAACCCCCACAGGCGCTAAGCCCACTGGCTCCTGAGGCCAGCGCGTCTACCTTTCCGCCACCTGCCCTTGCCTGTACGTCAAACGGCAATTAATTCTACAATACTTTATGGCTTCTCGTCAAATTCAGCAAGAGAGGCCCTGTAAAGACGATCCCTTATGGCCAGGCCCACTCCTCTTTTTTCCGGATAATCGGCTATTATCGCTTCTACCCCCCTCTTTTCGAGGTATCTCAAGCCCATAAACAGGCCACGGGCATAATTTTCCAGCGAATCAAAGAAGATTGCATCATCGCCCAAATCTACCGGCGGCCTTCTGATGCCCATGTAGCCGACCCTTTCGCCCCTAATTTTAGGCCACTCCTCTTCCGCCTTCCACAACAAAACCTTACACCTGGGTGCATAATGCCTATAGCGCGTGCCCGGGGATCGTTTCTTTAAATTTATCTCCCTTTCTCGGCTTAGGTTCTCCGGAAGCAACACGGTCTCGCCAAAATCGGTCAGGGCCTCTATGGGCAATCCCCCCGGCCTAAGGAGCACCGCCTTTTCCTCCGTGATGTCTATCACCGTCGATTCCACGCCCACATCGGTCGGACCGCAATCGAGTATGACCTCTATCCTATCGCCAAGGTCCTCGTAAACGGTATCAGCGTCAGTGGGGCTTGGCCTACCGCTCGTATTTGCGCTTGGAGCTGCTATGGGAACGCCTGAGGCCTCGATCAGGGCCAAGGCAACGGGATGCGAAGGCATCCGTACGGCTACGGTGTCAAGCCCGCCGCGCGTGACCTTCGGCACGACGTCCTTTGCTCTCATTACAAGGGTAAGGGGACCGGGCCAAAAGGCATCCATCAACCTTAGGGCCCTTTCATCACAGTATGCGATCTCCCGAGCCGTTTCAATGGCAGCTACATGCACTATTAGGGGATTGTCCTGAGGCCTTCCCTTTGCAAGGAATATCCTTCTGACGGCCTCCTCATCCAGGGCATTGGCCCCCAAGCCGTAAACCGTCTCTGTGGGAAAGGCCACTAAATGGCCTTTCCTAAGCTCCTTTGCGGCTAAGTTTATGATTTTCTCGTCGGGATTCCATCTGTCCAGCTTATATACGACCGCCTTCTTCAATCTGTTTCATCTCCAAAGACCTTTCGGCAGTATTCCAACAGTCTAGGGAAACTGCCGTCCATTATCGTCCTTCTTGCCTCGCGGGCAAGCTCCAACATGAAATGAAGGTTATGCCACGTACACAACCTTGAGGCTAAGATCTCGCCGGCCTTATGGAGGTGACGAATGTAGGCTCGGCTGAAGTTCTTGCAGACGTAGCAATTGCACTTCGGATCCAGCGGCGAAAGGTCGTCTTTAAGCTCTTGCCTTCGGACGTTTAACATTCCCCTTGAGGTCAAAACCGACCCGTTTCTGGCGTTTCTGGTCGGCAACACGCAATCGAACATGTCAACACCCAGCGCAATGGCTTCAACCATATCAAGGGGATGCCCGACGCCCATGAGGTAGCGAGGCTTACTCCTTGGAAGCAGTTGGTCCATCAGCTCCAGTACATCATACATCATCCTTTTGGGTTCCCCCACGGCTAAACCGCCTATGCCGTAACCCGGAAAGTCCATGTCCACCAATGCTTCGCCGCAAAGCCTGCGCAATTCCGGGAATACGGACCCTTGAATTATGCCAAATAGCGCCTGATCGGGCCTTGAATGGGACTGCTTGCATAACATGGCCCACCTTATGGTCCTAAGGGTAGCCCTCCTGGCATCCTCCTCGCTTATAGGATAGGAAGTGCATTCGTCAAAACACATGGCTATGTCGCTTCCCAATGATTCCTCAACGGCCATGACCGAGGCGGGAGTCAGAAAATGCCTGCTTCCGTCCAGGTGGGATTGAAATTCCACTCCGTCGTCGCTTACGTTTCTAAGCGACGCCAGAGAGAAGACCTGAAAGCCTCCGCTGTCGGTAAGTATAGCCCTGTCCCACCCCATAAAACCATGGAGGCCTCCGGCCTTCTCTATAATGTCGACTCCGGGGCGCAAATACAAATGGTACGCATTGGACAAAATTATACGAGCCCCCAACATCTCGAGCTCAAAGGGCGCCATGGCCTTAACTGTGGCCTGCGTTCCCACCGGCATAAAGCAGGGAGTCTCTATGATGCCATGGGGAGTTGACATCCTGGCAACCCTCGCCCTGGTGTGAGGGCATTCGGCTATAACTTCATAGTTAAAGAAATCTTTCATATCCAGACCTACCATCCTAAAAGTTTTATGGAATTTTTCCATACCGCATCTGCAAATTCGTCCAAGGGCATGCCGCGCAACGACGCTATGGTCTCATATACATAGATGACGTTGGCCGGCTCGTTGGTCTTTCCCCTGGCATGTTCTGGCGAAAGGTAGGGAGAGTCGGTCTCACACAAGATGCTTTCAAGCGGTATATTTGCCGCAACCTCCCTCAAGGCATCGTTCTTCCTGTAGGTAATATTGCAGGCAAAGGAAATATAAAACCCCATCTCGATGGCCTCCCTGGCCTGTCTTTCGTCCCCTTGAAAGCAATGCAGGATCCCCCCTGCCTTGCCGGGGCCTTCGGACTTTAATATGGCCAAGGCATCATCGTAAGCATCCCTTATGTGGCATACCAGGGGCTTTCCTGCCTTCTTTGCCCACCTTATATGCTTTAAAAATACTTCACGTTGAACCTCTTTGGGGGAAAGGTTTCTGTAGTAATCCAGCCCCGTCTCTCCTATGGCGACAACGCGTTCGTTTTCCCCCAAAGAGAGCAGCTCCTCAGAAATTTCACCTTTTACCTCTTTTGCATCGTGGGGATGAACGCCCACAGCTGCGTAGCATTTTATCGCCTCTATCTTGCTTGCCAGGGACAGCGCCTCGAAGCTGGAGACTTCATTGAAGCCAACCAGCAGCATCCGCCTTAACCCCTCACCTGTAGCCCTTGCAAGCACATCGTTTAGGCGCGATTTTAATTCGGGCATAAAGACATGACAGTGAGTGTCTACCAAAGGCACGATCCTGTTCGTCTCCTCACGGGACGCGTCAATGGACGCGGCTGCCCAAGGGTATGTCATCGTTATCGACCGTAAGGAGCGCAAGCTTGGATCCGTCCGGAGATTCTGCCGCAAGAAGCATGCCGTTGCTCACGACGCCGCGCAGCTTGGCTGGCTTTAGGTTGCATATTACGATGATCTTTTTGCCAATCAAATCCTGGGGGCTATAATACTCCTTTATCCCCGATACTATAACCCTCCGCTCGTACCCGAGGTCGAGCGTCAGCTTGTAGAGCTTATCGGCTCCCGGAATGGCATCTACGGATACGACCTTTGCCACCCTAAGCTCTATCTTTTTAAAGTCATCGATGGAAACTTCTTCCTCGTGGTCGCCTGGATCGGGTTGCAGGCTCTTCTTGGCCTCCCTTTCCTCCTTTTCGACGGCCCACTTTTTAAGGTCGATCCGCGGAAAAAGAGAGCCCTTTCTGCTTACCGCCGTTCCGGCCGGAAAGGATGTATCCAGGGACTTGAAGCTGCCGAGATCGAGGGCTGATTTCAAGCCCAGCTGTTCCCATATTTCCTCGGCCTTCCGAGGCATGAAGGGAGCGATGAAAAGGGCGATGTTCTTCAGGGACTCGCACAAATTGTACAACACGTTGCTTAGGCGGCTTTTATCGCCTTCCTCTCCCAACTTCCAGGGCATGGTTACATCTATATATTTATTGGCCTTGCTCACGTAGCCCCATATCTCCTTGAGGGCCTCGTCGTAGGCAAAGCGCGACATCAGCCCATCAATTCGACTAAACACTTCCCTTGCCGCCGCCTGCCCGATGCCCAAGTCCTCTTCGAGGGGCTCGGATTGTGGCTTTGGCACGATCCCGTCAAAATATTTGACGACCATCTGAAGCGTCCTGGACAATAAATTTCCCAAGTCGTTTGCCAGGTCGGAATTGATCCTCTGCACTAATGCCTTCTCGGAAAAATCTCCGTCAAGGCCAAAGGGAACTTCCCTGAGCAAAAAATATCTAAAGGAGTCTGCCCCATAGAGGTCCACGATCTCAAAGGGATCGACTACATTTCCCCTGGACTTCGACATCTTTTCTCCCTCGACGGTCCACCATCCGTGGGCAAAGACTTGCTTTGGCGGGTTAACGCCAAGGGCAAGAAGCATTGCCGGCCACACTACGCTGTGAAAACGAAGTATGTCCTTGCCTACCAGGTGATGCACCACGGGCCAATACTTTTTCCACCTGGCTTCATCCTTGGGATAGCCGCACACGGTCAGGTAGTTTATTAGCGCGTCGAACCACACGTAGATGACATGGGTGTCGTCGCCGGGCACGGGAATCCCCCATTTCAGCGTGGTCCTGGACACCGACTGGTCCTTAAGGCCCATTTTTATGAAGCTCAATATTTCGTTGTAGCGGGATTCGGGAAGTATGGCCTTTGGATTGCCCTCGTAGAACTCGAGCAAGGGTTGAGCATACTTTGACATGCGAAAGAAATAGCTCTCCTCCGTCATCCTCTCAAGGGGCCTCTTGCAGTCGGGACAGGTTTTGTCCTCCCCCATCTGGCTTTCGGGCACGTAAGTCTCGCAAGGGACACAATACCAACCTTCATAGGTTCCTTTATATATGTCGCCCTGGTCCATGAGCTTCTTGAATATGTACTGCACGACCTCCACATGCCTGGGCTCGGTGGTCCTTATGAAATCGTCGTAGAGTATATCGAGCTTATCCCAAAGGTTTTTGAAGTTTTGCACGGTCCTGTCGGCAAGCTGTTGTGGCGTTATGCCCTCCCTTTGGGCCGCTTGCTGAACCTTCTGGCCGTGTTCGTCGGTGCCGGTGGAAAAAAGAACGTCTAATCCACACATCCTCTTGTATCTGGCCATCACATCGGCAGCTACGGTGGTGTAGGCATGCCCAATGTGTGGGACATCATTAACGTAATAAATTGGAGTGGTGATATAAAAACAGCTCTCACGACTCATCTTTTCCTTCCTCCATTCGTTCTAGATCTAGCAAAAACTTTCTGATGCGATTTTTCTCTATACCATAGCTTTCGGACAGCATTTTTGCAACATCTTTTACGGACATGCCCTGCCCTCGAAGGCAAGTTGCCTGGGCCTTCCACGATTCGTCCTCCCTTGGCGGTGTGGTGCTTCCTTCTACCACGAGCACCAGCTCTCCTCTTACTCCCGGGACGTTTTCCAAAAGTTCCGAAATAGAGCCTCTCCTGCATTCCTGATGCAGCTTAGATATCTCCCTTATAAGAGCTGCCTGTCTGTCGCCCCATATGTCCAATATGTCGCGCAGATCGCGCAAGGCTTTATGGGGCGCCACGTAAAACACACACGTAAAAGGCAAGGTGCCGGTTGAAGTCAAAAATTCCCTTCGGGATTTGCCATCGTCGGGCAAAAAGCCCAAAAAACAAAATCGCTCCGTCGGCAAGCCCGACATCACCAGCGCCGGAAGAATGGCAGACGGTCCAGGGAGTACGTCTACCTCAAAACCGGCCTTTATAGCCTCACGCACCAGTATGAAGCCCGGATCGGATATGCATGGCATGCCGGCATCGGAAACCAGGGCGACGTTAAACCCAAGGGCCAACATATCAAGAACTTCCTTGACGCGAACCCTTTCGTTATGCTCGTGGTAAGACACCATCCTGACCTTGATGTCGTAGTAGTTAAGGAGCTTAAGGGCACGCCTCGTATCCTCGCACAAAAGCAGATCGGCGCTTTTTAAGACCTCCAAGGCCCTAAGGGTGATGTCCTTGAGATTGCCTATTGGAGTGGGCACCACCGAAAGGGGCATCACTTACCACCTATCTCGTAGGCGGACATGAGCTCAGGGGTGTAATTGCCCGATTCGTCGCATATATACAACGGCGGTTCAACCTTAACACCCCTGCCGGCATTTCGCCTTGCTTCCACCAAAATTATCGATGCCTCAACCTTGGGCTTCGGGTAAACGACCTTAAGCTTTTTAAGCGGCATTCGGGTTTTCTCGAGCAACCAGCAAAGCTCGGACACGCGACCGGCCTTCAGGACCATATAAAGCCTTGCCCTGTCCTTCAGCAGATGATATGAAGCCCTAACTACATCTTCAAGCGTACAGACAACCTCTTGTCTTGAAATGGCAACGCCTCGCTTTGGGCTTGCCCTGCTTTCTCCAATCTCGTTGTACGGTGGGTTTACCACTACCACATCAAAGGATTGCGGCGGATAAAGGGAAGTTATATTTCTTATGTCACACACCTCGAAGGTCACCCGATCGGCCAAGCCGTTTATCTCAGCATTTTCTCTGGCCATCTTTACCAGCTCTTCCTGTATGTCGATGCCCGTTATGAAGGAGACCGTTGGCCATCTTTTGGCCAAGATAAGAGATATTCCTCCGCTTGCAGTGCCAAGCTCGATGACGCGATCGCCCTGCCTTAACCTTGCAAACCATGCAAGCAGTACGGTGTCCACGGAAATGCGAGGACCGCACAAAGGTTGGCGCATCTTGAGTTTTCCGTAAAGAATGTCGTCAAAGGTTGTCTCCATAAAGGACATCATTCCCACTCAGAAAGTTTTATGCTTATCACCTTGGACAAACCCGGTTCTTCCAAGGTCACACCGTACATTATATCCGCCCTTTCCATCGTGGGCCGCCTGTGCGTGATGGCGACGATCTGAATGTTACGCGAATATTCCTCCACCAGATCGGCAAATCGCTTCAAGTTGGCCTCATCCAAAGAGGCGTCAACCTCGTCAAGTATGGCCAGAGGGACGGAGGCTTCTTCCATGGTCGAAAAGAGGTAAGCGATTGCCGTAAGGGACCTCTCTCCTCCTGAAAGCTGAGCCAGGCTTTGGGGACGCTTTCCCGGGGGCCTGGCCGATATTTCGACGCCGGAGTTCCAGAGGTCCAATTCGTCGCTCATGAAAAGGTGCGCCTCGCCTCCGCCAAAGAGCTTTACGAAAATGGTATTGAAGCGCTCGTTTATGGCCTTCAGAGCCTCTTGAAACAATATGCCAGCCTGCTTGTCCGTATCCTTTATCATCATCTCAAGTTTTTCCTTGGCCTCTTTAACGTCTTCGTACTGCTCTGAAAGGTAGTTAATGCGCGACGTCAAAGAGGCATCTTCTGAGAGAACACCGCTGTCTACGTCGTAGAACTGCACAAGTTCCTGATGAAGCCTTCTTTGCCTTATTTTAAGCCTTTCGATCTCGCCGTCATCGACAAATGGTTCGCAGACGTCTTTTAGCCCTTCTTCTTCAAACTTGGATTTTCGGCCGTAAAGCTCATTGAGCTTATCTTCCAGGGAAAATACTTCGGTCTCGATGCTCTTTAGCCGCCCCTTTGCCCTCTCAAGCTTTATGGATGCCTTATGAAGCCGAGATTCCAACCTTTTTTTATCGCTTTGAAGATCTTCTAGGACCTGCGAAAGCTGCTTATGTTCGCGCCAAAGGTCACGATATGTCGATGCCATTTCTCTTATTTTAGCGCTACAATTAAATATCATGCTTTCTATCTTCTCTGTTTCCCTTTCCCTTGAAACAATGCCGTCCTCGGCGGAGCGAAGATCGTCTCGAACCTTCTTTAAGACGTCCAGGCGACCCTTTAGCCTCTCCTCTATAACTTTCATCTGGCTTTCCAAGCTCCTCAACTCGCCCTGCAATTGATCGTTGAAGTCCAACTCCTTCATGTCCGCAATTTTCGACATTACCGACTGGAGCTTGGACTTATTATCATTTAGTCCAAATAGGCATTTGCGAATTTCCTCTTTTAGCCTTGATATCTCCTCTTCTATATTTGCCAACTCGGTTTGTTTGCTTTGAATGAATTTCAAAGTCCTTTCACGTTGTGCCTTAAGCTTGTTGATAAGTTCAAGTTTGAGCTGGACTTCCTGCTTCAGCGATATCTCATTTTCTTCCTCCTTGGACAGCTCAAAGCTTAAATTATCGATCTCAATTTGAATAGCCCTTATCCTTTCGGACTTTTCCGCTAATGCACCTTTTAGCTCCAATACGTTTCTGGACTGACTGGGAACACGCCCCCCCGATATCGTCCCGCTGGGCAAAAAGACCTCGCCCTCCAAGGTCACGACCGGACATGACCTTAGCATCCTAGTCATCTTCACTGCGTCCTCGTAGCCGCTTACCAGCAGGAGGTTTCCTAGCAAGTGCATGACTCCCCTTTCCCAAGCAACGTCGTAAGAAATGAGGTCGATAATCCAGCCGATGACGTTGATATCGTCGCTTATGACGCTTGGTCTCCTTTGGGGATTAGCTTTATTAAGGGGTAAAAAAGTGGCCCTACCCACGTTGGCCCTTTTGATGTAATCTATGCATACACGGGCATCCTCTTCGTCGTTTACCAATATCCAAAACTGCCTGCTTCCCAAGAAGGACTGCAGCGCAGTTGTGTACTCCCTCGGACAGGTTAGGGCATCCACCATCACCTTGAAATCGACATCTAATCTTCCAAGCTTCTTGGCAGCCAACAGAAACTCTACCGGCCTAGGATAGGCTCCTGAGGCCAATGTATCCTTTATGCGCTCCACCTCCAAGACGAGCTTCGACTCGTCCTTTTTCCTCGTCTGTATTTCTGCAGCCAGTTTTTGGGCACGCGCCAAGGCCTTGGTGTGCTTAGACGACAGCTCCTCGAAGGCCTTTTCCTCCAGCGACAGGCGGCTTTCGAGTTCTTTTAAAGCCTTGCTGTCCTGCGATAGACTGTCCCTTGCTTCAATCCTTCGCGCGATCAGGCCGGCATAACTCTTCCCTGAAAGACGGATCTTGCGTTCCAGTTCAAGGATGGTCGATTCATGAAGGGCCTTTTTCTCAAGCAGTTCCCTTTTCCTTCCGGCAAGCTCCTCTACGAGTGCAATCTGTTCTCGTTTTTGCGATTCAAGGTCATCGTAATGAGCTTTTTTAGAAATTAAGTCTTTTTTTAGCTCCAAGACTTCCGAGTCCAACCTTTCTTCCTCGGACTTTAGGCTACGCAGAGAGCTACGAAGGACGTCCAGTTCCTCTTGAGACCGCAATTTTAAGGCCCTTGCGTTCCTGCGCTCAAGCGTCAGTGAGGTCAACTTCTTTTTTAAATTTTCGAGGTCCAAAGAAATCCTGGCGTATCTTTGCCTGCGCTCAGCCTCCTCAACGAGGATAGATTTCGCCCTATCGCTCAAAAGGCCTGAGGCCCTTTCCCAAAGTGAAAACCAGGTTACGGCACGCAGGCGTCCGCCTAAAAGGTCCTCCTTGCGCTTCAAAAGCTTCTCGATGTCATGCAGGAGCTTGGCGTACTCAAGGCCTTTGATCTTAAGGGATATTTCGTCAAGGGATTCCTGAAGCTCCCTTTTCTTCAGTGCCTTGAGCACGATGGGGCGAATGTCACTTTGTCTTTGCTTTAGCTCGTCGATCAAGGTCTTAAGCCGGCGCGCTTCCTCTGCGACGTTTGCAAGCTTAAGCAGGGCCTCCTCTCTCTTTTTTCGGTAGGATGCTATGCCAAATAGGACTTCCAGGTTGCCCCTTCTATCTATTGGCCTTTGCTTTATGGCCTCCAGGACCTCTCCCTGTCCTATAAAGGCAAAATCGACGCCATCCAGCCCTAACGCGTGCTTTTCTTCCTCCATCTCATAAAGCCTTACCCTCTTGCCGTCTACGATGAAGGACGAACCGCTCTCGTCAAGTATGCGCTTGAATGTCCGCAGTTTATCATCCTGTCTTAATGTAAGCGAAACCCAGGCTTCCTTTGCAGCCTGTCTGGAGGGACTTCCTTGAAAAAGCAGGTCACCCTGCTTGGATATCCTTAGACGAAGGGCAGACTGCTCCCCCAATGCCCATCTAACGGCATCCAAGATGTTGCTCTTCCCGCTTCCGTTAGGGCCGGCAATCACCGTATATTTGTCTGACAAAACTATCTCAACATGATCTCCGAAGCTCTTAAATCCCTTAAGGGCGATCCGCTCTATGTACAACGAGATCCCCTTCCCCTTCAAGCAAATTCACCTTATAGAGCGCCTGATCCAGCGTTCCCTGAAACTCGAGCCGATATTTTTCCCAACTTAAGTCCTTCGATTCGACCATAAAAATGGCACGTTTGAATTCCTGGACCCATTGGGATAAAAAGTTTTCTCCTATATAGCGTGCTATAGCCGGGTGAGCCTCCAATATTAAGGCTTCCATCTTGCTGGACATTATCACCTTGCGCATGAAGCGTTTTATATCCATAGCGACGACATCTTCCTTCAACACCCATCCTGTGGTGGCACAAAAGGGGCACGGTCTCGTCATGTAAGATTTTAGGTCCGGCCTGGAACGTTTGCGGGTGATCTCCACCAAGCCCAGTTTGGTGACTCCATAGACCTTCGCCTTATTCCTGTCCCCCTTAAAAAGATCACCCAGGTAGTCGAGCAGCCTCTGTTTATCCTCGGCATAATCCATATCGATAAAATCAACGATGACTATGCCACCTATGGCTCTAAGCCTCAGCTGCTTCGCGATCTCCCTTGCCGCCTCCACGTTCGTGTCAATTATGGTGTGCCTCAAATCGCTGGTCCCCACATATTTTCCCGTATTGACATCTATGACTGTCATGGCTTCCGTCTGATCTATGACCAAAAATCCGCCCGAGGGAAGCCAGAGCTTCCTTTCCAGGGCAGCGCTTATTTCATTTTCTATGCCGTAATATTCAAATATTGGGACATTTCTGGTGTAGAGTTCGACTGTAGGGCGACCTTGATCATGGGCATACCTTGACACGTAGTCCGATATCTGTTCATATTCTTTAGGGTCATCTACCACTATCTGCGATACGTTTCCGTCGAGTTCATCGCGCAGGACTCTGCCAAGCAGCCCGGCATCGCGATATAAAAGAGAAGGCGTAGGCATTTTTGTCGCCAGGTTCGTTATTTCCGTCCATAGTTCAACGAGCTCCTCTATCTCTTCCCTTAGCGCCTCCTCGTCCACTCCGCTCGCTGCCGTTCTAACGATCACTCCAAAATCAGAAGGGGCAAGTTGCCTTGCCAAGTCCTTCAAACGCTCCTTCTCATCGGCATCGTAGATACGTCGGGAAACGCCCACTTCGCGAGATCCAGGAATCAGGACGACGTATCTTCCCGGCAAGGAAATTTTAGCCGTAACCCTAGGGCCCTTGCCCTTTCTTGCAACCTTTACGACTTGGACGATTACTTCGCCGTTGGGCTTTACCTCGATGTTTTTGGCGTCGTCCAAGTACAGAAAGGCATTGCGTCCTTCACCAAGGTTAACGAAGGCCGCATTCATGCCCGGAAGGATGTTATCAACCCTGGCCTTGTATATCTCTCCCGCCCTTTGTCTATCCCACATCCTTTCGGCAAAAAGCTCGACCAGATGCCCTCCTTCCATGATGGCCACACGAGCTTCCTCTGGATCGATGACGTTCGCTATGATACTTTTATCATCGCCGTTCAAAAGCACTACCCCCCAACGAAGTCACAAAAGCGAGATTACCTCATGGCCGTCCCATCTTCCAAGCTTTGTCCTTACGATCCTTATGTCCCCCCAGGAGGAGATCACTCCTTCACTCGAAAGAAGCTTGACAAACATGGCAGGACTTGCCTCGTAAGGCTTAAGCATGATTACGTCAAGGCATTTTCCCACAGACGACGGACCAATTTTTTCAACGCGAGAACTAAGTATACCAGCCGCAGCCTTCGAGATTTCATTGACCTTAAAGCACAACAGATACTGGGCTCCATCGCAGGATTTGCTCAAGGATCTGCCATCAGCTCTACATGCCCTTTTTACCCTAAGACCCTCGGGAAGATAATCGTTTAGCCGATCCATGCAAGAAGGATCTTCCTCGTCAAGCCAAAGGTCGGCCAGCTCGCACAGGGAAAACACCCCCACCGGCAAGGGCGGCCCTAAGCTTATCTTCGGATGAGGGGACATGCCCTCCGTAAAGGTTTGTCTTATGCCAGCCCTTCTCATGGACCTTGAAAACAGCGTGGGCATTTCCACGTGGGGTACAAAACACACAGGACCCAGCTTCTCGTAAAGGATTCTAACTATCATGGCCAGACCTCGCATCGAAACACACGCCCTGTAAGCCGCAACCGTTGCAACCGTTCAGGCGGCAATCCCCAGTCAGCTCGCCCCTTAAGGCCTTGACGCGCTCAGACCACAGAAAGGCCTTTGTGACGCCGACGTCTACGTGATCCCAGGGAAGGACGTCGTCATAAGAAAGGGATTTCGACGCTATCTCGCAGGGATCCAGGTTACAATCATCGAAGGCCTTCTGCCATAGGGATATGTCAAAAGTCTCACCCCATCCGTCAAATCGCGCACCATATTGCCAGGCTTTCTCTATGACGTTGCCAACTCTTTCATCGCCCCTTGCTATCACGGCTTCAATGAAGCTTTGGGTCGGTTCATGAAAGCTGACAGATATGTTCTTTTCCCTGAACTGGCTTTTAAGCCAAAGCCCTTTGCTTTTAAGGCTTTCAATGGAATCTTGAGCCTCCCACTGAAAGGGCGTATGGGCCTTGGGAATAAACCCTGCAATCGAAGCCGATACGGAGGACCTTTTATTGTAACTTCTGCCTATGGAGTAAGCCAGGCGTATCACGTCCACTATGCCACGAAGGTCCTCGTCGCATTCCGTGGGGAGCCCCATCATGAAGTAAAGCTTAACCTTATTCCAGCCAGCCTCAAAGACAGCCTTTAAGGTGTTTTCAATATCCTCCTCCGTAACGCCCTTGTTTATCACGTTCCTCAAGCGTTGGGTCCCGGCTTCAGGCGCAAAGGTCAATCCCTTTTTTCTCATGCCTTCAAGCTTCAGGGCTATGTCGATGGCCTTGGGATCCATCCTTAGGCTTGGAAGGCTCAAAGTCACCCTGTTTTCGGTTAAAAAGGGGCCTAAATCGTCCAGGAGCTCTTCCAACCAGGGATAATCACAGGTAGAAAGGGACACCAATCCCAGCTCTTCATATCCGCTCCCAGTTATGATCCCTTCCGCTAATTGACCCACCTTCTTGGGATCCCTGTGGCGCACGGGCCGATAGATCATCCCGGCCTGACAGAACCTGCAACCCCTTGAGCAACCCCTAAACACCTCCACTGATGCACGATCGTGGACTATCTTATCGGACGGCACCAAATAAGAGGTCGTTACAAACGCATCCTGCAGGGAGACAACCCTCCTCTTGACGTTTGACCGCAATCCCGTAACTGCCGGAACATAACATCCCTCAATCCTGGAAAGCAACTGAAGCTTTTCGAATCTTTTTAAAAAGCGAGCATCGAAGAGCAATGACAGCATCTCCGCTATCAATTCCTCTCCGTCACCCATGCAAAAGACGTCAACGAAGGGAACGTAAGGGGCCGGAGCAAGGCTACCCGGTCCTCCCGCTATGATTATGGGGTCGTCTTCCCCGCGATCCTCCGACCTCATCGGTATGAACGATAGATTAAGCATTGTCAGTATGTTCGTTGCATTGAGTTCGTATTGGAGCGTAAAGCCTATCAGATCGAAATCCTTTAAGGGGCGTTTCGCCTCCAGGGACCTCAATGGCTCGTTGTCTTGGACAAGCAAATTTTCCATATCGGGCCAGGGCGCGTAAACCCTGTCTACATCTGCCACATCAAGGGATTTGATCAAGTAATACAGGATCTGGTAGCCCACGTAACTCATGCCTACCTCATATACATCGGGGTAGGCAAGGCATATCTTCACCAAATCCTCTTGATCTCCTTTCGGCTTAAGGGTCCCCCATTCTTCGTCCATGTATCGAGAAGGTCGCCTTACGCGTGCAAGGTAGTCCCATTGTCTGTCCCAACGCAAATCAAAAGAAAGATCTTTCATATGATCCCCTCGCAAAAATTCGTCATTATTAGTTTATCTAGTTATTCGTATCTGGCGGGAATATCCAAGCAGGCGCTCAAAAGGAGGCCTAAGGCGCCACAAATCGCTATGAGAGAGCTTCCTCCGTAGCTCATAAATGGCAGAGCAAGACCGGTTACAGGCATCAACCCCATGCTCATGCCCACGCTCTCAAACACATGAAAGGCCAGCCAGCCTGAAAGCCCCCCCGCAAACACTTTAACCCTGACATCCTTGCTCCTCAACGCTATGACGACGATCCTCCATATGAGAAGAGCAAACAAGGAAAGCACCGCCAAACTGCCGAGAAAGCCAAACTCTTCCGCAAAAACCCCGAATATGAAATCCGTATGCGGCTCCGGCAGAAATTGCAGCTTGCTCTGGGTTCCCTGCAAAAATCCCTTTCCGAGTATGCCTCCGGAGCCCACCGCTATGCGGGACTGTATAACGTTGTATCCTGCACCTAGCGGATCCAGGTTGGGGTTTAAAAAAGTTAAAATCCTAAGCCTTTGATAATCCTTCAGGAACATCCACATCACAGGAAGCGCCGCCAGGCCTAAAGCGAACATGGCCACAAAGTACCTTTTAGGCAGGCCGCTCAACCAGAGGCAGGATATGGTAATAACGCCATACACTATGGACGTTCCGAGGTCGGGTTCCAACAACACTAGCACTCCACTTACACCGGCAAGGCACATGACTTTGAGCAGTTTTCTTAGACCGTTAGTCTCCTCTAGGGCCAAAAACCTGGCCAAAGTCAAGCACAACACCAGTTTGCCAACCTCGGAGGGTTGAAAGGCAAATCCGCTTATGTAAATCCACCTGTGCGAACCGCGCGTGGCATTCCCTAAGAGTAATAACACGATAAGGGCAAGCACTAGCCCGCCGTATAAGACGTAGGACCAGTCGAACATCCTCTTTATGCCCAGATACAAAAACACGAGCATTACTACAGCTGCCACTAAACCGTTGATCAGCTGTCTTTCGACGTAAGCTATTCCCTGACCGAAGGTAGCGCTATATATGGTCATGACGCCAAGGACGTACAACGTTATGACGATCGCCAAAAGAGGCATATCGATCGCACTTAAGGCTTCAACCCATGAATTACGCTTTATCATCGTGGCATTTTACTTTCTCGTCTGATATTGTCTCTTTACGTTTTTTACCGGTATGTTTGCCACCAAGGCGACAGTCCTGTCTTCCCTTTCAAGCCCTAACTCGATGTGTTCGTCGTCTACCTCGAGGTAGTTGCATATGACCCTTATCAACTCGACCCTGAGTTGATCCAAAAGCTCAGGGGCAAGGTCGGTCCTGTCGTGAATCAAGACAAGCTGAAGCCGTTCCTTTGCCGCGTCTTTCGTCTTGCCTTTTCCAAACCATTTATCCCAGAAAAAAGCCATGCCTCATGCCCCCAAATGTAATTTATATGCCTAACATCCTTTTAATGCGCCCGAAGAAGCCCTTGTTGTTCAAATAATCGAGCTCGTTAAACGGAACCTTCTCTCCCAGGATGCGTCTGGCCAGGTTGTTAAAGGCCTTGGCGGCAGGACTGGCCGCCTCCAATGCCAGAGGCTCACCCTTGTTGGTGGAAGTTATCACGGCCTCATCCTCTGGAACGATGCCAATGAGGTTCACTGACAGGATGTCGATCACATCTGAAATGTCCAGCATATCGCCCCTCTTAACCATCTTGGGCGACAGCCTGTTGATCACCAATGAAATGCTCTGTTTTTCCATGGATTCCAAAAGCCCTATTATACGATCTGCGTCCCTCACGGAGGATACGTCAGGCGTGGTAACGACAAGAGCCTCCTGTGCCGGGACTGCGGCGTTCCTGAACCCGCTTTCTATGCCGGCCGGGCTGTCAATGAGGACGAAATCGAATTCATCGTAAAGCATGGAACAAAGGTCGCGCATCTGATCGGACGTAACGGCATCCTTGGTCCTGGTTTGCGCTGCAGGAAGCAGGTATAGGTTTTCCACCCTTTTGTCGCGGACCAACGCCTGATTTAATTTACATGTCCCTTCAATGACATCGACCAAGGTGTACACTACCCTGTTCTCGAGCCCCATCACGACGTCCAAGTTTCTCAAGCCAATATCGGCATCGATGGCGACGACCTTCATGCCTATCTTCGCTAGCTCAACGGCAAGGTTTGCAGTTGTGGTGGTCTTGCCAACTCCCCCCTTACCTGAAGTTATTACTATAGTCCTAGCTGCCAACTCCCCCGCCTCCCTAAAGATGCTGTCAAATCTCCTTAAATACGAGCATATTTTCCTCGGCGTAGATCAATACGGACTTGCCCCAATAGGAATTGTTCCTCTCGATGCTTGAGTATAGCTTGCCTATTCTAATCTGATTTGACTCGAAGACCCTTGCCAATATGTGGGCCTCCTCGTCTCCCTGACAACCGGCGTGTGCAACTCCCTGGAGCTTGCCCCATATCCAAATATTACCAGATGCCAAGACCTCCGAACCGTCATTGACGTTGCCAACGATAAAGATATCGCTATCATGCTCTACCTTTTGTCCGGACCTGATGGATTTGCATATAAACAAACCCCTGCTGTTTTGCAGGCTTGCGCCTGAACGTTGCTCCTCTATGTTAAAACCTGCGGCTCTTAAGACCTTTCTGGTGTATGTATCATACGATCTCCATATAGTCTTGGTCGCCCCTGAAGGCCATACCAGCTTTTTAAGTATAAATGAAATTTCCTCTTCTTTGCTTTCTCTGCCCTGTAGATCTACAATCAAGGTACCGTCGCGCAATATGTGACCGATGTCTTTTAAAACTTCATCGCACATCCTTTCGAGCTCCATTATATCCTTATCTTCGGGAATAACACAGCGAACGCCCTCTTTGGTCCCCTTTAAGATGATGTGCGATTCCATGCCCTCACTCCCCTTTTTCCTTAAGCAAAAAGGCCAACATCTCCCCCGCCAAGGGGGCAACCCTTTTACCCCCCGACTCTCCTTCTTCAAGCAGCACCACGGCTACGTATTTAGGAGAGTCGGCCGGGGCATAGCCGACGAATAAAGCATCATTTTTGTACCTTGATGTTTGAGCTGTACCTGTCTTTCCTGCCACTTTGACGCCGTATGCTCCCGCTGCTCGTCCCGTACCTGACTTAACGACCTGTTCCAAACCCTGCCTTACCACGCTCAAGACTTTTTCGTTCACTGGGATGCGCTCACCCAAAATGGGCTCGCCCTTGGAAAGCCTTGGCCTCGGAAGGAAGCCACCGTTTGCCACTGCAGCGTAGGCTCTTGCTATCTGCATAGGAGTAGCCTGCACAAATCCTTGGCCTATGACATAATTGGCAGTATCGCCAAGATACCACGATTCTCCCCAGACAGCCTTTTTCCACTTGCGCCCTGCCAGGTTCCCGGCAGATTCTCCTGGGAGGGAAATCCCCGTAATCCTGCCGAATCCAAGCCGGTATGCCCACTTGGACAACGTGTCGATTCCCAGCTTTAACCCCACTTGGAAGAAAAACACATTGCAGGAATCCCTCAAGGCACCCACAATGTTTTCGGTACCATGCCGCCTTACGCAGCGAAACGTCCTGTTGCCCACCTCCAGATATCCGGGACAAAAAAAGGTCGTATTGGGCGATATTACTCCTTCGGATAACCCGGCAACCGCCGCAACGATCTTGAAGGTGGAGGCCGGCGCATACAACCCACCTATAGCCCTGTTCATCATGGGATAAGTCGAGTCTTCGGTCAAGGCCTTCCACTCGAAATCCCTCAGGCCCCAACTCAAGGGGTTCGGATCGTAAGATGGCGAAGAGTAAAGCACTGCTACATCGCCATTGCTTACATCCATCACCACGATAGCACCGCGCTTTCCCTCCAGCAAAGATGCAGCCTTTTGCTGGGCCATCAGGTCGATCGTAAGTTCTATATCTTCGCCCGGTACAGGCTTTTTGCGGTCCAGTTTCCGCACCAGCCTGCCTTTGGCATCAACCTCTATTGCCTCGCCCCCAGGCTGTCCCCGCAGTATTTCCTCAAATTTTATCTCAACCCCGGCTTTGCCGATCTCGTCTCCGCCCTGATAGCCTTCGCCACCATATTTTTTCAATTCATCTTTATTGATGCTTCCCGTATATCCCACCACGTGCGCGGCAACGCTTCCGGCAGGATAGACGCGACGCCACTGTGAAACTGGCACCAATTCCTGGGGAAAATCGGGGTCGGCAACGATGGAAGACATCTGAGCCAACGTCAAATTGTTGACCAAAGTCACCGACCGGTATGGAACGGTGTATCCTCCTCTTAATATCTCATTCAGTTCTTCGGGCGATCTCATGATGCCGTGTTTCCTTAAGAAAAAAGAAACCCTTGCGATAGTCTCGTCGCTTTGCATGGCAAGGGGATAGCCTTGGATTGAAAAGGTCCTTATGCTTACGGCCAAAGGAATCCCGTTGGCATCATAAATGGTCCCCCTCTGCGCGGCACGCCTGATGATCCTCAATCTGTTATCCGTGGCTAGCCTAATATAGTTATCGCCATGCAATACCTGAAATATGAACAAAGCGACGCCAAGCAAAGCAAATATCCCGAAGAGAAAATACATCCATCGCAGTAAACGCCTATCAATAACTATGGGAAGATCAATGCGCTTCAATCAATCAGTCACCCCGCGCAACAGGTAGGCACGCATTAGGAAGCACAGCAACAATGCCCCTATCTGTTTTACCATGAAGGGAACGCTTAGCAGGGACGTCGAATCTTCATAAAGCGTTAATCCAATGGCAGAAGAACAAAGATGTGTTCCAAAGACAAGCACAATCGCCATGGCTGGCGTCCGTGCAGCCTTGGATATGATCCTCCATAAAGCCTTAATCGCGACCAAAGAGCCTACGTACGACAGGGCCGTGAAACCCAAGGGAGATCCCCATCGCATATCCCACAGAAGCCCGCCAACGAAGGCTGCGATCAATAGGGATATATTGCTCCGCCTTTCCTCGATCAAGGACATCCCCAACATCAAGATATAGATATCGGGGACAACGGCTACGGGAGTGGCAAACACCTGCAGTATATCTTGACCCATCCACCATGCGGCTGCTATCAGCCATAAGGGATACACCTACATTACCTCCAGAATGGTAACGCTTCTTAGCTGAGAAAGGTCGGCACTGGGTTTTATATCGTAAGACCTGAAATCATCTTCATTAGATTCCTCCTGGATCCCTTCTATGGTTCCGACGAGCAATCCGGGGAGAAAGTTATCCATGGCAAAGGCGGAAACCACCTTCATGCCCTGTTGCAGCGGTACATCCTTGGGCATATAAGACAGGACCATTTTCCCCTTGCCATTTCCGGAAAGGACACCTATATCCCTGGTTTCCTCCACCACCACGGGCATCCTCAAATCGGGAGAGGTTATTAGCTCTACTATGGATGTCCTGTCCTCGGCCAGAAAGACCCTTCCAACTACATATTTGCCGCTTAAAACGGGCATCCCGCGCTTTACGCCGTCGGCGCCCCCTCTGTCCACGGAAATATACCTCCACCACCAGCCCGGATGACGATAAATTATCCTTGCCTTTAAGGTGTTCACCCCTGCCTTAAACGCGGTAGGCGTCGCGGGATCGTTTAATTCCTTAAGCGACTGCAAGTTATTTAACTGCACCCTTAGGGCTATATTTTCCCTTTGAAGGGAGTCTATAGTCTCAAGAAGCGATCTCTTCTCCTCGCTTAACAGAAGCACGCCTCCCGCTACGTCCTTCAATACAACTGCAGGAAGTTCCAAATACCTCACCGCTCGATAAAAGCCGTCCCTTGCCTTTAAATCGAATTCGGAATTGTATCCGATTGTGGCCATCAACAACACGGAAAACGCAATAAGAGCGATCCCCAGTTGCCAAAACTCGGAAAACTTCCTGCCTCTCATCGGAAAGTGATACCTCTTTTTAAGAAATTAACCATCGCAATCTAAATGGATATCAAGGCCCGCTTCATCTTCTCAAGCTCATCCAATACCTTCCCGATGCCCATCGCGACGACGTAAAGCGGTTGCTCGGCACACATGACTGGGATATTCAAAGATGCAGACAACCTCTTGGGCAAGCCCTTTAACAACGCTCCCCCTCCTGTCAATATTATCCCTCGCTCGACAATATCTCGGACAAGCTCAGGGGAGGTGCGCTCCAATGTATCGCGCACCGTCTCTTCCATTCTCTTAATAAGGGGCTCCAGAGCAACCCTTACATCGGAGGATGTAATGGTCAAGGTCTTGGGCAACCCGTTGCTTAAATCACGCCCCTTGACCTCTATGGACAGCTCTTCATCCAAAGCACATACTGATCCCACAGATATCTTTATCTCTTCGGCCATGGCCTCGCCAATGCACATCTTGAAGTTCTGTCGCAACAGCTCAATGATGGCCTCGTCTATATCGTCACCTGCCACTCGCAGGGATGAGCTTTCCACTATTCCCCCCAAAGACAAAACAGCTACCTCGGTTGTGCCGCCTCCGATGTTTATGATCATGGTCCCCTTGGGTTCATGTATGGGAAGGCCCGCACCAAGGGCTGCAGCCAGGGGCTCTTCTATGATGTAGGCTTCTCTGGCTCCCCCGCCCAGGCAGGCATCTATCACCGCTTTCCTTTCCACCTCCGTCACACATGCCGGAACGCTTACTACGACCCTCGGACGTGCAAGGATGCGTCTATCGCCATTTATCTTTCTTATGTAATGCTGAAGCATCGCTTCAGTCACATCGAAGTCGGCGATCACACCATGCTTCAATGGCCTTAAGGTGACTATGCTTTGAGGCGTCTTGCCTATCATTTCCTTGGCTCGCCTTCCGATGGCTATTATCTCATCTCTAGCGTTCGATGACTTTCGGTAGGCCACCACCGAGGGCTCATCTACCACGATGCCCTTGCCCTTAAGGTATACGACCACATTGGCAGTCCCAAGATCTATGCCTATATCTTGAGCAAATAATCCCGATAAAAACCTAAACAAACGAACAAACCCCCTCCAATTAACAGCAACAAATTTATTGGCTCAGATAATTTTACATAAGACCTCCCGCAAAAATCCAGTTAAACTGAAATTCACCGTTCTTTCCTTGGCCAAAATGGATTATTTTGACGCTCCCTTCCCAAGATCGTCTCAGGTCCGTGCCCAGGCAGGACCCTTAAATCGTCGGGCAAGCCCTCAAGCTTCTTTAGCGAAGCCTCCAAGGCATCAAAATCTCCACCCGGCAAATCGGTCCTGCCCACGCTTAAAGCGAATAAGGTATCTCCCGAAAAAAGGGCCATTTCTTTGCCATGGATCACGAGGAAGCAAACTGACCCAGGTGTATGTCCAGGCGTGTGTATGACGCGCACCAAAAGGTCGCCAACCTTTATCTCGTCTCCGTCTGAGAGCAACTTGACCTCATGGTCCACCTTGACGACATCTCCCGTAAATATAGAAAGGTTTTTTGAGGGGTCAATCAGCATTCCGGCATCGTCTTTATGTATGGCCACGGAACAATTGAAGCGTTCAGCTAAAGCGTTCACCCCTCCCACATGATCAGCGTGCCCGTGGGTCAGAAGGATCCATTCAAGCTGCAAGGAATTTCCTTCGATGGCAGCTATTACATCGTCGGGGTCTCCTCCCGGATCCACGAAAAAGGCTTTGTGCGATTCATCATATACCAAATATCCGTTTGCAAACAGCGAACCTAAGGGAAATCTATGGATCTTCATTTATTCAGCACCTCTTTACTATCTAGTATCAAAGTAACAGGCCCATCGTTGCATAAGCTCAGCTTCATGTGGGTTTGAAATCGCCCCGTCTGCACCTTCAATCCCGTTTTCTTCAATTCATCCAGGAATTTTTTGAAAAGTTCAAGGGCCAGCTCTGGCGAAGCAGCACCCAAAAAAGAAGGCCTTCTGCCTTTGCTGCAATCGCCAAAAAGCGTGAACTGAGATACAGCCAAGATTGAGCCCTTCACATCGAGCAGGGATAGGTTTAACTTTTCCTCATCATCGGGAAAGACTCTCAAGTTGGGTATTTTGTTCGCCATATATTTTACATCCTCAAGGGTGTCATCACGCGATACTCCAACCAAAAGGCAAAGCCCGGGGCCTATCTCGCCGACCACCTCGCCATCAACCTCAACCTTAGCCCAGAGTACTTTCTGCAGTACAACTCTCATTTCTCTACCCCCTCAGGACCATTAGCACTCCTTCGACAGAATTGATGCGCGCCATAATTTTGTAAAGCTGCTCCACGTCTTTAACCTGTATCTCCATGTTCATCCGAGCCCTATTCTTATCCACTACATGAGCGCTTATGGAAAGTATATTGCCCTCGGCAGCATTGATGGCTTGAGTCACATCGGCAAACAGGCCAGCCCGGTCGATTGCTTCCAGTCTCAGCCTTGTAACATAATAGGCCTTCGTCTTAAGCCCCCACGATACGGCTACCTTCCGATCCTGAGACGCCCTAAGCAAATTGGGGCAATCAGCCCTATGAACCGTGATCCCCCTTGTCGTTGTAACGTAGCCCACGATCTGATCCCCCGGAACGGGGCAGCAGCAATGCGCCAATGAGACCATGACTCCGCCGCTTCCCTCGACCATTATCTCGGAATCGGTCTCCTTCTTAACCTGGACGACAGGCTTAGCGGCCCCCTTTGACTTTGTGCGCTCCGCCTCGATGAGCTTTGTAACGGCAACGGAGGGTGAAATGGTCCCCTCGCCTATCGCAACGAACAAGTCGTCTTTGTTGGACAACCCGAAATCCCTTGCCACTTTGTTCAATGATGGAGACAAGGACTCCACATCGACGTCATCATATTCCTCATGTTTTGCCAGTTCGGTCAACAGTATATCGCGCCCCTTCTCCAAGCGCTCCTTCTTTTCCGTTTGCTCCATCGCCCTGAAGTAGGCCTTGATCTTCGATCTGGCTCGTCCCGTGCTCACTATGCTGAGCCAGTCTCGCGAAGGATGCCCTTGAGGGGACGTAAGTATCCTTACTATGTCACCATTTTGTAGCTCGTAACTTAACGGCACAATGCGGCCGTTCACCATGGCTCCCACGCATTTGTTGCCGATCTCCGTGTGGATGGAGTAAGCAAAATCCAGAGGCGTTGCTCCCTTTGGCAGGGATATTACATCGCCCTTCGGGGTGAACACGAAGACCTCAGTGGACAACACGTCTGCTTTAAGGTTTTCCAAAAATTCCGACGGTTCCGACGTCTCCAACTGAGTTTCCAGGACCTGTCTCACCCAAGTCAGCTTAGCGTCAAGATCATCAGGTTTGGTTTGCCCTTCCTTGTATCTCCAGTGAGCTGCTATGCCATACTCTGCCACCCAGTGCATGTCCCACGTCCTAATCTGCACCTCGAGGGGCTCACCGCTCGGGCCGACTACGGTCGTATGCAGTGACTGATACATGTTGCTCTTGGGGTTTGCGATGTAATCGTCGAACTGGCCTGGAATTGGCTTCCATATGGTATGCACTATCCCTAAAGCCTGATAACAGTCCACAACTGTATTGGTAATCACCCTGAGAGCCAATAGATCGTACATCTGCTCTATAGTCAGGTTCTTTCGCTTCATCTTTTCGTAAATGCTGTAGAAATGCTTTGCCCTGCCCGTTATGAACGCCTTTATGCCCGCTTCGTCCAGCTTTTTGGACAAAACATCTATTGCTTCCTTTATTATGGCTTCCCTTTCGGGAAGTTTTTTCCTAACTCTGCGTCTTATCTCGTAGTACATGTCCGGTTCCAGGACCTTAAAGGCCAAATCCTCAAGCTCACGCTTAAGGTGATAGATGCCCAGCCTGTGCGCCAAAGGAGCATATATCTCAAGCGTCTCCTTTGCAATGCGAAGCTGCTTGTCCCTCCTTAAAACCTGGATCGTGCGCATGTTATGAAGCCGATCGGCCAACTTTATCAACACGACCCTTATGTCCTTGGCCATGACCAGAAACATCTTTCGCAAATTTTCAGCCTGGTAGTCCTCGACGGTCTTAAAATCGATATTTCCAAGTTTTGTAACGCCATCGACGAGGATGGCCACGTTTGTGCCAAATTTTTCCTTTATTTCCTCAAAGGAAGTATCGGTATCCTCCAGCACGTCGTGCAGCAAGGCCGCAACAAGCGTCTCTATGTCGATATCGATGTCTGCAAGGATGCCGGCCACGGAAAGCAAGTGCACCACGTATGGTTCCCCAGTGACCCTTTTCTGATCCCTATGTTTGTTCGCTGCATACACAAAGGCCTCCCCCAAGAGCTTGAGCTCGTCCTTATTTAGGTACTTTGCAGCCTTGCTCCAAAGTTCCTGCCAAGCCAAACTCACGACGGTAGTCCTGCTATCTTCTGGAATGCGACCCATAAAGCTGTCGCGAAGAATCCTCAAGGCCTTGTCCATTCCCTTGGAGGATGTAAATGAAGGTTCTTTCCATTGGTAGCCAGATGTAATAGAACTTTCGCTACCTTCCATTGTCACATTACTCCCTTAATAAACTAGATAACCACCTTTTCAACCTTTACGGAAATTTTCAATTTGCCGTTAAAGGAATCCATGAAGGGTCGATATAGCCAACCCTTAATTTTATCCTTATATTTAGACATTTCATTAAATCCAAAGATTAATAATTCTCCCCTGGGCGTCAGAATTCGGTAATTGCCCTCACCCCTCAGGGGCTTTATGACATCTCCATCCCTATGGCTTACAAAGAAATAGGGCATCTCGTTGTCCTCGCCAAAGGGCGCCAACTCTCGAAAATCATTCCATAGATTTATATCCCAACTTCCCGGTTCCAACAATATGGCGTTTTCGAGTTGATCTTTCATATCCGTCGTACATATCTCCGTCAAGCTTTCCTCCAGCTTGTTCTTAACCCCCGACCATCTATCCACATCTACGCTAAAGCCGGCCGCACCTTTATGGCCGCCCCAGCTTTTGAGGTAGGGCGAGACAGTTTCCAGGATCCTAACGGCATTAAGGCCGTCAGGGACCCTTAAAGAAGCCCTTATGTCCTTACCCTGGGGAGCAGCCAAAACTATCGGTCTATTATACTCATAGCATAAACGGCTTGCCACACTGCTCAAAAGGCCAAGAGGCCAATGAACGGAATCCAAGACGAATCTGCAACGTCCAGTTCGCAAACGTAAAGTAGCCTGGTCATAGAGGGCGGCACTCAGTTTCTTTCTCTGGTAATTCAGGGCAACGAGCTTCTGGGCAGCAACCCTACTGTAAGTAGAAGCTTCCAGGGCCTGCAACGCAATCTCCGCAAGCGAAATCCTTCCCGCTGAATTCAGGCAAGGATTTAGCTTCATCGCAAGTTGGTTCTCGTCTATGGGGCATGTTATCGACAACTTGTCGAAAAGATATCGCAAACCAGGCCTCTTAGACCTCTCAAGCTTCTTAAGCCCCTCCTTGACCAATGCCCTATTCAATACCCCCAGAGGCATAGAGTCTCCAATTACCGATAAGACAACGATCTCCAACCTGTCAGCAAGCCAACCCCTGGATATGAGCCCGCTTTGCCATAACCAGCACCAAAGGACAGCCGTGGCCGATAGCGATTTAGCCTCCTCATCTCCGCCGAGATGGGGGTTTATTATACACCCGCCGTGTCCGACATTGTCGGCATAATGATGATCGAAGACGACAACCTTCAAGCCCATGTCTAAGGCTTGCTTTATCTCTACATCATTTTTGGTGCCGCAATCGGTGACGATGAGGAGATCGAACCCCATGCGTGCTATAGCTTTAATCACATCAGCATTTAAGCCGTATCCGTCCTTTAACCTATGGGGCAAATAATATCGAGCATGCCAGCCCATTGCGCTGGCAAATTCGCTGGCAAGCAAGGCCGAAGCAACTCCGTCCACGTCATAATCGCCATACAATGCCACCTTGCTCCCCCTTGGGAGGGATTGTAATTGAGATAAGACATCGGAGCCGCTGTCGCACAACCGTAATTGGGATAACAATGAACCAAGGCTCGGGCGCAACCATGCCCGAGCCTTTTCTATGTCAAGGTGGTTTCCATGCCTCATACATAACGCCAGTGCCGTCAACTCATGGCATTGCAACGCCTGTGCCAACGTGTAGTGGAGATCGTCCAAACTCCAAATGCGCAAATTCGAATGATGCTGTAAAGAAATCACTTCTCAACTTCTACCCCTTCGTTTTCGATGAACTCTGAGCCCATAGGTTCACCCTTTACCGCTGTGGTATTCCTATGCTGTAAAGCCTCAAGCAAGGAGCGTTTCTCCTCTTCCAAGTCAGCAATACGCTTTTTTAACTCCCTGATATCATTTTTGTGCTTGTTCTTGAACTCCAAATAGGATGCGAAAGAGACGATCCACATCATGATCGCTCCAGCTCCAAACACCAATACTTCCCATATGCCCTGATGGAGCGACCATTGCCACATCAGGAATTTCACTATAACTGTACCGCTGTTCTGCACCGCATAGAAGGCCGCCAACAACATGCCAAGCGCCAGCGCCACAACATAACTTTTCATCGGAGTCCCACCTTTAAGCAAACATATTTAACTACTTTTCGCCCTTCCCAGCCCTTTGGTTGCAAGATGCGAGGCTTTCCTCCTGCCTCCCGCGTATCTGAGGATTTTCTTCCTTCTCAAGGTTCTTTAGATATTTTTTGCGCTCGCTTTCCTCCCAAATCGGATCATATATCTCCTTCATCCTTCTAGCGTACTCGTCCAGGCCTGCCGCAAGCTCGTTCAAGAGCTTATCCGCACCAGGATGGGTTGGGTGTGCTCCGTACTTGGTAACCATTTCCCTTAGGACCGCCGGGTGATCGATTATCAGGCAAGGGCGAAGCAAATTATCGTCCTCGTAAGGTTGCCGTGATCGTATTGCCTCGAAGAAGGGGCTTTTTAATATTTCGACAAGCGTCTTTTCCCTGATGTTGTCTACGGCAAAATGACAAAATACGCACGGCTCCACATCTCCGTTGGAAATGATGTGCAAATATCTGAATCCTGCGGCTATGCACCCATCGACATAAGGACCATCGTTCCAAAAATCTCCCAAAAATATGGGGTACTTCGATCTCCATTCATCCACTTTCTTTTTTAGGTAAGCCCTCTGCTCAGGCGTTGCCATATAGGAAAGGTCGGGATTCAGGCCTGTAGGTATGTACTGGAAGAACCACCCCACCTTACACCCTTCCTCCAGCATGCGCTCTATGAACTCATCGCTCGATATGTAGGGAGCGCTAGAGCGCGTGTACGTAGCACTAAAACCGTATAACACGCCCTTTCGCCTCAACCTCCGATAGGTCTCTATTATTTTATTGTACATCCCCGGGCCCCGCCTGTAGTCCGTTTCCTCCGGTGTCCCCTCTATGGAAATCATGGGCGCCACGTTGCCCAGTTCGACCAATTTATCTGCCACCTCATCGGTGATGAGAGTACCGTTGGTATAAACCTGGAAGTAACAATCATCATGTTTGGCCCAAATCTCAAATAAATCCTTTCTGGTGAAGGGCTCGCCTCCGGATATGGTAAAAAAGTACATACCCAACTCCTTGGCCTGAGTGATGATGTCGTCTATCTCTTCAGCGGTAAGGTCGCTTGAAGTATCGTATGACCCGGCATAACACCCCTTACACCTCAAGTTGCATCTCATGGTAGGGCTTATTACCATAAAATTAGGGATGCGTACGCCAAGCTCCTTGGACTTTCTGTCTCTAATGCCACGGGAAAGCACCATGAAATTGACGATTAGGTTTACTATCAATTTCTTGCGACAGTTGGGATGAAGCTCCTGAAAAACCCTTCTAAAGACCCCCACAAAGGGATGATTTACCCTGGCCATATCCGCAAGTTCTTTGAAGGTCTCGCGCTGATATTTAGCCGGCGCTAAGCGAGATATGGTATCGAAGAGCAATGCAAGCTTTTTATCGTCGCCCTCTTCGACCAGCTTGACGACTTGGTTAAGCAGGGCTACGGAAATCATCCCCTTCAGTCGGTCCGTTAAACTCATCACCATCAAAAAACGCCTCCTTCGATCTGACGCAAAACTAATCCTTAGAGTTTGCTATCTCCTCCTCTAAAGCTTTCACCCTTGCCTCCAGTGCCTTAAACTGCTCTATCGTTACAAAAGGAAGAAAGGACAAAAATTTTTCAACTTCATTTTTAAATCCCCTTACCAAGGCTTCCCGTCTCCTGGCAAGTTCTTCCTCTAACTGGCCTATCAATTTATCCATGGCCCATTGCTCCATGGCTCCTTGCTGTACAAGCGAGCTCATGTAAGACCTACATAAAGAGACAAGGTCGTCGCTTACGCCGAACCCTCCTAATATCAACTGTATCAAAGAATCCATGTTCAAGACGACCCCCCTTCACTTCGTTATTTTAGCTTAACTTCCTCAAAAGATACAAGCCAAAGTAATTTAGCGCTTTTGTAGTTTACCAGCCTCATGGGGCGATCGCAAGTACCATTCTACGACTATTGCTCCGGCTATATATATCGAACTGTAAGTGCCTACGATGATCCCAACCAAGAGTGCCATGGAAAAATCGGATATAACCTCACCGCCCCACAAAAAAAGCGTTATCACGGGAAACAGCGTGGTCAAAGATGTGTTGATCGTACGAGACAAAACCTGGTTTATGGAGTTGTTGAATAGGTAAACCATGCCCCACTGTTTAAGATTCTTGAAGTTCTCCCTCACCCTATCGAATACCACTATCGTATCGTTGATGGAATATCCGACGAGCGTCAACATTCCCGCAATGAAGGGCATGGATACCTCGTGGTATGTAATGCTAAATATCCCCAGGGTGATAATCACATCGTGAACAAGGGCAACAACTCCCCCAACGGCGAATCTGAATTGGAAACGAAAGGTGATGTACGCAAGCATAGCCAACAATGCCAAAGACGTGGCCAGGATGGCGCTCCTTCGCAATTGGCTTCCGGCGACGGGTCCAACCACCTCAGTACGCAAGACCTTGACATTTTTACCCAGGGACTCGCGGAGCGAGTTGACTATCTTCTTTTGGTCACTTTCCTGGTCGGTCTTAAGGCGAATCAAGACGCCTTTCTCGCTATATGCCTGTATCACGGAGCCCCCAAAGCCTATCTTATCCAGCGAGCCTCTTACCTCGGCAACGGATACGGGACTGTCGAATTCCAGCTGCAACAACATGCCACCTGTGAAATCAATGCCAAAATTCAATCCCCTCGTTATCAGCAGCACCAAACTCAACAAAACCAACAGTGCGCTGCCCAATAAGGCCAACCTTCGATACTTCATGAAATTTATATTCGTCTTAAGTTTAATGAACATCACGATCTCTCCTTAGCGTTGGAAAGCACAGGCCTTTTTCGCCTCAGCATAAAGATGCGCAACAGCACTTTGGTCACAAAGACGGCACAAAAGACGCTCGCCACTATACCTATGCTAAGAGTAACGGCAAATCCCCTCACGGGGCCGGTACCATAGTAGAACAGAAATACGGCTGCGAACAAAGTAGTCAGGTTAGAGTCGACAATCGTGACAAAAGCCTTCGCAAAGCCGGCGTCGATTGCCGCTATAGCGGTCTTTCCACTCCGAAGTTCTTCCTTTATGCGCTCATATATCAATATGTTTCCGTCTACGGCCATGCCTATGGTAAGGACAATGCCGGCAATCCCTGGCATCGTTAGCGTTGCCTTAAAGCTCGCAAGGCCGGCTAGCAATAAGATGATGGTCATAGCCAGGGCCACATCTGCCACCAATCCCATGCTTGAATAGTAGATGACCATAAACAAAAACACCATTGCAGCCCCAATCAAACCCGCCTTTATTCCAGATCTGATCGAGTCGCTGCCCAACGTGGGCCCTATCGCGCGAACCTCCAGAACCTCTACGGTAACGGGAAGAGCTCCGGCTCTTAACATTATGGCAAGCCTTTGAGCTTCATCGGTGGTAAAACGTCCGCTGATCTGGGCTTCTCCAGCGCTTATGCGTTCTTGTACGACCGGGGCGGAGATCACCACTCCATCCAGCACTATGGCAACCTGTCGACCAATATTGTTTGTCGTAACCTCATCGAAGAGACGAGCGCCCTGACTGTTGAACTTAAGCGTTACAACAGGCCTTCCCAAGTTATCAAAGGCAACCCTGGCATCGACCAAATGCTGTCCGGTCACCGATGCGGGCCCGAGCAAGTAGGCTTGCCCTTCCTCGCTTCTAGCCACTATCAAAGACGGGTCTTCCTTGAGACGCTTTTGCAGCTCCTGCTCAGCCAATGATGCCTGACGTCGGTATTCTTCCCACCTTTCGACAGCTGCGTCGTACTCTGCCTGACTGCTGTAGTTTTGCCTTTCGGGCTTTCTTGGGACGGCCGGAGTGGCCGCCAAGACGGGACGAAATTCCAACATGGCCGTCTTTCCGATAAGTTCTATGGCTGCATCCGGATCATCCAAGCCGGGCAGTTGCACGACCACTCTATCGTTGCCTTCCCGCTGTATGACAGGTTCGGCCACTCCGTATTGATCTATCCTATTTCGTAACACCGCTATGAGACGCTCAATGCTATCGCTGGTGATGGGATTGTCCGGCGTACCTTTAGCCTGCAATAGTATGTGCACCCCGCCTTTGAGATCCAACCCAAGTTTTATCTTTTGACTTGGGGGATAGATAGCCCATAGAGAAGCAAAAAGTATCACTAAAATCAATATGACTTTCCAGCGCTCATGTTTAGGCAATTGACTTCTACCTCCTAATTTAGGAGCAGCGACTAGTTAGTTGTGATCATCTCTCTCCTGCAGCAGCCTCAGTAACCTCGGAACCGCTCTTTTTAACCGTATACGAGATGGCACTCTTAAGTATTCTAATTTTAACCCCATCGCTGATCTCTAAGATGAAGCTGTCATCCTTAATATCCTTGACAGTACCATATATTCCCCCAGCTGTTACGACCATATCTCCACGCTTTATGGAATTCAACATATCCTGATGTTGCTTTTGGCGCTTTTTCTGCGGTCTTATCAACAAAAAATAAAATATCACTATAAAAAGCAGTAATGGCCACATCATACCCAATAATCCAGCTTGTCCGCTCAAAATAATCCCTCCCAAAACGATTTAATTATTTACTTACCATTCGTAATACTGCTTTAGAAAAATTATACTGTTTTTAGATATTGCCGCCCCTTTCTTTGAGCTTTATGTAGAAAAGCAGCTTTTCAAGCTCTATGAATATATCCACATTGTAGAGTATAACATGCTCCGGGACGACCAAGGCAGTTGGGGCAAAATTTAATATCCCCTTAATTGGCGCACTTGATGTAGCTCTATCCACCACATCTTGAGCTGCAGATGCCGGGGTCGTTATTATGAGGACCTCTACGCCTTCCTCGTTCAAGACCTTAGACATTTCCTCCACATCATAACAGTGAATGCCGTGTATTTTTCGCCCAATCTTACTAGGATCGATGTCAAACAGGGCAACGATGCGAAATTTCTCGCTCTCAAATGCCTTATAGCCCAGCAATGCTTCGCCTAAATTACCCACGCCAATCATGGCTATTTTCCATGTCTTTGGGGGGGCAAATATGGAGTTAAGATGTTGATAAAGCTTTTCTACGTTATAGCCAACTCCCCTTTTGCCGATCTCGCCGAAGTAAGAAAGATCCTTTCTAACCTGGCTCGCCTTTATCCCCAGCGCATCTCCAATCTCCTGTGAAGATACGACTCTTTTGCCCGATTCGCGACACCGCTCCAGAAAGCGAATGTACTGGACCAGTCTTTCGACTGTAGGTTCAGCTATCCTCATCTCTTTTTCTCCCTTCTGTTAAAGGTCCTAAGGCCGCTGTAAATAGCAAGATTATCCAGCTCCTCGGAAATCCTCAAAAGCTGGTTGTATTTGGCAACCCTATCTATCCTGGCTGGCGCCCCGGCCTTGATCTGCCCCACGCCAGTGGCAACAGCTAAATCGCTAATGAAGGGATCGTCCGTCTCACCGGATCTATGCGATATTATAGCCGAATAGGAATGCCTCAATGCCATATCTACTACATCAAGGGTCTCCGTCAATGTGCCGATTTGGTTCAATTTGACCAGAATGGCATTCCCAATCCCTTGGGATATCCCCTGCATGAGCCTCTGAGGGTTGGTAACGAAGAGATCGTCTCCTACAAGTTGGACTTCGTCTCCCAGAGCTTGAGTAAGCATCTTCCATCCTTCAAAATCGTCCTCGGCCATCCCGTCCTCTATGGAAATGATGAACGGGTAGGATCGGCAAAGTTTCACGTAATACTCAACAAGTTGTTCCTTGGAGTATTTTTTGCCTTCGCCTTTGAAGCAGTAAAGTCCATCCTCGTATAGTTCCGAAGCGGCCACATCCAGGGCAAGGCTTACCTCCTCACCAGGTTTATATCCGGCCGCAGTAATTGCCTCCACAAGGACATCCAACGCCTCTTCCGCACCAGACAGGTTAGGAGCAAAGCCACCTTCGTCTCCGACGGAGGTATTTTTGCCCTTATTTTTCAGTAACTTCTTTAAAGACTGGTACACTTCCACACCCATCCTGAGTGCTTCCTCAAAGCTATCGGCACCGTGAGGTACTATCATGAATTCCTGGACGTCTAAACTGTTGTCGGCATGAGCTCCCCCATTGATCACGTTCATGAGCGGGGTAGGCAATGAAAACGGCCCCAAGCCTCCAATATACCTCCAGAGGGGAAGATCCCGCTCCAAAGCAGCAGTCCTGGCAACTGCAAGGGAAACTGCCAGCATTGCATTTGCTCCCAAGTTACTCTTGTTTGGCGTTCCATCAAGATCGATCATTATCTTGTCGATGAGCTTTTGCTCGATCGGGTCCAAGCCGATTATTTCAGGAGCAATCTTTTCGTTTACATTTTCTACTGCCCTTAATACCCCTTTCCCGCCATAGCGCTTGTCTTTGTCCCTTAGCTCGATCGCCTCATGTTTGCCCGTTGAAGCGCCAGATGGCACAGCGGCCCTTGCCATCACACCGTCGTCCAACCATACCTCTGCCTCTACTGTAGGATTGCCCCTAGAATCCAAGATTTCGCGGGCATTGATCCCAACTATGTGACTCATTTAAATCACCCCTTTGCAAGGCTACATCGAATTATCTTCCTTGTCCACCAAATGATCCCCCAGGACCCTATAGGCTTCCTTACCCCTTTTTAATAAGAGATCGTCATCGCATAGGACTTGGACCTTCAAGATCCTTCTGGGAAAGGCAACCTCGATAACATCGCCTTCCCTCACGGAAGACGAGGGCTTTGCCGCTCTTCCGTTTAGCTTGACCAATCCGGCCATGATCATTTCCTGAGCTACAGTTCGTCTTTTTACCATCCGCGAGATCTTTAAGAACTTATCGATCCTCATCAAGATACCCCAATCACACAAATATAACTATTATAATGAACATCTTGATCTATACAAGCGTTTTTAACTCTATAGCAAAGCCGGACCAGATAAAAGATCGATCCGGTCCGGCTTTTTAGTTTATATGGCAAAACGTAGGGAGGCTCCTATTCCATCATATTCCCTCAATGGAGATTGTCCACCTATGACGATCACATCCCCATCGTTGCGCAATGTCCTACAGACCAAAAGGTCGATCAGGTCATCGACTACTTCCATGGCACCATGACACAAAGGACATGCATCCTCATCTACTCCCAGTGCCCCGCAAGACCCGCATCGCTTTCCGCCGATCATTCGATATTCATCTATTACAAGCTGGTGGATGGCGTACAAGTTCGATGCCCGAATGACACCCCTAAGCCCGGCAATTGCCAGGCCGCCCTTTTCATATTCCGTTATTATGCTTTGTACAAGTTTAGAGCTGCTTTCAACAAAGGACTTGATGGCGTGATCGGTCACGGCCTCAAGAATTATTCGAACTTGGTCGGTTATACCTAACTTTGAGCAAACCTCGACGGGGGTATCGGCCAGAATTTCGCCGACAAGATCGGCTACGACTAAAGCGTAATTCGCATTTCCCCCTATCAATACCAATGAGTAGTCGTCGTCATCGTAAAGTGCCCTCAAAGTGGCGGCGACGTTCTTCAGGTGCCTTTTTACGTGATCCTCCACATGCCTTTTAATGCGCGTCTCCTCTAAACCATACCATCCGGCAGATTTGACCTTGGGAGGGACGTCCTCTTCAAGGGTCAGAAGCTTATCGATGGCACTTGCAAATACACGATAGAAGGTTGCCCGCCTCGCCTCGACCACGGCAACCAGGGTAAGCCTGTGGGGATATAAGGCCTCTATCAGGGGCGCCAAAAAGGGATGGTCCGAAAACTTAACCAGATTCTCCACTGAAACGGGAAGTTCTATAAAACGATAGTAATCGCCTTCAAGATCAGCGAAACATGCGATCCCCTTGGCTTCACCTAAACCCCCGTGGACTAGCTTTTCGCCTAGGTCGTTGAAGATCGACGAAATTCGCTCGCTATATCGCGTATCAGCATAAAAATTAGCTCCTTCTTCAATGGCCTTCTTTTGGAGGTTCTTGAGATCGATCAGTATTTCCTTTGCCGATCTCTTGCTCCTGTCGCAGTCGATATAAAAAGACATTAGCCTGGTCTTGGTTTCGCACTCTCTAAGTAAAGTCTTCGCAACGCTTTCAAACACTCGCTTCACCCCCTCATTGATATTAAAGTATAGAAAGTTCCTCTTTATTAAGAATATCGTTTTCTTACGATCTGAACAAGCATTTTAAGGCAAACCTCACTCGAGGTAATCTCGCAATCGTTTGCTCCTGCTCGGATGGCGCAACTTACGCAACGCCTTGGCCTCGATCTGTCTTATCCTTTCCCTGGTAACGTTAAAGCGCTTGCCTACCTCTTCAAGCGTATGGGCATGTCCGTCCTCAAGGCCAAACCGTAAGCGCAGGACTTCCCTTTCCCTTTCGGTCAGCTCGTCGAGCATCTCCTCCAGCTGTTCGCGCAACAACTGACCGGCCGTTGCTTCTTCCGGATTCGGCGATTCCTTATCCTCCAGAAAATCTCCAAGCTGACTGTCCTCCTCCTCTCCGATCGGCGTCTCAAGGGAAACCGGTTCTTGCGCAATCCTCTGTATATCTTCTACCTTTTCCGGCGGCAAGCCCAGAGCTTGGGCAATTTCCTCAGTAGTAGGCTCCCTTCCCAATTGTTGGACCAACTGCCTTGAAACCCTGATAAGCTTGTTTATCGTCTCGACCATGTGCACCGGGATCCTTATGGTGCGCGCCTGATCAGCTATTGCCCTGGTTATCGCCTGCCTTATCCACCAGGTAGCATAGGTGCTGAATTTAAAGCCTTTACGATAATCGAACTTCTCGACGGCGCGTATAAGGCCCAAATTGCCCTCTTGGATCAAATCCAAAAAGGAAAGCCCCCTTCCGATATACTTCTTGGCAATGCTCACGACTAAGCGCAAATTTGCCTCGATCAGCTTCTTCTTTGCCTCCTCGTCCCCCTCTTCGACCCTTTTGGCAAGCTCTATCTCCTCCTCAGGGGTAAGCAGGGGGATCTTTCCTATCTCCCTCAAATACATCCTGACGGGATCGGCAATGGAAACGCTTTCCAATTCGGCCAGGTCCTCAAGGCTCGCCTGAGGCAACAGTTCCCCCTGTTGGAGTTCCTGAATCTTATCCTCATCGCGCACATCGATACCAAGTTCCAAGAGGTTAGAATACACGTTATCCATTATCTCAGCCTCACTTAAAGCCTCTTGGGGCAAATATTTTTCAAGGTCATCGTAGGTTATGAAGCCCTTTTGTCTCCCTTCCTGCAGCAGGTCGCGAATGTTCTCTATCAACTCCGCCATCTCTTGAGACTCCGTCTCTTCAAGATCATGGATATCTTGGTCTATGATCTTTTCTTCTTGCTCATTTCGCAATACCTTTTCGGCATTTGTCTTTATATCGGTACTTTTCTTACTATTTTTGCTCTTTTTTTTCTTTTCTGAACTCATATACCCATCTTTCCCCCTTTCAAGACGGAAGCAATCTTTTGAACCTCCTCGATCTCATCGCGAGTTGCCTCCCCCCTCAACATCTTGGAATAAAGAGCATTATACCTCGACTTCATGGCCTTTACCTTCAACGCATTGACAATGACATCCCAAATCTCTGTTCTATCGTCAAATTGCTGGCAAAAGGCATTGCCCAATGCCAGCGCTTCGAGCGGAAACCTGTCGCCCGACTTCAACCATCGTTCCTCCAACTCTTCGGGCTGTTCGCCGTTTAAGAGCGCTGCTATCAAGGTCTTCAAGCGATCGTCGCTAATTAGAGGAAATACATCTTCAGGATTTAAGTTGTATCTTTTCGTTAAATCGTTCCACAGCAACGAGAACAATGCAGCTTCCTCAGCATCGATCATGCGCTTTTTTTGCTCCTCTGCATTTATATATACGCTCGGATTACCACGTTTCCCTTTTTTTTCACCCCTTGTCTTTGCGATATTGGCCCTAACGCTTAACAGCTCATCCTCGAGAGCGTGCCTGGGCATTCCAAGCTTAGCGGCAATCTGAGGGATGAATGGCGCAAGATCGGGAAGATCTATCCTCGATAAACCTTCAATCAGCTCTTCGACCACTTTTTTTCTGAGGTTGAGATCGCTCAATAAGTCCTCTCTTATTTTAATATGATATAAAGGCAGAGGAAGGCTTTTCTTCAAAAGATCCTCGAAGGCCTTGCCGCCTTTCTCCTGTAAAAATTCGTCGGGGTCCCTATCGGGCGGCAGTGAGACTATATTCACCTGCAATCCCAAGGCCTGCAGTATATACATCCCCCTTATTGAGGCCTCGCGGCCTGCGCTGTCGGCGTCGTAGCATACATAACAACTGTTAGTAAAGCGCTTTAAAAGCTTTCCCTGCTCCTCGGTCAAGGCAGTTCCAAGGGATGCAACAGCCTCCCGGAAGCCAGCCATATGCAACCTTATGGCATCCATATAGCCCTCTACCAGAATTGCACGCCCCCTTTCGCGGATGGCGTCTTTGGCCAAATTCAGCAAATAAAGACAAGAACCCTTATGAAAAAGCGGGCCTTCGGGAGTGTTTATATACTTTGCCCCTTCGCCGGACAAAGAGCGCCCACCGAAGCCTACGAGGCGCCCTGTTACGTCTCTCACGGGAAATATTACCCTACCCCTGAACCTGTCATAAAGCCCGCGCGACCCCTCAACGACCAACCCGCATTCGATGACAGCCTTAGCAGGTATGCCCGCCTTTGAAAGTGCACGCCATAGATAATCCCATGCAGGGGGAGCCCATCCGATCTCGAAATGGGACCACCATTCCTTGGGCAAATCCCTTTTAATCAAATATCGCCTGGCAATCTCTCCCGAAGCCCCCTCAAGACAATCGCGATATATCGAAAGGGCTTTTTCCATGACGTCGGTCAAGCTTTTATGGCCGCCCCTTTCGGGAGCGCTTTTAATCTCTATCCCGGCTCTTTTGGCGAGCAACTCGACGGCCTCGGTAAACTTAAGCCCCTCCATGTCCATGACGAAGGATATAACGTCTCCACCCTTGCCACAGCCAAAGCAATGATAGAACTGTCGGTCCGGCATGACGTAAAAAGACGGCGTCTTTTCGACGTGAAAAGGACATAGCGCCTTATACCCCTTGCCTGCCCTGTGCAGTTCGACGTAATCTCCTATCACATCCAATATATTGATGCTTCTTTTTATTTCATCTATCTGCACCTTGTCCAAGGTAATCCCTCCAAAAACCAAAAGGGGAGGGATAAAATCGACCCTCCCCAAATTACCTGACGAAAAAGATCCGCATTAACTACGCTTCACTACATCAATAATGGAGCCATCACCAATGCTATGACCGACATCAACTTTATCAATATATTTAAACTGGGGCCGGCCGTATCCTTAAAGGGATCTCCTACCGTATCGCCGACGACAGCCGCTGCATGGGGAGGCGTTCCCTTGCCACCCAAGTTGCCTTCCTCTATATACTTCTTCGCGTTATCCCAAGCGCCTCCAGAGTTGGCCATGAATATGGCCAACATGACTCCCGTAACAATTGACCCCGCAAGCAGGCCGCCAAGGGCGGAAGAGCCAAGCAGCAATCCCACTATCACGGGAGAAAAGACGGCCATCATGCCAGGCACTATCATCTCCCTGAGGGCAGCCTTGGTAGAGATATCTACGCAGCGTTCGTAATCAGGCTCTTGAGTCCCCTCCATTATGCCGGGCAATTCCCTAAACTGACGGCGCACTTCCTCTATCATGCTCTGGGCTGCCCTGCCAACGGCCTGAATCGCCCTTGAGCAAAATATGAAGGGCAGCATTCCGCCAATGAAGAGCCCTACTAAAACGTGTGGATCCATGAGGTCGATCGCATTTAGTCCAACAGCATGTGCGTAGGCAGAAAAAAGCGCAATGGCGGTAAGCGCAGCTGATCCTATGGCAAGGCCCTTACCGACGGCTGCCGTGGTATTTCCTACGGCATCGAGCCTATCGGTGATCTTTCTCACATCAGGAGGCAGATGGCTCATCTCGGATATTCCTCCGGCGTTATCGGCTATTGGCCCGTAAGCATCTACGCTCAAGGTCATTCCCGTTATCGCCAGCATTCCTACTGCCGCGCAGGCTATGCCATACAAACCGCCCGAATAAACGGCGACCAATATGGAGGCGCATACGAGCAGAACCGGCCATAAGATTGATTTCATGCCCACGGCTATCCCCGTGAGGATGTTTGTTGCATATCCCGTCACCGAGGCATGGGCAATTTCCTTAACCGAGCTATACAGCGACGATGTGTATATCTCCGTAATATAACCTATAGCTACACCGCAAACAGTTCCTGCCAAGACGGACCAAAATAGAGCTAGGTTGCCAAACATGTATTTGGTAAGCACAAAGGAAAAAACGATGATCAAGATGCCGGTGACGAAGGTGCCTCTCCTCAAGGCAATTTGAGGGTCTCCCTTCTCCTTGATCCTCACGAAAAAGGTGCCTATCAAGGAAGCAACGATCCCCAAAGCTGACAATAGCAAGGGGTAGACCAATCCCTGGGTTCCAAACACGGTAACCCCCACTGCCATGGCGGCAATTATGGAGTTCACGTAAGATTCGAAGAGGTCTGCACCCATACCCGCTATATCTCCTACGTTGTCTCCCACGTTATCGGCGATAACGGCCGGATTTCGCGGGTCATCTTCGGGTATTCCGGCTTCCACCTTTCCGACCAGATCAGCACCCACGTCTGCTGCCTTTGTATATATGCCGCCCCCCACGCGGGCAAAGAGCGCTATCGAGCTGGCTCCGAAGCCGAAGGCCGTTATGATATTAGGATCCTTGTACAACAAATATGTGACGATTATGCCCAAGATGCCCACCCCGACGACAGTCATTCCCATGACGGAACCGCCCGAGAAGGCTATCCTCAACGCATCGTTCATCCCCTTAGTTGCCGCAAAGGCCGTCTTCCCGTTCGCCCGAGTTGCCACCTTCATTCCCAAAAAACCGGAAATGGCACTGCAAAAAGCCCCCAGTACAAATGATACGGCGAGGGGAACCCCCAGTTTCCACGCAAGCAAACAGGAGACTACTATGACAAACACTACAAGGGCCTTATATTCCCTGTAAAGGAAAGCCATGGCTCCCCTTTGGATGATGCTTGACAGATAATTAATCCTATCGTGCTCGACCTTGTAGTTGTTGATGCGACCGGCAACAATTAAAGCGTACAGCAAAGCTACCAAACCGGCGCCCGCTGAAGCCCATAATGCGTATCCATTCATCAAACGATCCCCCCACTCTTGATAATTTCAAGCCCGCCTTCATTAAAGGCGGGCACAACTGCTAACCCGATCAAAGCGTTCCTAATTATAGGCAGGTTAACGCATATTTGCAAGCTCAAAAAGCCAACCGCAAAAGGGCACCGGACAATGCCGTCTTCAAATGCGACAAAAACCTCAGCTTATTCGGGTTTTTTCTGTTTTTTGATAATTACCGCTATCTCTTCGCCTCCATCCTCGATACCCTTTAGAGAACCAAGCATTCCCCTAACTGTTCCCGCTATAAAATCCATGACAAATTCGTTCAGGCCGACTTTTTTATCTCCCATATAAACAAGCACGCGCTCGCCGATCTTCCCCATCCTCTGCAAAATCCATTCAGCCAGAGGTCTTTCTTCCCCGGCTCGGAAATGAGGCAACTTTGGGAAAAGATCATCGGGACCTTCATAAATGGCATAAATGCCCTTTATATCATGAGATGGAGGCCCTTGTCCGACCCAGATCTTAGGAAGCAGCAGAGATTTAGCGCCCTCAACGATGACTAAATCTTTAGTCGGGAAGAACTTCTTTTCTATATCCTGCAAACTGAAGCCATTGTCCATGGTTTCAAGCCTTATTCCATCGGTTCCCCAAAGCAGGGCGTCAATTCCCAATCTCGCGATGGCCCCGCTGTCCGTATCATCAGCAGATAGCACGCTATCATGGCAGTGTTTAATATAACCAACGTCAAGCCCAAATTCTTCATGCAACATCTCGGCCAATTTTTTACACAATGAAGTCTTGCCGCTATCCTTATAGCCGCAGACGGAAAGTATATAAGCCATAGAAACACCCCTCCATGCCAAGCTCAAATTTTCCGTCAATACTCCCTCTTAGCTCTCCAAATCCTCCTGTAACAATCCAAGAAGAATATGAACAACGATAAAACCATCGGACCCAGGAAAATTCCCAAGAAACCCCACACGTTTATCCCGCCCACGACGCCCAGAAAAACGAGAAGAAAATGCACCCTGCTGCCCTCCGATATGAACATGGGACGTATGAGGTTATCGATGGTGCTAACCACCAAAATCGCCCAGGAGAGCAATATTAAGCTTTCCTTCATGTTTCCCATAAGAAACAAATAAAAGGCCCCAGGGATCAAGACGAAAGGCGTTCCCACAAAGGGAATCATGGCACATATGAAAAGAAACGCCCCCGCCAACATGGGCGCCGGAAGGCCTACGACCATCCAACCGGCTACGCCCAGGCACGCCTGAATGCCTGCCGTTACCGTGGTGCCTATCACCACGGCCTTCATCATACGCGTGGCTCCATCGAATAGAGCTACCCTTTCCTCCTTGGGCAAGGGCAGAATGTCGTCAAGATATTCTATGACCACATGGCCATCGCGCAGCAGGTAAAAGGTGGCGACGGAGATGACGAACAGTTGATAAATCATCCTAAAGACATTGCCAAGCAGGCTCCTGGAGAAATCTCCAAGCGAAGAAGCAATGTAGTTAACCGCACGGCGGATCATATCTTGCAAGAATTGGGCATCACCTTTAATGCCCAAGTACTGAATTGCATAGTCGGGCAATTTACCAACCAGGTTTGACCACGCATGGGTCAGGGCCTGCTGTATGGAATCAAGGTTATCGGAAAGGCTGGCAATGAACCTCAAGCCTTCCCTTGCAAGGGATATGCCGATAAATCCCATGGGAACGCAGAGCAATAACACAACGCAGGCGGTGGTTATGAGGGATGACCAGTTTCTATGCTTTCCCTTGAACAATTTTTCGCATAAAAACTCGTTTAGGGGATAGGAGAAAAAGGAAAATATGATCGCCCACATGAGGGGGCGAACTACAGGCGTTATTATGGAAATACAGAGCAATGCAAGCAATGCAAAGACCAACAGAAAGGGCAGATATCCTCCCTGTGGGGACTTGTCCGCGGATTCCGTCATTTTCATCACTCTCCGTAAAGAAGCAGATGAAAGTATATCTGATTGGAGCTTTTATCTACACGCATAAGCTTCACTTTCACCACATCACCCAAGCGCAAGGCTTTTGCCCCGCTGCCTTTAAGGCTTAAGCTGTCCTCATCATAGTAAAATTTGCCATAAGTATCCATATCTTCCAGTGGCACAAACCCTTCGACTGTGTTGGCAAGTTCGACAAATAGCCCTCTTGGCGTAACCCAGGAAATTACTCCTTCGAAAACTTCGCCGATCTTGTTTGCCATATATTCCACTATCTTAATCTTGACGGAGGTCATCTCAACTTCATCTACCCTTTCCTCCATAGCGCTTGCATATGTCGCGACAGCAGATAACTCTTGTAAGGCAAACTGGCCCAGCATCTCAGAGTCTTTGGCTATCAAAGCGTGCACCATCCTATGGACGGTTAAATCCGGATATCTCCTTATCGGCGATGTAAAGTGCAGGTAATACCGCAACGCCAGCCCAAAATGCCCTAGACATCTTACGTCGTACCTGGCCCTAGGCAGGGAGCGCAAAACTAGACCCTGAATCAACCTCTTGCAGGGAAGCCCCTCGACCTGTTTCAGCAATCGGTTTATAGCTTTATTCGATTGGCCTATCCTTTTTAGCTCTATCCCCAGAGAGGAAAGCATGTCCTTCAGCTCCATCAGCTTTTCCCTGGTAGGCTTTTCGTGGACCCTATATATGGCCAATGCATCGCTTTTAAATAAATATTCTGCAATCACGCTGTTGGCAAGTATCATCAAGTGTTCGACGATCCTGTAGGCAAAGACGCGTTCGATGACCTTCACATTTATTGCCCTTCCTTCATCGTCAAGTTCGACCTTTGCCTCGGGGAAATCGAACTCTATCATCCCTGCCTTCTTTCGCTTCTCGTATAATACCTTGGCAACGGCGGCAAGCAGGGCGATGGTATTGTCAAGCTCTTCTCCAAGGGTCTTTTTATCGTCCAATGCCTCCTGGACTTCATCATAGGTCAACCGCTTTCGGACACGTATGACGCTAGGTGTAATTTCATATTTAAGTAAGTCTCCCCTGCGATCTAGCGTCATTTTTACCGTGAGACACAACCTATCCTTGCCCTCCACCAGGCTGCACAGGTCCGAGGAAAGTTGATGTGGCAACATGGGAACCGCTCTGTCTACGAGGTAAACCGAAAAGCTCCTGTCCCTTGCTTCGATGTCAATTGATCCACCGGGTCTAACGTATTCAGCTACATCGGCGATATGCACCATCACAGTCCACCCGTCGTCGATTTTCTTGACGGAAAGTGCATCATCGAAGTCTTTGGCATCGGAAGGATCGATGGTGACAGCGATTTCGTCTCTTAGGTCTTCCCTTTCGTCAAGGGACGCATAAAAAGGTGGCATTTCCCTAACCTTTTCCGCCTCAGCGAGGACATCTTCTGGAAAATCGCAAGAGATTTTGTATTCCTCCATCAAGGCCAGTATTCTGACCGCGGGGTCATTCTCGTTGCCCAATACCTTTATCGCCTTGCCCTCGCCAGGAAATGGAAAACGGGGATATTTTTTTATTGAAGCAACGACGACGGTGCCATCATCAAGGTCCGCATCATCGGGTAACAACAGAGTAAAGTTATAACGTCTATTAAGGGGCACCAATGCCGGGACTCCATTCCCTCGCTTGACCAGCCCTGTTATCTCGCTCGTATTTCTCGACAGTACTTTTTTAACCTTGCCATACAGTTTGTTCTTTTGTCTATTCTTGTAGACAATTGCCTTAACCACGTCACCATGGATGGCATCGCCCATATCCTCTTCCGCCACATAAACATCGGGCAAACCCGCTCTTTTAGGCAATATGAAACCGAAACCTGCAGGATTGACCTCAAGAGTTCCAACGACGAAGCGGCTTTTAGGCGACCTTCTGCTGCCGGCCTTTTTCGGTCCTCGGGAGTTTTTCATTTCGTAGCCACTAAAGACGCCGCAAGGCCTGCTCCGACTCCGTTATCGATATTCACCACTACCACCCCTCCGCTGCAGGCATTTAGCATGGAAAGCAGCGCAGCAAGGCCACCAAAGCTTGCGCCATAACCCACCGAAGTGGGTACGGCTATCACGATGGATGAAACCAATCCGGCAACCACGCTTGGAAGAGCTCCTTCCATCCCCGCTGCGACCACTATAGCATCCGCTTTTCTGATCTTCGGTAGCAAGTTAAACAATCGGTGAATGCCGGCCACCCCCACGTCGTAAAACCTTTCGACGTGGCATCCGGCGAACTCGGCTACACCTGCGGCTTCCTCTGCAACCGGTTTATCGGAGCTGCCTGCTGCAATGACAGCCACATTGCCCCGCTCCTTGGGAGGTTCAAAGCAGCATAACCCCAGTCTTGCATCCTCACGATATTCAAGATCGGGCAAAACGGTTTTTAACAACTCATATTTCTCTTTCGACACGCGACTAAATATGGCGTTTGAACGATGCTCGGCTATGCTTCGCGCTATCTTTACAAGTTGGTCATCAGATTTGCCTGGGGTATAAATTATCTCGCCAATTCCACGCCTTAAGGACCGATGCCAATCGAGCTTCACGTCGCCTAAGTCTTCGTAAGGCAGCATTGACATCCTTTCCATGGCCGAGTCCACATCGATCTCGCCCTTTCTCAACGATTCCAAGAGATGCCGAAGGCTATTTTCTATCTCCATTGACTTACTCCTTCTTTTCTGTCACGTTTTACCCGTAATTATAGTCTAAAAGAGCTATGGCGTGAACGCCATAGCTCTTTTAGACTCAGCACTGTCTTAACTGCTAAATTTATCAAGCTAAATTAGTCGTAGTCCGGCATCTCGGGCATCTTGGGAGCTTCCTTCTTCTCAGGTTTGTCGGCCACCAAGGCTTCTGTGGTGAGCACCATGGCCGCAATGGAGCCGGCGTTCTGAAGGGCGCTACGGGTGACCTTCAAGGGATCTATGATGCCCTCTTCGATCATATCGACATAGTCGCCTGTTGCAGCATTCAAGCCATGGCCTTTGGGCAAGTTGCGCACCTTTTCGATGACGACGTCACCCTGGAAGCCAGCGTTCTCGGCTATCAAGTGCATGGGCTCAGGCAACGCATTCAACACAACCTGGGCTCCGATCTTCTCGTCACCCTCAAGGGTGTTGATGAAGGATTCCAAAGCCGGCATGCAGTTTAACAAGGCCACACCGCCACCGGCTACTATCCCCTCTTCAACGGCAGCCCTGGTTGCGCTCAAGGCGTCTTCGATGCGATGCTTTAACTCTTTCTGTTCGGTCTCGGTGGCTGCTCCTACCTGAATTACAGCTACGCCACCGACAAGCTTTGCAAGCCTTTCCTGAAGTTTCTCCTTATCGTACTCGGACGTGGCTTCTTCGAGCTCCGCTTTGATCTGAGCGGCACGTTTCCTTATAGCCTCAGGATCTCCGGCTCCTTCCACTATCGTGGTTTCCTCTTTCGTCACGCGAACCTTTTTAGCGCGGCCAAGCATGGAGAGATCCACGTTCTCAAGCTTGATCCCCAGCTCTTCGCTTACTACCTGACCGCCGGTCACTATGGCGATATCCTGCAGCATGGCCTTCCTTCTGTCGCCAAAGCCGGGCGCCTTAACGGCACACACCTGAAGGATACCACGGAGCTTGTTGACCACCAAGGTAGCCAGAGCTTCGCCCTCCACATCCTCGGCGATGATTAAAAGAGGTTTGCCGGTCTGAACGACCTTCTCCAAAATGGGGAGGAGATCCTTTACATTGCTGATCTTGCCATCGTTGATCAGGATGTAAGCGTCTTCCAGGGTGGCTTCCATCCGCTCGGGATCAGTGATCATGTAGGGGCTTATATATCCCTTGTCGAACTGGAGTCCCTCGACCATCTCCAAAGTGGTACCGACGGACTGGCTGTCCTCAACGGTGATGACGCCGTCTTCCCCAACCTTAGACATTGCCTCGGCGATAAGCTCACCAATGCCCCTGTCGTTTGCAGATATGGATGCCACTTGAGCAATCTTGGCCCTATCCTTGACGGCTATGGCCATCTTCTTCAGCTCATCAACCACTACATCGACTGCCTTCTCGATACCTCTGCGCATCAGCATGCCGTTGGCTCCGGCAGCTACGTTTTTCATGCCGTGGCGTATCATTGCCCTGGCAAGCACTGTAGCAGTGGTCGTACCGTCGCCTGCCACATCGTTGGTCTTAGAGGCAACTTCCTTCAAGAGCTGGGCACCCATGTTCTCAAAGGGTTCTTCCAGTTCTATTTCCTTGGCTATCGTAACGCCATCGTTGGTGATCGTCGGAGAACCAAACTTCTTCTCCAATACTACGTTACGTCCCTTGGGGCCTAAGGTCACTCCCACAGTATCGGCAACTTTATTTATGCCTCGCTCCAATGCCCTGCGAGCTTCTTCATCAAACTTCAACATCTTCGGCATCTCAAATCCCTCCTTTATTACGTTAACAAACAGTCAGTTAGCCCGGTTACTTTGCAACTACAGCTAAAATGTCGCGCTCGCTTAAGATGAGGTACTCCTCATCGTCGACCTTTACTTCCGTTCCTGCATATTTGCTGAAAATTACCTTTTCGCCGACCTTTACTTCAAGAGGAAGCCTTTGGCCATTTTCGAGCACCCTACCGCTTCCTACGGCAACTACCTCTCCTTCCTGGGGCTTTTCTTTAGCGGTATCCGGCAATACTATTCCGCCCTTTGTCTTTTCTTCTTGATTTAAGACCTTAATGACTACCCGATCTCCGAGTGGCTTGAGCTGCATTTAACATCCCTCCCTACCAGTTATGAACTGTATCGTCTTGACCTTAATTATTAGCACTCAATATTGGTAAGTGCTAACAGCGCGATACATATGTTAAAGTCCTCACCTCGAATATTACAAGTGGAAATACCGCAAGTTATTAGTGATTATTACCAAATAGGCAGGAAAATCTTAATTTTTCTTTGATTTTCTGGGTTTTTTAAGCTAAGGTTTTCGCAGGGTCCGGCATGAAAGACAAGGATGACCTTTCGCCCCTCCTGTAAGCGTTACAGCCGGCAGCAGCAATCATGGCGGCATTATCGGTGCACAGCTCTTTTGGAGGGATATAGGCACGCCAGGGTTTGGCCTTCACTTTTTCGCGAAGCTGTGAATTGGCCGCTACCCCGCCGGAAATGGCAACTTTATCTATGCCTGTGGTCTTAACCGCAAGATCCACCTTGCGCAGCAATGCCTCGATGGCAGAATACTGAAAGGAGGCACACAGATCCTCGACCCTAACATGGGGGTTTCTTTTTAATGCCCACAGAACGGCGGTCTTTAGACCGCTGAAGCTAAATTCTATGTCGGGGCTATCGGCCATGGGAATGGGCAAGGCCACGGCAAAGGGATCTCCCCTTCTGGCCATTTCGTCTATCAAGGGTCCGCCAGGATAGCCCAAGCCCAGCAGGCGCGCGACTTTATCAAAGGCTTCTCCTACCGCATCATCCCTCGTGGCACCAAGTAAACTGTAATCGCCGAAGGATTTTACCAAGATCAATTCCGTATGACCACCCGATATGATCAGCGTAATGAAGGGCGGAAGCAAGTCCTCATGCGCCAGATAGTTGGCAAATATATGTCCCTCTAGGTGGTTAACGGTCATTAACGGCACTTCCCAAGCTTGGGCCAGCGCCTTGGCGGCAGTCGTCCCTATCAACAGCGATCCCATGAGGCCCGGGCCATCCGTGACAGCAATGAGATTGATCTCCCTTGAGGGGTTTTTTATGTGGCATTCATCCAAAAGCTGAGAGAGCAACGGAATGAGATTCTCTAAATGTTTGCGCGATGCAAGCTCTGGAACAACGCCGCCATAAGCCTCGTGGTCTTTAAGTTGGCTTGCCACCAGGAAGCGAAGCAAATTTCTACTGCCCTCGAGCAACGCAACCGACGTATCGTCACAGCTGGTTTCTATGCCTAATGTCAACAACTTCTTCACCTGCCGCAGCCATGGCAAGTAGAGCAGCTGCCACCAGCGCAGGCAGATGACCTCTTCTTGGGCATATCCCCCTCCAGGTGAATCAATACCTTTCCACCGCAAATTGGACATCTTTGAGCAAAACTGCTGCTTTCAAATATTTTATTACACATAGCACAGCGATATTTATGCATCAGGATCACCTTCCAGTTAATTTTCCCTTTTTATCTTCTTGACGTCGATCTCTATCCGATCGCTTTCGTAAGTTATATTATATACCCCATCCTTCGCCTTAGGAACCGCAAAGGCCAGGCTATCTACCGTATTGGGAGACAAAGAACCCGTTGAAATTCGAATCAACTTGGTCAATATATCCTCTTCGGTCAAGTTTTTCCCGTTCACTACGATCTTAAATGGGTCGAAATCCCAGGGCTTATATGCCTCATATCGCAATACGAATAAGTCTTTGCCGCGAATTTGAGGATCTCCAAAATGGCCCAGATGCCATTTTAGCCAGTCGGGCGTCATGCCAGACGTCCTTGCCGCCCGAAGCAATGAATCATCTACGAAAAGAAAGTCCAACCTAGCCCTGGCCCCCAATATCAAATCTCCAAGCTTCTGGCCCTCAAGGTACATAGTGGCAGTACGTTCCTTGATCAAATCTTCCAACTCGTCTCCGAAAGCTTTATCCGCAAGAAAGAAAAATGCTGCCACGGAGACGATCAGCGACACGCTAAGGGCAATATTTAAGAAGCGTCTTTTCAATCTTCCTCACCGCCCTTAAGCCCCTTAATTTCCTGGGCAGTAAAAGTGTAGACCTTGTTGCAGAAGTGACACCTCACCTCCAAGACCTCCTCTTCGCTTGATTCCTGCATCGAAAGCAACAAGGCCTTGGCAAGCTCCCTCGAGCACCTGCAACCGAACTCAAAGGAGACGCTTCCCAGCCATTTCTTATCGACGCCCTCAAAGATCGTCTCAAGCATCTCCTTGGGAGATGAAGCACGTTCCGCCAAACTGCTTATGGAGCTATATTTCCTTAAAAGCTCCTCCAATCTTTCGGCAAAGGACTCTTCAGCGCCGGGCAAAAGCTGTACCATTATGCCCCCTGCGGATATAACTCCCAAGGACGGCTTTTGAAGGACTCCAAGAGCTACAGCCGTGGGAATTTGCTCTGATTTAGAGTAATAATACGCTATATCCTCGGCAATCTCGCCCGATACCAAGGGAATCTTCGAAATTACCGGCTCCCTTAGGCCCAAATCCTTGATGACGGTCAAATAGCCGTTTCTGCCCACGCCGGCACTGACATCCCATTTGCTCGCCTCAGACAAGGGCAGCTCTACCTGGGGGTTTTCCACGTAGCCTCTTACCTTACCCAGGCCCTCGGCATCGGCCACAACCCTGCCAAGTGGTCCATCTGCATCAATTATTAACGTCACACGGGCCCTCTCGATCTTTTGGTCTGCTGCCATCATCATCGATGCCATAATGAGCCTTCCAAGTGCCGCTGTAGCCAAAAAGGACAGACCGTGCATTTGCCTGAGCAACCTGACCAATCCTGTCGCTTCGGTGGCCATGGCCCTGGCACTGCCATTGCCCAGCAAACATTTATATACAGTTGCTTTTGCCTCTCTGTCTTCTGACATATCAATCTGCTCCTTTGATGGACCTAGCTATCCACTTCCACTCCTGCAATCTGCACAACAAGGTCGCTACGGCATAAACTATCGCTCCCAGAATACCCGCTCCAACCAACCAAAGCGCTTTTATAATCGTACTTCCCAATGAGGGATAGGGCAACAGTAATTTATATGTCAGGGATACCAATATTAATGCACAGGCAGAAAGCGCCAATTTGGCGCACCACTTGAGATCGAATATCCCCAGTTTACCGGTGGCCCTTGATAAATATCCTATGCCCAAAAAGGCCCCGCTCGTGAAGCCGCAAGCTACCCCTAGGGCCAATCCTCGATAGGACAACCACTTCATGCTAGAGATGCTGATCAAAAAGTTCACCAACACCGCAGAAGATGTGACGAACATCGCCCCCTTGGGCAACCCATAGGCATATATGGCCCTCAAGGTGACATTGGTCAAGGCCATGCCCAGAAGTCCAAAGCTGTAAATGGCAAAACACCAGCTGGTGGCCTTCCAAGCCCAATCACCGAAAGCCCCCCTGTAGAACACGCAGTTTACCGCCTCTGGGGAAAATATGATAGCCATGATCTCTATTGGCAGGATCAAGAAGAACGTGAACCTGAGTGAATCCCTAAAGATTTCGATGAATTCCTCGCTATTTGACGATGCCCTAGAAAGGGTCGGCAAGACGGCCTGAGATATGGCTATGACGAACAATCCCAAAGGAAGTTGAAGCAATCTATCGGCGTAATTCAGCACCGAGATTGACCCTGCCTCCAAAAATGATCCTGCCACCCTGCTTATCACCGGATGCAGCTGGTTGAAAGAAAGTCCAACCACGTAGGGCAAGAAAAGGCGCATCATGGTCCTTAGGTCCTCGTCGGAACGGTCAATCTTCGTCGGGTAAAGCGCAAATCCCTTGAGGGCGCTCCATATCCATTGGACGCAAAACTGCGATATGCCTCCGGCCAATACGGCTATAGGTAGGATTGAAATGCCGTACCTTTCGCAAAAAAACAGGGCAACGCAGATGAAGACGACGTTGCTTACAGCCGGCGCTATGGCGGGCACAAAAAATGAGCCCAAGCTGTTGAGGACGCCCATGACCAGGGCAGAAAGAGAGATTATCAAAAGAAAGGGAAACAGCCTTCTGGTAAAAAGCGTCGCCAATCTGGCTTCATCCCCCGAAAAACCGGGGGCAATGAGGGAAACCAGCTGAGGAGAGAATATCATCCCAAGCAAAACTACACACGAACCGGCGACGATCAAAACAGTAGTCGCCTGTCTCCCCAGTTCTTTGGCCCTGTCCTTCCCATGCCGGCTCAAGGCCCTGGAAAATATGGGCACAAAGGTGGCCGACAAGGCTCCCTCTGCGAGCAACTGCCTGGCCAGGTTGGCCAAAGTATACGCCACCAGGAAGGCATCCAGTTGTCGGGTTGCGCCGAAAAAGGCTGCGATTATGGTCTCGCGTATAAGCCCCAATATCCTGCTCGTAAGAGTGCCTATGGTCATCATCATCGAATGTCGTATAATGGTGTCAATTGCCTTGGCCAAATTTAAATCCTCCTCGATCAAAGGTGATGCAAATGGATGCAGATATCCACGTTTGGGGAATCGGTAACGACATCATGGGTGATGACGGCGTAGGGATATTCGTCGCCAAGATGCTAAGAAGGCTTTCGCCCTCCAACATTAAAGTTAGGATATGTGAAAGCGTCCCTGAAAATTTCATTTCCAAATCCACCATGAAGGATATCCGAAAACTCGTGATCGTTGATGCGGCACAGATGTCCCTACCGCCCGGAAGCATGAGAAGAATCTCTCCGATTGAGCCTCAAAGCTTCATTTCGACCCATGGGCTATCCTTCTTAAGGCTATTAAATCACAGCGCAAAGGAATGCGAGTTAATTATAATAGGCATCCAGCCTGCTATGACAGGCTTTTCCACAAAGCTGTCTCCGTCGGTCCGCAGGGCAGCGCGAGAGCTCATAAAGATGATGCTTTCCGGACGATTATACGAGATACCCCCGCTTACCAGCTGAACCTCTCTCCAAGATAGTATTTTCTTGCAATTTCGCTTTCTGCGACCTCGTCAGGGGGTCCTTCTATCAGAATTTGGCCCTCATGGATGAGGCACGTCCTATCGGTGATGGCCAATGTCTCTCTGACGTTATGATCGGTAAGCAGTATGCCATACCCTCTATTCCGCAAGCTCAATATCAGCTGTTGTATATCATAAACTGCTATTGGATCTATCCCGCTAAATGGTTCATCGAGCATCAGAAAATCCGGCTCTATGGCCAAGGTGCGGGCTATTTCTACTCGCCTTCTTTCTCCTCCGCTAAGCGAATAGCCCTTGACATCCGAGATCTTCTGCAGTCCAAATTCGGTCATTAGTAGGGCTACCTTTTCATCCACCTCGTTGTCCTTCAGATCGCGCTCCTCCAAGACAAGCCGCAGGTTCTCCTCTACCGTCAGGGACCTAAATACCGAGGCTTCCTGAGGCAAATAACCAAGCCCCAGCCTGGCCCTGTAATACATGGGAAAGGACGTGATCTCCACGTCGTCCAGATACACCTCCCCAGCATCGGGGTAAAGAAGTCCGACTATCATGTAAAAAGTTGTGGTCTTGCCTGCACCGTTAGGGCCCAACAAGCCCACGATCTCTCCTCTCTTGACCTGAAAGGAGACGTCTGATACGACCTTCCTCTGCTTGAAGGATTTCTCCAATTTCATAACGGACAATAAATCAGCCATACCGAGCGCTATTCCTCCTTGACCTCGACGACGACCTTGGGCCTTCCGAGGGCTTCTATATGTCTGTCTTCCACATAGTAAACTAAGCTTTCTGCCTCTATGGTCTTGCCCTCCTGAACTGCCTTGGCATTGCCGGATACTTCAAGGACACCCTTGTCTCGAATGTAATGGGCCTGATCCCCCGTGATGTTCGTCCTTTCTCCATCCTTGGGCTCATGTACGATGACCACATTTCCCCTTGCCCACATTTCATCTATAAGCTCATCTTTAATTTTACCCTTAACCTCTTGGGCGCTCATGGTCACTCCGCGCTCCTTGTCCCTAAACTGCTGCACTTGAGTGGCATCGAAATCATCGCCTCGCCTTGTGACCCTTTCGGCTACTATTTCCATCTGCTTCATCCGCGCGTTTACGTTTCCCATGGCGCTGTAATAGATCGTCTTACCGTCCAGCCACTCCAAATCGTTGCAGCGTATCTCCTCATCCTTGCCGCGGATCATATGGCTCTTGCCCGAGGCCCTAAGCAACGTTCCCCTTTCATCCTTTGTCATCTTCAATTCCAGGCACGTAAGATTAGCCTCCCTCGATGGCCAGGAGGCATCCACCCCATTCCAAAAACGAAACTCCCTGCCATCTATGAACCCTTCGGCAAAGGGCGACTTGACCACGAGATCTTCCCTGGTAACTTCGACGCTTCCCTTGGCCGTGACCTTGCCGGAATTGGGATCGTAGTATAACTCATCGGAGCGCAGCGTGACCTCAGTCGTGGCGTTTTTTTCGGCTCCCACGCATGGGGGAGATAGAAAAAATGCAATCAATATCACAAAGGCCAAGAATCCGTATAGGGCCTTCATGTCCTTCATCCTACTACACATCGGCTTTGGATGATACCAGTTCGGCTATTTGAACCGCGTTGAGCGCCGCACCTTTTCTTAGGTTATCGGACACGACCCACATGGACAAGGCACGCGGCATCCCCATATCATACCTGATCCTGCCCACGTAAACCAGGTCACTTCCTGCCGCCTGCAGCGGAGTTATGTAATTGTTGCCGGTCATTACCTCTACGCCGGGGGCCTCCGAGAGTATGGCGTATGCCTCTTCAAGGGTTATATGTTCCCCAAATTGAGCGACTATGGCCTCCGAATGCCCGCGCCTCACGGGAACCCTAACCGTCGTACAGCTTACCTGCAACCTATGATGATGCAGGATCTTTCTGGATTCGTGAAGCATCTTCCACTCCTCTTCAGAGACGCCCGATTCGTCCATAGGTCCAATGTGGGGCAAAACGTTGAACCCTATCGGCAGTGGATAGACCTCCGGCTTAAACGGCTTGCCTTCCAAGTTTGAACGTATGCTGTCATCAAGCTCGGTCAAGGCCTCCTTGCCGGTCCCCGATACTGATTGAAAGGTGACGGCAGAGAAATACTCAAGGCAAAACCTCCTGTGCAGCGGTGCCAAAGCAACTACGGCCTGAATCGTTGCGCAATTCGGATTGGCTATTATGCCTCTATGATGCATGGCATCAGAAGGGTTCACCTCAGGAATCACGAGGGGAACCTTCGGGTTCATCCTCCAGGCAGAGCTGTTATCTATTACAACCGCCCCGCAGGAGGCCGCTATAGGTGCCCATTTCTCGGATATATCTGCCCCTGCCGAAAATAAAGCGATGTCTACGCCCTTAAATGCCTCCCTTGAGACTTCCCTGACTTCTATCTGAGCACCGCGAAAATCGATGAGCTTTCCGGCCGATTTTCCAGAAGCCAGAGGGATAAGCTCGGTTACGGGGAAATTTCTTTCCTCCAATACCTTTATCATCTCTTGCCCCACAAGACCTGTTGCCCCTAGAACAGCCACCTTCATTTCACACTTCTCCTTCCATAAAATGTTTATGCAAAGAAGATACAGCCTTGTCTACCGATGTAGAAGATATTACACATGTGATCGAGTTTGATGTAGAAGAAATCATGTCGATATTGATACCCTCCCGCGACAGGACAGAAAACATCTGTGCCGGAATATCCGGATGGACGGACAAACCGACTCCTATTATGGAAACCCTTCCGACCTCCGAATCATAGGTGACGCCTTGAGCATCGATTTCCCTTGCATATTCGCTACAAACCTCTATTGCATCTCCAAGCAGGGTCTCCTTGACAAGGAAGGCTATATCGTTGACATCTCCGCGCATGACGCTCTGTATTATCATCTCGACGCCTATGCCGCGCTCTGCCAACCTGCTAAACAACCCGGCGGCAATACCGGGCACGTCGGGGACCCCCAGCACAGCTATTTTAGCAACATTTTTATCATGTACAACAGCCTTTATCACTAAACCCTCTTTTATGCCTTCTTCTCTCACCCAAGTTCCCTCCCCGTCCACTATACTCGAGCTTACGTAAATGGGCATCTTATACAACGAAGCAAACTCCACGCTTCTTGCCTGAAGGACCTTTGCTCCCAGAGCAGCCATTTCAATGCACTCTTCATAGGATACGGACGACAACTTAATGGCGCCTGAGGCTACTTTGGGGTCAGCCGTATAAATTCCGTCCACATCGGTGTAAATATGACAGAATTCGCCATCGAGGGCAACGGCCAAGGCAACGGCCGAAAGATCCGAACCGCCCCTGCCCAAGGTCATGAAGTCTCCAAGTTCGTTGATCCCCTGAAAGCCCGTGACGACGGCAACTCCACCCTCGCTAAGCCATTCCTCGACCCTTTTGGGATTTACGTCGGTTATCCTGCCTTCCGTATGATGACCATAAGCGATAAACCCCGCCTGGGAACCGTTGAAGGATTTGGCCTTCAAGCCTAAATCCTTCAGGGCCAAGGCCAGTAAGGCGGCACTTTGCTGTTCCCCGGTTACCAAGAGTTGGTCTATCTCCCTTCCGTCAGATACGCTCGAAGTCTTACGCGCAAGCTCTATCAGATTATCCGTCGTCTTTCCCATGGCCGACACCACGACAGCCACCTCGTAACCTTGATCTACGTAATCTCCCTTTATACGCCCGGCAACGTTGCGTATCCTTTCTACGGTAGCTACTGAACTTCCGCCGAACTTCAACACTACACGATTATACGACATCGACTGCCCTCCTCTGCAGCTGCCGGCTTGGCGCCCTTTATCCTCGCCCCCTCCTGGTCCACATCTAGGACGAAGAAGCGGGACCTTATGCCTCTTTCGGTGAAGACCGAACACATCTCCTTTGCCGTGCGGGTGGGATTGCCCTTCACGAAAGCAAGGACGCTTGGGCCGGATCCGCTGATCGCAGCCCCAAGGCACCCCGGCACGGATTTAACGCGATCCAGGATTTCCTCTCCACCCGGAAAGAGCTTGGCCCTATATGGTTGATGAAGCTTGTCCTCCATGGCCCACGGCAGGTTTTCAAGCTTGCCCGTGACCCAAGAAGCTGCCAGCAGAGCAGCTCGGCTCAAGTTAAATACGGCATCCTGAAGCGAGACGCTTTTGGGGAGCACTTCTCTTGCCATTTTCGTGTCCACGGTCACATCCGGCACGGCTACGACGACTTTTATCTTCTCCTCAAAGGCCGGCAGTTTAACGTATTTGACCTCTTTGCCATCCCAAGCGCTTATGACGAAGCCTCCGATACAGCACGGAACCACATTATCCGGGTGTCCCTCCAGCTCCACCATTAGGGAAAGCAACTTTTCCCTTTGAAGGGAAAGCATTCCTACGGCATTTGCCAACATGACTCCCCCAACTATCGCGGAAGCCGAGCTGCCCAACCCCCTCGACAGAGGAATGGCGTTGTAGGATTTAAGCTTTAACCCAACGGGAGGGATGTCAAATTTAGCCAGTGTAGCCCTGAAGGATCTTATTAACAGGTTGTCTTCGGGCTTTGCCAAGCTCCTTCCCCCTTCGCCTACGACTTCCACTTCATAGGTGTCCGGGGGCAAGAGGCCTACGACTTGATAACGATTATATAAAGACAGCGCAACGCCAAAGGAATCAAAGCCGGACCCTATATTGGCGCTTGATGCCGGCACAATAGCTGTCAACATGACATTATCGCCTCCTTCAAATCATCGAAGTCCGCCTCCACCTCTTTTGGCGGTGAGACCATATAATCGACTATCATAGGGTCCTTTAATCCATTACCCGTAAGTACCATGACGACCTTTATGCCCTTTGGCAAGTCGCCGTTTCTCTTCAGCTTATAAAGGCCAGCAAGCGTGGCACAGGAAGCCGGCTCGGCGAATATGCCCTCACTGCTTGCCAGATCCCTTTGTGCCTGAAGTATCTCTTCGTCGGAGACCGCCAAAAACATTCCATTGCTGCTTTTAACGGCAGCCATGGCCTTTTTTGCGTTCACGGGATTGCCGATGCGTATCGCCGTGGCAACCGTCTCCGGGTTTTGGAAGGGCTTGCCCGTTACCAAGGGGGCAGCACCTTGGGCTTGCACTCCTATCATTTTGGGGATCGCGTCAATCAGGCCCGCTTTTTTGTATTGGACGAAGCCTGCCCAGTAGGCCGTTATATTTCCTGCGTTTCCCACGGGCAATACGCACCAATCCGGAGATCCTATCTCGTCTGAAACCTCCCAGGCACCGCTTCTCTGTCCCCAAAGCCTGTAAGGATTTACCGAGTTTACGATATTTAAACCCAGATAGCTGGCCAGCCTGCGCGTCATATCAAGTGCAACATCGAAGTTTCCGCGAACGGCCAATACATTTGCCCCGTACATCAAAGCCTGTGCAAGCTTGCCCTTGGCCACTTTGCCGGCAGGCAAGACGACATGACATTTGAGTTTTGCCTTGGCGGCATAAGCCGCTGCCGAAGCGGAAGTGTTTCCCGTCGAAGCGCATATGATGCCCTTAGATCCTGCCTCCAAAGCCTTGGCCACAGCAAGTACCATGCCTCTATCCTTAAAGGAGCCTGTGGGGTTAAGGCCTTCGCATTTACCGTAAAGCTCGATCCCAAGCTTTACGCCAAGATTGTCAAGTCGAACTAAGGGAGTGTTGCCCTCGCCTATCGATATGATCGGCGTGTCTGACGTGACGGGAAAATATTTAACATACCTTTCCAGTAAGCGAACCATTAAATTTCCATCCCTCCATATAGTTATTAAAAACCCTCCTCAAGCCTCCATTGGAGGCGAGAGGAGGGCTCCCGCGGTTCCACTCCATTTCCGAAGATTTCAGCTTCGGAACTCTTTTCGCTATAAGGGGCGAATCCCCGCTATCTTATCCGAAAAAGGACGGCTTCGACAGCTGCTCAGGGGTGGTCTTCGCTCATCCGCGAACGGAAATCTCGCACCGCATAATTTCCTCTCTGAAGATCGCCTAAGACGAGCTACTCTTCCCCTTCATCGCAAAGTTTTCTTAATTAATGGTCTTTATAATACCGTTAACCGAAGATGTCAAGTGGATGGCGCTCATTTATGCTTCATAGGCAAGGCCCTTTATTCTGCCGGCTCAAACATGTCCTTTCCAACTCCGCATACCGGGCATACCCAATCGTCAGGCAATTCCTCGAAAGGCGTCCCGGGAGCAATGCCGGAATCGGGATCGCCTTGTGCCGGATCATAAACATAACCGCAAACTGTGCAAATATACTTCATGACTTTCCCCCCTTAGGTATAGGTTAAAGCTTGTAATTATTATAATCTATGCATAAACCTTATGCCATCGCCAAAACAAAGATCCATCGCTATCATCAGGCTATCGGCTACAGGCTGAGCAATCGCCACAATTCTTCTTGCGCAGACAGCTCATCCGTCCCCATGCCGACAACGTCAAAAGTTCCGACAAGGGCACAGGAAATGCCATGTTCCCTGAGCCTATTTATGGCTTCCTCGACATCGTCTTTCGAAACTACGGCCAAAAGCGCTCCTGAAGATATGAGGTGCAAGGGATCGAAGCCCAGCTTTTTGGAGACCCTTTGGGTAATCGGATGCAGAGGGAAGGCATCGAGGTCCAGCTTAACCTTTAGGTCGGTAAGGGCAACTATCTCTGAAATCCCGCCTATCACTCCGCCTTCCGTGGGATCATGCATGAACAAAGCCAAATCCCTCAAAAGCCTTGCCTCAGGAACGACGGACAAAGAGGAGCTCCACCCCTTTACTTCCTCTATCTCATCGTTCGACAAAAAGGGATCAAGCATTTCCCTTCTGTCGTTTGCAAGTATGGTCATCCCCTCTATGCCCACATGCTTTGTCAAAATTATTGCGTCTCCCGGCCTGATGGAACTTGCCCGCAGGACCTTATAGCTTATCCCCAACATGGTACCTACCATGATGGGATGGGTATAGCGATCGGAAAACTCCGTATGTCCACCGACGACTGCAATGCCCAGCTTTTTCGCTTCTTCGTCAACTTCTTTCATCAACGAAGCAGCATCGTTTAACGTCATGGTCGCAGGCAAGATCAATACCACCAGCATATATGCCGGATCTCCCCCCTTGGCAGCTATATCGTTGGCGTTTACGTTTACCAACAAGCTCCCCGCTCCTTTAAGGGCTCCAACGATGGGATCGGAAGTGGCCAGCAAAAAAGCACCCGCAGGCCATCCTATTACGGCCGCGTCCTCTCCTACCTTAGGCCCTATGAGCACCTCTTTCCTGTCAAATCCTCGCAGTTCCTTTAAAAGGGGTTGCAGCAAGGTCGGGGGAACCTTGCCCACGGTTATAAAATCTCCTTTGGCCAATATTGCCTTCACCTCCTGATGCTGTAAACGCATCCACAATATCGCTGTCTGTAAAGCCCAAGTTCCTTGCTTTTGGCCACGGATCTTGCAAATCCTCCGCCCTTTCTCCAAACCCTTCCAATCCAGGCGAGGCAAGCCCTGTTTGCCAGGCCTAGCCCTATGGCATTGATCAAATCTGGGTCTTTATGGGGGCTGATGGTAAGGCTGGTAGCGCAGGCATCGTAATTTAACGCAACGGCATACCTTACCGCTGCCTCCATCTGCAGACGGTAACATAGCAGGCATCTGCTTCCACCCTCCGGCTCGTCGGCCAAAGCCTTTGTCGCATTTAGCCACTGCCCCGGGCCGTAAGGCAGGGTTAGAAGCGAAACGCCAAAGTTGGCCGCCAGCTTCTTAGCGGCTTCAAGCCGCTTGTCGTATTCCTCCTTCGGGTGAATGTTGATGCCATAAAAGAAGCAAGTTACAACGTTACCCTCAAGCTTTAGGCTTTCAAGGGGCACCGTCCCATCTGGTGCACAGCAAATATGCAACAAAACCCTCATATCGCCCCATCTCCACGGTTCGAATATATAATGGGCGTGGCAAATATAAGATAACCCGTGTGGCCTATCATCCTGTCCTCGGGCCTTAATCTATCGGGGTCAGACTTCAAAGCCCTGTGCAATATCTCGACTACTTCAATATCTACAAAGGCATTTTCCTCCAGGGAGCGAAGGAATCTCTCGATCTGGTTGAACGTTGGAAGCAAAGCCCCCATCCGCCTGCCCAAAGCGAGGGCGTCTCTGACTTGAGGCAGGTAATTCCAGGGATCCGGAAGGTCAAGGAACACGGCATCAACTTCCCTTTCATCGAATCCCTCCGATATGTGCCTGACTTTGAAGCTTACCCTCTGTTCCACCCTCCACTTACGGCAATTTCGCCTGGCCAGTTCTATGAATTCCTCGCGAACGTCGTAGGAATAAACACGACCCTCATCTCCCACGAAGCTGGCAAACACCGTGGTCATGCCGCCCGAACCGGTGCCGCATTCTAACACCCTGGCACCGGGCCTTATGTCAAGTTGAAGCAATATATAGCCGGCCTCCTTTGGGAAGACTATCTGAGTTCTTCGCTTGATCTTTCGCAGATATTCCTCCAGGGTCGGTTTTGTCACATAAAAGGCGCTTCCGTTGTGCGACAAGACTTTTCCGCCATAACCTGCGCTCATGATCTGGTCATGTAAAATAATTCCGAGGCGCGTCTCAAGTTTGCCGCCATCCTCCAGGGTAACCAAAAATCTGTCCTTTTTGGAGGCAGAACAAAGCGTTACCAGCGTTCCCGCTTCAAGCATGGACGTCACTTCCGCAACAAACAGCAGACAGCTTCGGCCACTTCTTCGGGGGCCAATCCCATGGCCTCAAAGACCTCGTCGGAGGAGCCGGAATCTCCGTAACGCGAAACTCCGAAGGACCTCACCTTTACGCTTAAGTTCAAGGCCTGAAGCTTTGAGGTAATCTCGCGGCCTAACCCGCTATTGACGTTGTGATCCTCGTAGGTAAAGATGGGGCCCCTTTTGGCGGCTTCGACCAAAACGTCTTCTTCCAGGGCCAATGGGCAAGAAACGCCGTAGACACACAAGGAAATGCCCCTTTTTGCAAGCATTTCCCCGACCTTCAAGGCTCGATGGACCATATGCCCCATAGCAAATATCGACATGTCATGACCATGCCTGACTATGTCAATTTTTCCATAATTGAAGGCGTAATCATCGCCGTAAAAGGGGGTCAGACCATCCTTTCTGGTTAAGACGGGAAGGCGGCTCCTTCCCATGGCCACACATATGTTTCCCTCCTGCTGCAATGCCCACCTCGTTACCCTGTCGGTCTGATTGGGATCGGCCGGGACGATCAACTTCCAACCGAAAAGGTTGCGAAGCAACCCCACGTAATCTATGCATTGGTGAGTCATCCCGTCTTCCCCCACATCCAAGCCCACATGAGTAAGGAAAAGTTTTAAGTTGGTCCTATTTATGTCGTTTAAACGCTGCTGGTTATATACTTCTGTTAGCCCAAATACGCCAAAATCGGCCCAGACGCTCATCGCTCCACCGCAGGAAGCAGCGCCGGCAACGGTGGCAGTGGCGTGTTCCTGAATGCCTGCCTCCACGAACCATTCGGGACATTCCTTAGCAAACTCGTCCACCTTCACCGACGAAGCCAAATCGCAATCGAAGACTAAAATGGGGGTGGAGCTTCTTTCGCGATTCAGCCTTCCGATATCGGCCAATGCCTTGCCGAAGGCGGTTCTATTGTCCACCTTGGCATCAGAAGGGTAAGAGAAGGGCAAGCCCGTATTTATCTCTGGTGTTCGGGGATTAACGGTTCTGCCCTTTGGCAACGGTCCTTTCCTTGCCACTAAGGCTTCTTCCAAAAGGGAGGGATCTTCTCCAAGTTCTGCCATGGCCTTAAGGTACTCTTCCTTTGAGAGGGCTTTACCGTGATAGTCAGGGATGTTTTCCATGAAGGAGACACCCTTTCCCATTACGGTATTACAAAATACGACGCTTGGTTTCTCGTCTTCATACGCTTTCTTCATGACGGAATACATATCGGCAGGATCGTGTCCGTTGCATTCATACACCTGCCAGCCATCAGCTTCCCAAAGCTTCTTGTAGTTTGCAGGCATGACTTCATGTACTTTGCCGCTTATCTGAATGCGGTTGAAGTCGATCAAAGCCGTAATGTTATTCAGCCCTTCTTTGAACGCAATCCTGCGAGCCTCGGCCACTTGACCTTTTGTCTGTTCGCCGTCTCCCATGAGCACAAAGACATGCCCATCGCTCTGGCGTTTTCTTTGAGCCAAAGCGTAACCTACTCCAGCTGCAAGGCCTTGTCCAAGATTTCCACTTGCCCAGTCAATGCCCCAAACCGATCGTTCCACATGTCCCTGGAAGGGGCTCCCCGTCCTTCTAAAATTGCCCAAAAGCATGGATGGATCAAAAAAACCCAAATAAGCCAAGGTCGAATACGCCGCCGGTGCCGTATGTCCGTGGCTGATCACTATGAAGTCTCTCTCTATGCTTTCTACATTATCCCTTCGGACATCGCTTACAGCGTAACTCATCAAATACATCTCTATGCTTGACATAGAGCCGGCCGGATGTCCGCTGTTTGCCGCCGTGGTCATGGTAAGTATCCAACCGCGGCATCTTTGGGCAGCGCTGCGAAAGGCGGCAATTTCCCTTTCATCCAGATTATCCTTCGGGAAATGGCTAAGCGAAAGAAGCAAGCTGCTGTCTATTGAATCATTCATGTCATTACCTCCAGATATGAGAAAGTTTTATCTCTTCGCACAACTTATGTTGAAAGAACAACTTAATAATATCCCAAGCACATTTACAGGCTCAGACGCATACCTTATACCAGCAACCGATGAGCGACGCAACCTCTTTATAAGCCTAGACACAGAAATTGCGACCAAAAACTTGACATTACATTTTTTTCCTGGATAATTGATGAGTTTGCTGAAATAAAAAGCATCCTTAGACAACGCGGAAGGTAGGTATTGTAAAGTTTAATGAGCATCAATGTTAACGGATTTAAAAAGTACGGATTGAGCGAGAGATTGCTTGATGCCATCGAGGCTAAGGGATTTGCTTCACCGACTCCCGTTCAAAGGGAGATGCTGAACCTCGACAGCTTCAAGAGAGACGTGATAGTAAGGGCAAAGACGGGTTCCGGAAAGACGCTTGCCTTTCTGCTTCCCATCTACAACGAAGGAAACCTCGATAGCGGTAGCCCTAAGGTACTGATACTTTCTCCCACCAGGGAATTAGCCCTACAAACTAATGCGGAAGCATGTTGGTTGGGGCAAAATCAGGACATCTCCACGGCCAGCCTGGTGGGCGGAATGGACATGGCCAAGCAAATTCGAGAGCTAAGAAAGGGCGCATCGATAGTCATCGGCACTCCCGGCAGGACGTTGGATCACTTGCGCCAAGGCACGCTTAAACCAGAAGGCATACACAGCATCATACTTGACGAAGGGGATCGCATGCTGGACATGGGCTTTAAAGAGGAACTCGAAGCCATTCTTCAAGCGCTTCCCAAGAAAAAGAGGACGTGGCTTTTTTCCGCCACCATGCCCGAAGAGGTAATGACAATTTCCAAGAAATACCTCAATGAGCCACTTTGCATTGACCTCGTCGAAGACGAAAACCAGCATTCCGATATAGAGCATGAAATCTACACGGTCCCCCAAAGGTTTGCCTTTGAGGGGCTGGTCAATGTGCTTTTGTGGGAAAGTCCGACCAAGGGCCTCATCTTCTGTCGCACGAAGGCGGAGACAATGGAAATTGCAAAAAAGCTTTCTGCAAAGGGCTTTAAGGCATTATGCCTAAATGGGGACATGACGCAGAGAGAAAGAAGCGCTTCCCTGGGGGCATTTAAATCCGGACAAACATCCCTCTTGGTAGCGACGAACGTGGCAGCAAGGGGCCTTGACGTGCCGGGGGTCGATTACGTCGTTCAGTACGGCCTGCCAGACGATCTCGAGACCTTCATACACCGCAGCGGGCGCACCGGAAGGGCGGGTGCTCATGGCAAGGATGTCTTGGTCCTTACTCCCCAAGAAACGCGACACATTAAACAAATGATTGGCAAAACTAAAATAAAGGCCAAATGGCTTACCGTGCCAAACCGCAATGACATTAACAAAAAAAGGAAGGTCGAATACGAAAGGGACCTCCTTGGCACCGATGAGGTTGACGAAGATATGCTGACATGGGCAGGGGAACTGCTCGAAAAAAGCGACCCAGCAACATTGATCGCAAAGTTGCTTAAAAGAACGAACGCAGATAGCGCGGGCGGCTACGACCTGGAGGAAGAACTAAAGCGAGAGCTAAAACGAGAGCCCCTGAAGAGAAAGGACTCCTCGTGGTCCAAAGGCAAGAAAGACACGCATTCAATTTCAAGAGATAAAAAGATAAAACCACGCCGAAAAATACGCAGTTCGGATTTGTTCCTGGCCGAACCTCAAAATTTAGGAAAAAAACGAAGATACAGCTAGGCAGATCGAGACTTCTTTAGCGAGCATAGCTCCTTTTGAAATATAAATAGCGGAAGCTTGCAAGCTTCCGCTATTTATATGGCTTTATTCTAACGTAGCATGGGTTTGCTGCCTACCTAATGACCTCTTCTGCCGGTTTATAGTGATCCATCATGCCAAAGGCCTCGGCGACCGGTTTAAACGTGATTATCCCCTTGTACATGTTCAAGCCCTTCAGCAAAGCAGGATTTTCCTTCACTGCGCGCTCTACGCCCTTCTTTACCAGCTGTAGGCCATATAGTATGGTGCTGTTGTTCAAGGCATATGTGGCAGTCCTCGCATAAGCTCCGGGCATATTTGCCACGCAATAATGGACCACGCCGTCGACTATATATACGGGGTCAGAATGGGTCGTAGGCTTGGATGTTTCAGTGCAGCCGCCCTGGTCTATTGCCACATCTACAATTACAGAACCAGGCTTCATCATCTTAAGATGCTCTCTTTTAACGAGCTTTGGCGCCTTAGCTCCGGGTATTAACACGGCTCCAACGACTATATCGGCTTCCCGCAAGCCGGCTTCCAGGGTATGGCTGTCGCTGAACACGGGAAAGACATTGGAAGGCATTGTTTGAGCCAGACGCTCTAGAGCATTGGGGTTGACGTCGAGTATGGTTACCCTGGCGCCCAATCCTGCTCCAACCCTGGCTGCGTTGCTTCCGACACTGCCGCCCCCGATTACCAATATATTGGCGGGGGCCACTCCCGGAACGCCCGTGGGAAGCAGTCCCATGCCGCCATGGGGTTTGCCCAAGTAGTAAGCCCCCATAAGGCAGGCCATTCGCCCGGCGATGGTGCTCATGGGCTTCAGCAAGGGAAGCGAACCGTCAGCTTCCTGAACGGTCTCGTAGGCTATCGCTATAATTTTCTTTTTGAGACACGCTTTGGTGAGCTCCTCATCTGCTGCGAAATGAAAGTAAGTATAGATGATTTGATTTTCGCGCATCAGGTCGTACTCTTGGGGAAGGGGTTCTTTTACTTTTACGATCATGTCGGATGTTGCCCAAACCTCTTTGGCAGAGTCGAGGATCTTGGCTCCTGCTGCTTTGTATTCCTCATCAGTAATGTTGGAGCCAACGCCAGCGCCTTTCTCCACCACTACCTCATGACCGGCATCAACGTAGGCCTTAACGGCTGCAGGGATGAGCCCCACCCTGAACTCGTTGTCCTTTACCTCTTTCGGACATCCTATCCTCATCTAAAAAGCCCCCTTTGATTGAGATGGTTTAAAAACTAATTGAGATAATTAAAACTAGCACTTTAATTGTCATTATACTATATTTTCTTGCAAATATACACGTGGGACTCGGGGAGTAAATAAATTGGGCACCTCGTAATTAATCGTGCCAAGCAAGCCGGCTATCTCCTCAGGCGTTATGCGCTCCTTACCCTGGACACCTATGAGCACGACTTCGTCACCCACTTTAACGTTCGGGATGTGAGTGACGTTTACCATAGTTTGATCCATGCATATGTTTCCAACGATGGGGGCACGCACGCCCTTTATCAAGACGGAGGCCCTCATGGAAAGAGGCCTGGGATAACCGTCATGGTACCCTATGGGAAGTATGGCTATCCTCTCTTCGCCCCTCGTCATGTAGCGCAGCCCGTAACCCACGCCGCTTCCAAGGGGAAGCGTCCTCAATGCAGCCACATCCGTCTTGACCTGAAAGACGGGCTTGAGATCGAAGGGCTTATTGCAATGTTCGGACGGCCACATACCGTAGAGTATCAATCCAGGTCTCACGGCATCCAAGTGATACTTTGGAATGTTAAGCGTCGCGGGGCTATTGCAGACATGGCGCAACCTAACCTTGACCCCGAACTCATCCAGTATGTCCAAAGCCTTCATATATCTCTTAAATTGCCAATGGGTGTACTCCAGATTTATTTCATCAGCCGTAGCAAAGTGGGTAAAAGCTCCCTCCACGTCAAGTCCCGGCAAGCCTTTAAGTTCCGCCAACACCCCTGGCAACTCCTCGGGCAAAAAGCCAATCCTTCCCATGCCGGAGTCGATCTTCAAATGAAGGCGCGCCACCTTGGCTTGTCTTTGAGCCGCCTGGCTTGCTGCATGGGCAAAGGCCATGTCGGTTAGGGCTGCCGCTATGTCGTGTCTTACATAGTATTCGGCAGCCTCGTAAGGGGAAGGCCCAAGGACGAGCAACGGTTCACTGATCCCCGCTTCCCTCAAGGCAATGGCCTCATCGGGGGTTGCAACGGCAAATCGTTGACATCCCGCTTCCGCCAGTGCCCTCGCGATTCGAACTATCCCCATCCCGTATCCGTTTGCCTTGACGACCGACATCACTTGGACATTGGGGCCTACAAAACTTCTCACGCAATTGAAGTTATGTTGCAAATTTGTGAGGTTCACCTCGTATCTCGTCGGCCTCAAATTCAATCAAAACACCCCCAATATCAACGAAGAAAGGGAGGCGTATGCCTCCCTTTCTTTCTTTTGATCTTACAACTTACACCAGTTCTCCACGCGACCTCTTGGCATCGAAGTCCCTGACCAAACGACGCACCTCTCCCGACACCCACCACAAAGCTATGAGGTTGGGTATGGCCATCAGGCCGTTTAACGTATCGGCCAGGTCCCAAATATTGTGCAGGAACTGGCTTCCGCCCCAACCGCCTAAAATAATACAGACGATCCAAAGGAACTTATACACCGGGATAACCTTAAGGCCAAACACGTAAGTCATGCCAGTCTCACCGTACCAATACCATCCGAGGACGGTGGAATAGGCAAAAAGTGCCAAAGAAATTGCTAAAAATATTATGCCAGTTTCTCCCCATAAAGTTTTAAACGCAGTTAACGTCAGCTGCGCACCTGAAAGCTCCGGGTATCCCGTAAGAGTTCCGGTAGCAATTATGCTCATCCCCGTTATTGTGCAAATCACTATCGTGTCCAAAAAAACCTCGAAGATGCCCATCGTCCCCTGCCTTACCGGATGATCAGTTATAGCAGTGCAATGCACCATTGGAGCTGAACCTAGCCCAGCTTCGTTGGAGAAGATGCCTCTTGCAACACCTTTGATCAATGCCTGCCTTACCGACCACCCCGCTATTGCACCCGGGAGGGCCATAGGATCATGGAAGGCATAATAAAATACGGCCTTAAAGGCCGCTGGCATCTGTGCAATGTGAGTTGCAAACAAAACAACACCACCGATGATATAGAAAAGACACATTAACGGTATCAATATTGTAGTCACATTGGCTATGCTCTTTAATCCGCCTATTATCACAAGCCCCGTTAACACGGCAAGGGCTATAGCTGTATACAATGGAGGTACATTAAAGCCAAGATTTACAGCGCCAGCCGCGGAGTTGGCCTGGGTCATATTGCCTATGCCGAAAGAGGCCAACCCGGCAAAGAGAGCAAAAAGCCAGGCCAACCACTTTTGACCGGTTGCTGCCTTTAAGACGTACATGGTGCCGCCACGCCAGTTTCCAAGTTCGTCTTTTTCCCTAAACCGCGTGGCAAGCGTGACCTCCACCATCTTAGTGGCCATGCCAAAGACAGCTGATACCCACATCCAAAACATGGCTCCGGGCCCGCCAAGGTGAATGGCGGTGGCAACACCTGCAATATTTCCGGAGCCAACGGTGGAAGCAAGAGCGGTGGCTAGCGCTGCAAAGGGCGAAATGGTACCCTCTGCTCCCTGGCCCTTACGAGCACTTTTGGAAAAGGCATATTTAAACGAAAGAGCGAAGTATCTTATTTGAGGAAATCCTAATAAAAACGTCAAATAGACTCCTGTGCCAACAAGAAAGGCACACATCCATGGGCCCCATACGATGCTATTGATGAAACTATTAAGCTTCAAAATTGCCTCCATATTTTCCCCTCCTTTGCTATCGCTCTAACCAAGACATGAAGACATAGCGCCTCTTGCCCGTTTTTGTGGAAAATATCACCTCCCTTAAAATAAAACACCCTGCTCTTACTCCCGATCTCTAATTGAAATGCAAAATAACTTCGCTGATATGCCATCGAAATATAATCACAATTAAGATAAGTTTCTAACATCACAAAATTCATCAAGTTGCAAATATTATACTATAGGTTTAAAAACAACGAAAGGAGCAACTTTAAAAGGTCGCTCCTTTCGTGTATGAAGTAATGTTTATATTTAGCGTATAAACTTACAGATAGCCCTCTTTTGTCAGGACCTCTATGGCTTGTGCTGAAAGGCGAGAGGGAACTTTAATAACAGGACCCGTACAACCCATGGCGGATTCGGCATAGATGCCGTGAGCCCAAAGCACCTTGACGGCATCCTCTATGGTCAAAACATCGATGCCGTGGATTTCCTCGTCCGTAGGTTCCGGCTTTGGTCGTTCAACTGGTGATCGCTTTTCTTCCTGCCTGTCGTGCAACTCACCCAATACCCCTTCGAGGCCGGCCATTCTTGCCATATTCAATTCCCTTTTTACAAGGGAGGGCAAGCCCGCAGTGACGACCTCAGCCGTAAAACGAATCGCATTTGCGATGACGCAAGCTCCAGAGGCACGAGATATTATGGAGATGACGTAAGGCCAGTCCTCGCCCACGGAAGGCCCGTACCCCCAACCAAGGGACTCGTAATTTCCGCCAGTATTGTAGGCGCCAAAGACCTTGACCAGGACGTTGCCGGTCAGGGTATCCGTAACGCATACGTCGACGGCACCATAGATCAGGTCGTTTCCTCTGAGTATGGGACCGCCGTCCTGCCTGACGCTGCTTCCAAAGGTGATGCCATAACCCTGCTCGGCAAGTTTTTTAAGAGACCTGTAAACGAGCTGTGCGCCGTCGACGTTTAAGATGCCGACTGTGGGATCTTTTATGCCCTTAGCCTTGGCAACGGCTATGCCGTAAATGGCGTTTAATATCATGGCTTCAACCCTGTTTGTCGACGACGTACCGGTGGAGGTCGAAATTATGAGGGGTTTACCCTTGGCCGGCGTGTGTATCATGCCGACCGTTGCCACCCCCAGGGGGAATGGATAATGAAGGGCGACGGCACCCTTTATTCGACCACTTTTCAAGGCATCTTCCATGGCCTTCTGTATGTCAGCTTCGCAATCATCGGTCTCTATCCATTCCAGGTCGTCAAATCCTTTGACGCGGGGTCCTATCATCACGACCTTGATGAAACGATATTCATCCTGCGCAAGTTTTCCAGCCAATGCAAGCTCCTCAGGCCCCAGCTCGCTTCCGCTGCTCATTAGGCCAATGGGCACAAGTTCGCCCCTTCCCCTTGCGGACATGACTATCTCATTCAGTGCTTCACCGATTAATCTTTTCATCGCCATTTTATCCACTTCATTTCACCTCTTGACTTCACTTTGCGCCAGCGCCCTTTAGGGTATCGGCAAGATCGGCTAGCACCTCCAAAATGGTATCCCTTATCTCGTCCTTGCTGATTAGCCCTTCCTCTTTTTGGGCCACGGGCGAGGGGAATTCAATGATGAAAGAAGCTCCATCGGACAAGTTGGTCAGGCGAGCCAAAAAGAGGCTTCCCTTTCCTATGATCATCGCCCGCTTCATCTTGCCTTCCTTTATATCCTCACATGCATGTCCAATAAAGGGCACCCCCGAAGGGATATGTCCCTGAGTAGGGGCAAATCCGGGCATTCCGCGCTGCCTTATAAAATCGTTCATGCCTGCCTTGTCAAGCTCTTTTTTCATGACGGCCAAGGCCGCTATCATCTTAAAATTAGCCTCAGGCACATTTCCTGCACCGGCAGGCAATGTAATTTCGGGATTTTGGAGCTCTGCAGCATATTTGTCTATGTCAAGAAAATTTAGCCCCACTCTTTTCAAGGGCTCGTAGACCAAGGCCTCGGTTATGGCCTGCGGAGACGCTCCGGCTCCTACGGAGTGCTTGCCTATGGCATCCAATCTCATGACAGGGGAGACCCCGTCTTCCGGCGCAAGAAGTATCGCAAAATTGCCCAATGCATCTTCAAGGGCAGGCATGCCCTTTTTTACATGGTCCCTTGAATTCATGTAAAGCTTTGGCACTGCGCCGCCGGCCAACACGACGACGTTTTTCCTTATGCCGGAAGCCACTTGTGCAGCGGCATTTATCAAGGCGTAAACTGGGCCTGCGCAGAAACCCCTTACATCGCATCCGCTGGCATTGACGCAACCTACTATCTCGCCAATTGATTTCGCGAAATTGCCTCCTCCCCGCTGGTTCATATCCCCTGCTGCTTCCTCGGAACATTCGATGATGAAATCGACCTCTTCGGGCTTCATCTTTGCGTTGTTCAGCAAATGCAGCAAGGTCAAAACACCGCCTGCCTTGCAGGCGATATTTTCAAGCAATACGTATGAGGACAAACATTCATCGAACTCGTGCGCCTTCCTGCAACAACCTATAATGCGACCATCAAAGTAGAGGGGCAAAGCGCTTCCATCTTTTATTTCCTGCTCGATTTCATCCGCGGTATGTCCTTTTTCAAGTCTCTGCAAGATATTTTGGTTCATCAAGGGATGAGCTTGAAGTTTTTCTCGAACCTTACCCGAAAAAGAACTTTCAAGCCAAATGATGTCAAAGACGTCACATATGTCCATGAGGCCCAAAAATTCGTCTTCAGGCATTATCTCCCCAAACCTACCAAAACGCGAAGCCTCTTTTAAGGGCTTTTCGTACCATGGAGTTTCATGAGCCTCCAGATCCTTTAAAGAAATACCTCCAATGAAGGCCTGGTTTGGAGCATAACGTATTGCGTCATCGTAGATGCGCATGAACTTCGATAAAGAGGCGAGATACTCGGACTCTCCTTTGTTGTTTCTTTCCCAGAAAGGTGTATTACCATAGTAATAGGACAACTCAGGTACGTGATTCAGGCAATAAGCATACTGTCTTATAGCAACCTTTTGCATGTTATCATGCACGCTCCTCATCAGGAAATAACGTTCTAAGTCAAATAAAGGGCCAAAGGATAGACTCTTTGGCCCTTTTGTTACTGCAACGTCCAACCCGTCAATCGGTAAAGACCGTCTGCTCGCTTATGTCAGTCTGCAAGGCAGACAAAGCCTTCATGAGCAAACGACGCCTTATCGCCCTTTCCTCTTCCAGGGATTTCGTTGGATCTCCCAGGGGGTGAGGTATGGCAATAGCGGGAACTATCCTATTTGCTCCGACGGTCTGTGATATGGGAACTATTGTGCACACATGAACTGTGGGCAGGCCTGCCCTTTCCAGCTCTTTTACGATCGTTGCACCGCAACGAGTACAGGTTCCTCAGGTGGAGGTGAGTATCACTCCATCGACGTTGGCCGCCTTCAATCTCTTGGCGATCTCCTCGCCAAACTTCTTGGCGTATGCCACAGGAGTGCCATTGCCAACCGTTGCGTAGTATTTATCGTGCAAAGATCCAAAGACACCTTCGCGCTCAAGCTGCCTGGCGACATCAAGGGGCAATACCCTGTCGGGGTCCTCATTTGCGTAGGTCGGATCATAACCGCCGTGGGCCGTCTCGTGCGTCTGAGGAGTGAGATCATCCAGCCCCTCTAGGCTGTACTCTCCAAACTTAGTAGCGCTCGAAGCCTCTATCCTGTCGGGGTTACCCTTGGGTACTATTCCGCCAGAGGTGACCAAAGCGATCTTAGCCTTCTTCATGTCCTTTACGGCCGGAGCCGGCGGAACGCGGTCAAAGGACGGCATGGGATACTCGGTGACGAATTCCTCACCTTTAAGCTTTTTCACTAGCATGTCGACAGCTCGTTCTGCCCCAAGCTTATCGCGGAAGATGTTGAAACGGATGCCCCGTTCGATATAGCCATCTTCCTTGGGTCGGCCTATGGGCTCACCCTTCAATTGCTTGAGAAGCAACTTTGCCATCCTGGGTATGGCATCGCGCATACCTCTGGCACTATCGGCTGTCTCGACTATATATAAGCCCTTCCTGTAGATTTCGACTGCCGGATTTTCCGGGTACATGGCAGTGACGACAGGAATGTTCAACCTCTTGCTCACCGCATCGCATATGGCACCGCATGCCATACCGTAACGACCAGCGTTGAAAGCGGGTCCGGCAACAAAGGCATCGGGCCGATATCCCTTTATGAGATCTATAATTTTTTCTATGGCTTCATCCATATGCTCGGCGAAATAGCCGTCCCCACAAATTACCGTAGCGACGATGGTGGCCTCTCCGCCCAAGGCAGCCTGCAGGGCCTGACCGGGCCCCACAATCCCTTCGCGAACCTCCGGGGGATAGTCTGCCCTTTCCTCGCCGCCTATGCCGGCAAAAAATTGGTTTATGTAATGAACTACCCTGTACGCCATTCAATCATCCCCCCATCTCATGACCATATTAGAGCGAATATTTGCTGTATTGCTCGCGCATCTTCGCAACCGCTTGAGACAGGGCTTCCGGATCCAAGACCATCTCCATCATTCCCATCTGTTCTTCCCAAACAGCAGGATCTACTTCTTCTCGTATATCAGGCTCAAAAACGTGGTAAACTGCGAGTCCCAACGGGACTCCTGCCAAAGGACCTGCATAAGTCGGATCGCCGTTAGTTACCGTCTCTGCATAAATTTCTGCACCCTCAGGGTCAGAGCTACCGAGTATCACTACTACGTTCTCTGCTCCATACTTATCAACGGCGTCCTTGATGCGCTGCTGGTTCTGCAGGTCCATGGCTCCCGCGGCCGTTCAGACGAAACATTCGGTCACGGAAAACACGATATCAGCGCCGCTATCCTTCAAACAGGCCTCCATGACGGGACCAGGAATACCATCCCGCTCGCCAAGGAGAATCAGCTTCTTACCTGCCAGCTTTCCCTTTGCCATGGGTCAACACCTCCTATATTTTTTATTTTACCTGGTTTCTGCCGATAGACAGGTGAAACCTAGCTCGCTGGTAGCTCCGGTTATGGCTTGTAATTCCACTTCAATGGAGCCATCCTGTTTTAATGCACCAGAAAATCCTCCGGCTATGACGTCAACAAATTCGCTAAAACCTATGACCTTTTCCATGGGCGGTAGCTTGACGGTGGGGTTGGCATTGCCCACGCTTACGACGGCGTCGGCTTCGGGGGCTGCATCGGCAAGCGACTGGCTTGCTCCGTCTCGGCCTGCATACTCGTCCGTTATGAGCACCGTCTTTATGCCGGCGCGCTCGGCCTTTCTACAGTTCATTATCAAGTCGGTATCGGGATTTCCAAAGCCTTCTTCCGTTATGATTACTCCCTCGACGCCAAGCATCTTGGCCAATTTTACGGCATAGGAGGAGCTTCGTTTCTTATCCTGAAGGGTGACGTTTTCATTGGTTATGATGCAGCCGATGAAGTTTATGTCCTTGCCGTGACGCTTGTACAATGCCTCTATGACAGGGTTGTTTTGGTGAGCGTAGGTGCTGTTTTTATCGCATGCAGACACGCAGTTTCCGGAAACTATGGCCCCATCGAAGACTTCATTAGGATGAATTAGAGTAGGCAGAATCTTTTTCGCATCGACTCCGTAAACATAAGTATCGTGAAGCAACCCTTGAGATTGGAGCATGTAGATGTAGGCAACCCTTGGAAGCTTGTTTAAGTGGTCTGGCCTTTTCGTAATTTCCTCAAGTTCGTAAGTTTGCACCTCGTCAGGATGTGCCCCCTTAGCCTTTACTGCCAGGAAGTGCGCAACCTTTAGCCCCGCGACGCGGCAGGCAGCTTCGTAATCATGCCTCTCAATGCCGGCCTTAGGCGTAAAGACCAAGACCACGTTGTTCGTCTTCGAGAAGGGGGTATACTCTGCCCCAGGCCCCGACATATCTATTATGCCCTCTTGAAAGCCGACTATCTTTCCGCAAGTCACAACGGCAGCCCCTGCTAATGCCAGGGTCTTTCCTTGCCCCACTGCGCCCTCGACGTCACCTATAAAACCGGGAAAGACATCGCCTTCGCCCTCTATCTTGCATCTCGGTTCAATGACATCCTTGACGGGAACGATGCGCACCCTCTCGCCTGGACGGGCCAAATCCACCTCGACGGATTCCAAACGATCGTCCGATGAGAGCAAGTCGATTATCTCCTCGCGATTGACATAGAGGATGCCATCTTCGACCTTCGTAGCATCTCCCCATTTAACGTCTTTTACCTTGATCTTATGCAATTCAAGCCTCACTGCATACACCTCCTTTTTAGGACTGCAGTAACTTTTCGACCCTTTCTCTTATAGCATCAATAGTGACCTCGCTGCCCGTTATCCTGTCCTTTAACTCTCCTCCTTTGTAGAACAAGAATGTAGGAACTCCCATCACCTTCAAGCTGATGACCAGGCGGCGGTTCTCAGCCACGTTAAGCTTACAGAATTTGACCTTGCCTTCGTACTTCGAGGCAAGTTCTTCCACTTGGGGCATCAATGCAAGGCATGGACCACACTTTGGTCCCCACATGTCTACCACTACAGGTAAGTCGCTTTGTAGAACTTCCGCCTCAAAGTTGTCCTTATTGACTTCGATCAATTCAATGCACCCCCTCTTGTGATGTTATCCCGCATTGACGAAGCACGGGCATTATCAGCTCTTCATCGAGATATTGCATATCCTCCATTGCCTTTGTACTTTGCAGTGGAAAGGAAGGCTTGCTGTTTCTATAGATATCTAAAGCACTTTCTACTAATTTGATGGAATCGAGATCGACAAAATGATCTTCCTGCTGGAGGGAAGGCTTAAAAACCACAACGGACAAAAAAAGCCGTCTCGATGCAGGTAAATTTCCTGTTAAAGGATGAGATAAAATCCTATATCCCCGGTGCACCTTATCGCGTAGAGCTATTAGGACATCCAAAACCGGCCCCTCTATATAGGTGCAATTTGAAAAGCTCTTAATGCGTGGGTTATTTGATATGATCTCATAAAAAAAGGACATCAGCCAAACCCCCCTTTTGGTTCATTTGGCCCCTGTCCTCTTTACCCGCAGGGATTCGCCGTTTTCGGCTTGCCCTTTTGGTAGATCCAAATTTTGGACCTTTTCCAGGGCTTCGTCACGTCGCAATCCTTTTGCCTGAGAGATTGGGGCCACTGCCCTTGCACCTTCGGCTTCTCACGCTTTGCATGAGATATCTCTTGCGGCGCTCATCCGAATTATAAACATTTTCACATAATATTTTATACTAACTATTTTAAAGGTCAAGGACGACCGGATAAAAAGTATACTTCTTATCCTAACATATCCTCGGAACCATTTCCCCGGCCAACATATCCACCACCCTAATGCCGCCTATCTCCGTCTTAAGGCCAACGATGCCCGGATGGTCTTCCGTGACCTTGCCTATAGCTGTACAATTGGGAGCCAAAACTCTCAAAGAAGAAAGGACATATTCTGCACAGTCCGGTGCCACGGCGATAACGGCCGTGCCCTCGCAGGCTAAATGCAGCACGTCGAAACCAAGCACATCGGCAACTGATGCCACTTCCGGATCTAAGGGTATCAGATCTTCTTCGATCTCTATCCCAATGCCAGCTCCTTCAGCCCATTCGCATAGGACCGTCCCCAATCCGCCTCGCGTGCAATCCCTGGCACATTTAACCCCCGCTACTTCAGTAAGGGGTTGCATCAAGGGCCATAGAGGAGCACAATCGCTTGCCAATTGGTCTACGTCTAATCCGTAATGAAGCGCCGATATCAAGGCGCCATGCTTGCCTATGGGGCCGGTTATTACCAAGATGTCACCCGAGGACAAATTATTTATCCCCCAAGGCCTCCCTGTCACGGCCTTTCCCAAGGCACAGCAGGTTATATACATGCCATCTGCCTGTCCCCTCGGCAAAACTTTAGTGTCACCGGCAACGAGCTTAACATCAAGCTCTTTGCTGACCCCATAAGCGCTTTTTACGACCTTAATCAACTCCTCCTTGGGCAAACCCTCCTCTATCAGAATGCTCATGGCCAAATACATGGGCTTGACACCTCTCACTGCCAGGTCATTGGTGCTGCCGCACACGGCCAGCTTGCCTATATCACCTCCGGGGAAAAACCTGGGGCTCACGGTAAAACCGTCGATGGTCACTCCAAGGCCGCCTTCAATCAATGCGCAATCCTCTAAATCCTTTATGCTGTTATCTCCATATATGCTCAATATTTCGCCGATAAGTTGCTGGGTCGGCCTACCGCCACTGCCGTGTTTAAGCTCCACGAACATGATCACATCACCTTATGGGAATATTTATAACAGGCAGCACAGCTGCCTTCGCTCGATACCATACAGGGACCAACCGGATCATCGGGGTTGCAACGCTTGGCAAAGAGGGGGCACTGCTGGGGTGTTATCTTTCCCATCAACACATCACCACATTTGCATCCTGAAGGCAAAGGAACTTCCTCGATCCTGAGATCAAACTTTGCAGCTGCATCGAACCGAGAAAATTCCGCTTTCAAGCGCAGCCCGGATTTTTTTATCTCGCCCAGCCCTCTCCATCTTGCATCGGCCTCATCAAAGACTCGTCTTACGAGCTTTTGGGCCAAAGGATTTCCTTCGGGCTTGACCGCCCTGGCATAAAGCAGGCTGACCTTAAAATCCTTGTAGCGGACCTGTCTTGCCAGCTCTACTATCCCTTCCATTATGTCAAGGGCTTCAAAGCCGGCAATGGCACAGGCGACCTTGAAATCCCTCGGTAAAAACATGTAGGGAGCTACCCCCAATACCACGCTGACGTGCCCTGGAAGGATAAAACCGTCGACCTTGAGCTCCTTTGAACCCGCAAGAAGCCGCAGCGCCGGCGGAACCAACTTATGGAAACAAAGGACTGAAAAATTTTCAACCTCCCTTTCTGCCGCCTCCAAAATAACGGCTGCCGTTGAAGGAGCAGTAGTCTCAAACCCAACCCCTAGGAAGGCCACTTCTTTGGTCGGGTTTTTTAAGGCCAAATTTAAGGCCTCATCACAGGACTTAACAACTCTAACGTCAGCACCACGAGCCCTCAAATCCTGCAAAGATCCCTTTGTCCCGGGCACACGCAGCATATCGCCGTACGTAGCAAAGATCAAATCCCCTTTATTGGCTAACTGTATGGCTGCATCCACTTCGCCCTGATCCGTAACGCATACGGGACAGCCTGGTCCTGACACGAGCGACACGTTCTTTGGAAGCAGGGATCTCAATCCGCTCCTGTAGATCGCGACAGTATGAGTGCCGCAAACCTCCATGAACGTCAAGGGCTCGTCGGCAAGGTTATTTAAAGCATCGCAAAGTAGTTTTATCTTATCTTTAAGCATCTCTCTTGCCCGCAAGTCTCAACACTTCTTCCCATAGTTCTTCTAATTCCTGCCCGTCTTCTTCCTCGCACTTTTCTATGGCGAAACCGGCATGCACTAAGACAATGTCGCCCACGTTTAAATCGTCGATCAAATCCGTTCTCACCTCTACCCTCAAAGGCCCGGCAGCAGCTATGGCCCTCTTTGAATCCAAGATTTCTTCTATCCTATGAGGAACAGCAAGACACATCTTTAATCCCCCTTTTGCTTACACTAAAAAGCGGGACCTTTGCTTCGGCCCCGCTTAATATTATTGCATGGCTATCGTCGATCATACGCTTCTTCTTCTAACCTCTCGCTGATTCTGGAAATGCTCAAGGCCCTTCCGGACGAAGCGTCTATGTCCAAACAAACCCCATTAAGCCTTAGGTCCTCGTTGCATGCCTCGAATCGGGCCGGCATTGAAGTCAAGAAGCGGTTTATTACCGTCTCCTTATGCATCCCTATAACCCCGGCGTGCCCGCCGGTCATGCCGACGTCCGTTATAAAGGCAGTCCCCATTGGAAGTATCTCCTCATCGGCCGTCGCTACGTGAGTATGCGTACCAACAACTGCCGAGACTCGTCCGTCAAGGTACAAGGCAAGCGCCCTCTTTTCAGATGTAGCCTCGGCATGAATGTCCACTAAAACCGGAAGCTGTACCCCTTGCAATATTTCATCAGCCTTCCTGAAAGGACAATCCACGTCGTACATAAAGGTTCGGCCGAGCAGGTTTAACACTAACAGCTCACCAGAAGGACCTTTTAACGTCATGCTGCCACGACCCGGGCAACCGGGCGGATAGTTTGCCGGCCGCAACAGTACCGGCTCCGAATCAAGCAGGGATAGACCTTCCTTCTTATCCCATATATGGTTACCCGAAGTCATGCAATCGATCCCCATCGACGACAACTCGTCAAATATCTTTTGAGTTATCCCGAAACCGCCGGCCGCATTCTCAACGTTTGCGATTACGAAGTCAAACGGACCATATAGGGATTTTATCCTTGGCAATAACCTTTGAAGCACCTTTCTGCCCGGCCTGCCAACGATATCCCCTATGAAAAGCACCCTCATCGCCGCAGTCTCCTACTTGGCAAACTCGATTGCCCGAAGTTCCCTTATTACCGTGACCTTTATCTGGCCAGGGTATTTAAGGTCCTCTTCTATCTTTCGAGCAATATCGTATGCGATCTTATATATGCTCCCGTTATCTCCAGCCTCCGGAGATATCATGACACGCACTTCCCTTCCGGCCTGAATGGCGTATGCCTTCTCCACCCCTTCAAAGGATGACGCCAAATTTTCGAGCTTTTCAAGCCTCCTTATATATGCTTCAATGCTTTCGCGCCTGGCTCCCGGTCTGGAAGCGCTGATCGCATCGGCAGCCAGCACTAAAACGGCGTAAGGGCTCTTGGGTTCTTCTTCTTCGTGATGGGCTGCAATGGCATTGACGATAACCTGCGGCTCGCCATAACGTTTCGCCAAGTCCGCGCCAATCAAGGCGTGCGAACCCTCGACCTGGCAATCTATGGCTTTGCCTATATCATGCAACAGCCCGGCTCTTTTTGCCAGTACCTCGTCAAGCCCAAGCTCGGCTGCCATTACACCGGCAAGGTGGGCAACCTCCAAGCTGTGCGCCAAGGCATTTTGGCCGTAACTTGATCTATAGGCAAGCCTCCCTAGGGTCTTTACTATCTCCGGGTGTACCCCTTCGACATTGACCTCAAGCAAGGCATTTTCGGCCGCCTCAAGCATATGTTCTTCGACTTCCCTGCTAACCTTTTCTACTATTTCCTCTATGCGCGCCGGATGGATCCTTCCGTCAAGTATCAACCTTTCAAGGGATATGCGAGCTATTTCTCGCCTTACGGGATCAAAACAGCTTAAGGTCACGGCTTCAGGCGTATCGTCCACGATCAAGTCCACTCCCGTCAGGCTTTCAAAGGCCCTGATGTTTCTCCCCTCTCGTCCTATTATCCTTCCCTTCATATCATCGGAAGGTAAAGTGACGACGCTGACCGTAACCTCGGAAGTATGATCGACGGCGCATCGCTGAATTGCCGTCGTCACAATTTCCCTAGCTCGTTTGTCAGCTTCTCGCCTGAAGCTCTCCTCCAATTCTTTCAACCTCAACCCGATTGCAGAGGAAGCTTCCTCTTCGACTTCCCTGAGCAAAACTTGCTTGGCTTCCTCCCTCGAAAGCCCGGCAACTTCCTCCAGCTTAGCAATTCGCTCCTGTAACAGCGCTTCTGCTGCTTGCCTTGTCCTTTCGGCCTCGGCAAGCTTAGCCTTCAACTCCTCTTCTTTCCTTGCCAGGTTTTCGAGCTTCCTGTCAAGGCTTTCCTCTCTCTGCTCGATCCTTCTTTCGGCCCGCTGAAGCTCATTACGGCGCTCCTTGATCTCTCTTTCCAGTTCGTGACGGATCTTTAGAGCCTCTTCTCTAGCCTCAGCAAGCATCTCCCGCTTTTTCGTTTCTGCCTCTCTTTTTGCCTCTTCAAGTATCTGTTCGGCAATCTTTTTCGTGCTTAAAATCTTTTTTTCATCGTGAAATTTTCGAACGTAATAACCTACGGCAACGCCTGCAGCCGCGGTCAACGCGCTCGATATAAGCACAACAAATCCCATATAAGTATCACCCCTCATTCGATTGTCAAGGTACGAAATTATACCAATAACACTTTAAAATTGATCCTCAAATATTTATCTTGAAGTAGCGCTCTGGGCATTATTTTACAAAACATTTCATAATATCACAAGGCCGGGAAACGAATCCTGTATCCATAAAAATGCGTCGGGAAACACTTCCCGACGCATTAGGGCTACTTTGGCTTAACTTTACAAAGGCTGCAGAACTTACGTGGCTAATCCTCCCACTCTCCGCCACCTTTACCAACTCGACTGAAGCAAAAAGCTAATCCTCCTATCAGGACAACGGCCATGAATATCGTCGTTACGATCGAGGCAGTCGTCATCGTGCCTCCCTCCTTTTTGCTTTACTTATACTTATTAAGTCCTTCATCTTTCCATTTCATTCCCTGCAACACGAAGCTGGCAATCAATACGACGATCATCAATATCCATATAAAGTTAGACCAAGAACCGTACCCGCCATAAGGTTCCTTGAGGTCCTGCATGAAGCCGCCGTACACTGCCACAAAGATAAGGCCAACGGGCACTACAATCTTAATTAAAAAGTCCATCCAGGGGCCAACCTTGATATCGGAAGTTGCATTCACATGTTCGCGAAGTTTGTCGGCACCGAAGACCCATCCTACGACCAAAGAGGCGATGGCTCCCCCCAAAAGCAAAGTATAGAATGCAACGGTCCTATCCACAATGTCAAGCCAATAAAGTCCTGCCTGTGTGCAGTAAAGAAGTCCAATGATGAATCCCACCAAGCATCCCCAAAACGTAACTTTCTTGCGATCCCACCCAAACTTATCCATGAGCGGGACCATGTATCCGGCATAAGCCAAAAAGTAGGCGGAGCTCAAACCGATCAGCCAGAACATCAAGAAAAATAGTACGCCAGTCAATCGATTCAATGTAGGCATCAAAGAAATGCCAACGGGATAGGTCACAAAGGCTAGACCAACGCCTGAAATGGTGACATCCTTAAGGGATACGCCAAGGGCCTGCATGATATAACCAACGGTGCTGAACACCGCAAACCCCGCTAAAAATGCAAAGCTACTATCGCATAGGGCCGTTATGATCGTATTGTTAGTAATGTCGCCTTTTTTTGCGATGAATCGACCGTAAGCATACATCCCGGCCATGCCAACGGAAAGCGAAAAGGCTATCTGGCTAAAGGCGGCAAACCACACGCCACCGCCCTTTAGGACCGACCAGTCGACATCAAGGTAGTAGTTAAGCCCATCCACCGCCCCGGGCAACGTCAAGCTCCTTACCAATATAGCCGCTATTAAAACCCACGCCAAAGACATTACCACCTCGGATACCTTCCCAATTATCTCGGCACCGCGATATATAACAAGATATATCACAATCCAAGTGAAGGCCAAGGCTCCGACGATGGGCCATTGCAGCCCTCCCAGGTGAGCTGGGCTCTCCGATAACCCCAATACGGTCTTAAAGAAGTAATCTCCCGCCTGATGTGCGCCGGCTTCTCCTGCCCCCCAGGCAAGGGTCATCGAGCTGAACATGTAAATTAAAGTCCAAGCCATGATGACGCAGTAATAAGTATCGATCAAAAAGGCCGATATTGTGGGAAACCATCCTACCCATTCCCACTTCCTGCCTATACTTTTAAAGACTCCAGGGGCTCCCTTTTGAAAATAATGTCCCATAGCGAACTCAGTAAGCAGCCATGGGATCCCAATAGCAAAAAGGCCTATTATATACGCCGCAAGGAATGCTGCCCCTCCATACTGATAACACATATAGGGAAATCGCCAAACGTTCCCTAGCCCAATGGCCGACCCTATGGCTGCAAAGATCATATGACGCCGTTTTAAAAACTTCTCTCTTCCAGCTTCCGGCATACTCATCTCCTCCTTCTTAGGTATTTGAGTTAATCCCTAAAAATTCACCCCTTCGAAGCTGCCTAGGCATATTGGCCTCTCTCACCTCCTCATCCACTTTAGCCAAAGAACTGGATATAACCCATAATCAACACTACAGCGATTATGAGCGGCAAAACGTAGGTCATGTAACCCCTTAGTCCCTCGGGAAACTTAGGTCCTATGCCGGTATTGGCCTCCCTTATGAAGTTGTCCCATCCCCATCCGTACTTTGAGGTGCAAAATAGCACGAATACCAAGGAACCAATGGGAAGCAAATTAAAGCTGACTATGAAGTCTTCAAGATCAAGGACTACCGTTCCGTTTCCAAAGGGATGAAATCCGCTCCATGGGCCAAACCCCAAGACGCAAGGCAGGGAAGCGATGAACATGATAATGATGCCAATGTAGGAGGCCTTCTTCCTGCTCCACTTCCACTCGTCCATGGCAAAGGCTACCAGATGCTCGAAGACGGCGATTACGGTAGTCAGAGCAGCAAAGAATATAAAGACGAAAAATAGCGTCCCCCATATCCTTCCTCCTGTCATCGAATTAAAAACGTTGGGAAGCGTAACAAATATCAATCCCGGGCCTGCACCAGCATCTACCCCAAAGGCAAAACAGGCCGGAAAGATCACCATGCCGGACATCAAGGCCACCAAAGTATCGAGGATAATTACGTAAACGGATTCTCCAGCAAGGGTCCTTTCCTTGCTGAGGTAGCTGCCAAATATCAACATGCTGCCTATGCCCAAACTCAACGTAAAGAATGCCTGGCTCATGGCGGCATATACTGCCTCCCAGCTCAACTTGGAAAAATCGGGCTTGAGGTAAAAGGCCAAGCCCTTTTCGGCTCCAGGCAAAGTCACCGACCGTACCATTAGCACTATCAGCAATAAAAAAAGTCCCGACATGAGTATCTTGGTTATTCGTTCGACACCTGTCTGTAGCCCTATTGAGCAAACCAAAAAGCCAATGATGACGACCAGGGCCATCCACATTGTCAATTCGGGAGTGTTTGATATAAACGAGCCGAAGAAGTTTCCAACCTCTTCCGGGGATAGCCTTGCAAGATGGCCCACTGCCGTATGATAGGTGTAGGCCAAACCCCAACCTGTCACCGTTGTATAAAACATCATCAAGACCATATTCCCTATAATCCCTAAGTAGCCATAAATATGCCACTTGGTGCCAGGGGGTTCCAAAACTAGCATTGCACCTGCTAAATTCCTCCTGCTCGCACGTCCCATGGCAAACTCGCACACCATGATCGGCAGGCCCATGATGGCCAAAAATATCAGATAAACTATGACAAAAGCAGCCCCGCCATAACGACCCGTGATGTATGGAAAACGCCAAACATTTCCCAGTCCAATTGCACAGCCTGCGGATACCAGTATAAAACCCAGTCTAGAAGCCAATTGCTCCCTCTCAGCCAATTGCAGTCACCTCCTTTTATTGTGCATATCATTTTATCGCATATAAGATATAAAGTAAATTGGGGTTAAAGGCCCAATAGGACCTAAAGGTAAAGCATATGAGATTTAAATAACAAATATTACACTACGCTGTAAGGGCGAGGGACAAGGCCTCACCTAAAGTTATGAGAAGTTTTCTTTTCAGTAGTGGATTTTTGGACAGCATGGGATCTGCGGAAACTAACTTTTGAGCCTCCACGCGTGCCTTTTGCAGCAATTCGACGTCTTTTACTAAATCTGCGACCTTAAAATCGGTAATGCCGTGCTGTCTGACGCCACAGAAAGCGCCCGGCCCTCTTAGCTTTAAATCCTCTTCAGCTATGACGAAGCCATCGTTCGTGGAACAGAGCACTTTAAACCTTCTTTTGGCTTCAGGGGTGGGGGCTTCTCCCAATAAAAAGCAAAACCCCTTAGTGCTTCCGCGACCAACCCTGCCTCGAAGCTGATGTAACTGCGAGAGGCCAAACCTGTAAGCATCTTCAATTACAATTATGGAGGCGCTTGGAACGTCTACCCCAACTTCTATCACGCTTGTTGCCACTAGCAAGTCCATTTCATGGCGCACAAATGCCTCGTAGGCCTCATATTTACCCGCAACGTCAAGGCGACCGTGCAGCAAGCCCACCTTGAAGCCGGAAAATTCCTTGCACAAGGATTCATAACGCTCCAGAACAGAGGTAGCATCCAAGGACTCACTTTCGTCTATCAAAGGACATACCCAGTATGCCTGTTCACCCAAGGAAAGCCTATCTTTAATGAACTGGTAAAGATCATGTAATCTGCTCTTCCTTATCCACTGAGTTTTTATGGGGCTTCTGCCGGGAGGAAGCTCGTCAATCACCGATACCGAGAGGTCACCGTAAACGGTCAATGCCAAAGTTCTGGGTATGGGTGTGGCTGTCATCACGAGGACATGGGGGCATTTTCCTTTATCTGCCAAAGTTAGCCGTTGTAGCACACCAAAGCGATGTTGTTCATCTATGACAACCAAGCCTAACCTTTGAAATTCGACGCCCTCCTGAATAAGAGCGTGAGTACCTATAACTATGTTGGATTTTCCCATTTTGATATCATCATATGCTTTTTGTCTTTCTTGAGGCGTTAAGCTGCTGGTTAGCAAGGTCGCCTTAAGGTTAAGCTCATCAAGCCAAGCACTTATCTTGCTGTAATGTTGTTTGGCTAAGACCTCTGTAGGTACCATCAACGCTGATTGAAACCCTGCATCTGCGGAGGCAAGCATCGCCGCTACGGCAATTACCGTCTTGCCTGATCCGACGTCTCCCTGAAGTAGTCGGTTCATGGGCACGTCTTTAGTCACGTCATCTGCTATCTCTTGCAACACTTTCTTTTGGGCACCGGTAAGCTCGAAGTTCAAACATCTTTCGATAAAGTCCCTTTGAAGAGGCCCATGCCAGGAGAGCCTTGGCGCTTTGGCCTCATTTTTCAGCTGTGTTTTCTTTACGGCCAACCCAAGCTGCAACAAGAACAACTCATCGAAGGCAAGCCTTTTACGACACAGCTTCCAGCACCTTTCGTCATCGGGATAATGGTAACCAAGCAAGGCATCCTTTAGCGATGGCAAGCCGTTTCTTGCCAATATTTCGGGCGGCATAAATTCCTCGACGTAGGGCAAATATTCCATAAGTGCCTGCCTTACCAGCAGTCTAAGCCACCTCTGGTTTAAACCCTCGGTAAGGGGATAAACTGGCACTATCTTACCTGCCCCCTCCGGAGAACCTTCGGCTTCCACGATTTCGAATTCAGGATTTATCACCTGTAACAAGCCGAAGCTCTTTCTTGCCTTGCCATACAGGGCCACCACAGTTCCAGGCAGGAGGATGTTTTCCAACCTTTTCCTGTTGAACCAAAGGGCCTGCGCTATTTGACTGCCATCCGTTATGGTGGCTATGGTCAACTTCAAATTGCGCTTTCTGGTGGTCCTTTTTTCCACACCGACGACTCGAACCAGGAGGGTCGCAAAGGTATCCGGTTCGATCGAACTCATAGGGGTTATATGCCTTCTGTCTTCATAGCGACGGGGAAATAAAAAAAGCAAGTCCTCTATGGTTTTGACGCCAAGTTTTATCAGAAGAGCAGCCCTTTTCGGTCCCACTCCCTTTAAAAATCTTATGCTTCTGTCAAGAACGTTTTCTTCAGGTGGATAAACTTTCTTCATCCTGGATTTCGGCCTCGATCATTTGAGCGTACTTATTTAAGGTTGACTTGAATTCGGCAACAAAGGAAACCTTCAGCTTTTTTAGCCTTTCGATCTCGATTTTATATTCCCTTAGACTTTGAGAGGCTTCCTCTAAGATCCTTTCGGCCTTGACCCTCGCTTCAGCCACTATGGCCTCTGCCTCCCTTTTTGCAGCCTCTACCTTTTCGTCGGCGCTCTGTTGCGCCATAAGCAACGCTTCCTGAAGGGAATCCCTTAAATTTCTATAATCCTCGAGCTGTTTTTCAAGCTGATTAATCTTGCGTTCCTGCTCGCCCGACTTTTCGGCATAATAGTGTAGGCTCTCTGCAACTAAATCCAGGAAGTCGTCAACCTCGATAGGATCATAACCGCGCAAAGACCTCTTGAAATTTTTATTTATGACGTCAAGGGCTGATATTACTTCATTCATGATTGTGGGCCACTCCTTTTTCCTCTTCCCATAGCTCTACCAAATTTCTGTCCGGCGTGGCTAAAAATACGGCTGGTGCTACTCTCATGACCACTCCCCTCATTGCATAAGCTACGCCGCATATGAAATCAAGGGCGCTCTGTCCCTCTCCCTTGTCGACGTTTCTTAAGTCTACTATTATTATTTGGCCGTTATGCAGGGCTTCTGCTAAATCTTCCCTTCGTTCCACGCATATTGCGCCCCTACAAAACACCACAGCGGCTCGCTGGGGAGACGACTTGGATGTCTGACCTTCTTCGCCGTAAGGTTTTAAGTCATCATCACTCAACCATTCATCCCTTTGCCTTGAAATGCCAAGCAGTGCCAGGAGTCTTTCTAGCATCCCCATCTCCTCCGTAAGGTCTTGCTAATTTATCCTGGGACCAAATATGGCACGCCCTATGCGCACCATGGTGCTTCCTTCTTTTATGGCAATCTCAAAGTCATCGCTCATGCCCATGGACAATTCTGGAAGATCCATTTCAAAATCCCTTTCAAGCGTCTCCTTTATGCGGCGCAGCATGGCAAACGAGGATCCTATGCGCTCTTCTTCGTCCGTCAAGGGACCTATTTCCATCAGTCCAAGCAACTTCAGATGAGGGCAAAGATTTAAAATATGTTCCGTTAAGTCATGCACCCTATCAGGGGGGATGCCGTACTTTGAGGCCTCACCTGAGATATTTACCTCGATGAGAACCGGCATGATATCATCAAATACAGTTAATCTTTCCTCTAAGACCGTCGCCAACTCCAGGTTATCTACGCTTTGAATGACGTCAAAAATTTGTATCGCCTGCTTTGCCTTATTCCTTTGGAGATGACCTATCATATGCCAAGGGATATTTAACTCAGAAGGCCAATGCTCTTTCTTTGCCTTTGCTTCCTGTACCCTGTTTTCGCCAATTCCGTCAATATAACCAGTCTTTGCGGCTTGAACCATTACCTCTACCGGTTGGCCCTTCGAGACTGCGATCAGCTTTATTCGATCAGGGTCTCTGCCCACGCTAGCAGCTACTTTGGCTATCCGCTCCTTAACCATTTCGATGTTTTTATGTATATCTGAAACTACCAAAGGAAGACCCTCCCCTCTCTGGCCCTGTCGCCATCGGATATGACAATTTCACCCGGGAGCAACCCCTCCTCGACGAAGAACATATTGCCCTCGACGGGCATTCCCTTTATTTCCCTAAAAACCGCTAGACCTTTAGATACTACATAAAGGCCCTGTTTTCCTCCTTTAAAAATAACGCTTTTTTCCGGAACCAACACCCCATGGACCTTTCTCTCGTACAACTTAAAGCTTAATTTGCGATTGATAGTCACATGAGCCGGAAAATAAGGCGCCAATGCCACATTAACTCTGACCTTAAGTCCTACGGCCTCCTTGGTCAACACTTCTACCCTAAGGGGCATATCCAGCTCGTCAAGCCTAATCCATAAAACGTTTTTATTCAAATATTCCCTCACCCTTGGAGTCAAGTAAACGTAAAAGACGCAACGTAACACCTGCGGTAGGGGAACGATCTTTCCTATGGGCATGCCCGCCTGGACGTAACTTCCCTGAGGTATGGGTTTTGCCTTGACCTCCCTGGGCAAGTTGTCGTAATCCAGCCAAACTCGCGCGAAGTTCCATCTGCCTTCCTCTCCATCAAGGGCCGGAACTAAGTATCCGGCCCTTGATGCCAAGATCGCCCTTCTGCCTGTGCCCTCTATGACAGCGATAGCCTCGCCTTTGGCCACTCTGGCCACCTTGCCGCCATTGATGAACTTCAAGGTCCCACTGACAGGCGCCTTTATAACATCTTCGTCCCATAGAAGCCAACCTTCAAGGGGAAACTCATCTATGTGCAGAGCCGGCTTTGCCGTAACGACATCAGGATGCGTATAGTAATGATGGTTCTGCCAGGCCAAAAAGACAAATACGGCCAAAGACACTAAGACCAAGCACCATATTCCGTATGCAATTTGGGCCAGATTTTTCCTTTCCTTCATTATTTTAACGCATGTCTAATCGCATTTGCTGTAATCGCAACTCGTGCACCGCTCGCATCCCTCGACGTGAACCAAGGGGGCTCCGCAAACTGGACACATATCTCCTCCATCTTTTATTTCTATCGCCTTGCCTAAAGCCATTTCCAATCCCTTTGCTATAGCATCGGGCAAGCTTAAGATCAAGGCATTTCCCTCGAGGAAAGGCGTGCTACCCCCTATACCCTTGAGTTGTTTTATTATTTCATCTACTGGAATACCGCTTCGCAAAGCTAAAGAAATCAATCGCCCCAGGGCTTCCGTGTGTGCTTGCGTATCCTTGCCGGACTTCCCTAAAGTGGCAAAGACCTCAAAGGGTTGTCCGTCTATGAAGTTCAATGTGAGATAAAGGTTTCCGTAGCTTGTTCCGATTTTGACCGTCCTGCCCGAAAGCAAGGGGGGGCGCTTTTTCGGCTTGACATATCCCTGTCCGATAACGTCCCTTTGTGGCTTGGTACCCACATAGAGCACCTGATCTTCCTTGCATCGGTCTCTGAATACAGTTATACCCTTGCACCCAAGCTCATAGGCGGACAAAAAGGCCTTTTTTACGTCCTCCACAGACGCTTCATGGGGCAAATTGATGGTCTTGCTGACGGCATTATCGGTGAACTCCTGAAAAGCCGCCTGCATCTTCACGTGCCATTCGGGTGCTATTTCATGGGCCGTAACGAAGACCTTTTTAAGGCCTTCGGGCAGATTTATGTCCTTGAGGGATCCCTTGCCCAAGATTTCCTCGATCAACGCTTCTGTATACAACCCCTCTTCTTTCAAGGCATCGAGCAGAATTTCGTTTACATAATCCAGATTGGCAGTTCCTTCAAAGGCCTTTCGCCTGTAGGCCAGGGCAAAGGCTGGCTCTATACCGCTAGATGCATCGGCGACGAGAGAAATCGTCCCCGTCGGTGCGATTGTCGTAACTGTGGCATTTCTCATCAAAACGCCGCTTTCTTCCCATTTGCTTCCCTTCCATGCGGGGAATGGCCCCCTAATCCTTGCGAGATTAGAACTTTCCTCATGTCCTATCTTATTTATAAAGGACATTACTTTGCGAGCAAGTTGCAACGCCTCCTCGCTGTCGTATGGTATGCGGACCTTAAATAACACGTCGGCCCATCCCATCACGCCCAAGCCTATCTTTCTTGTGGCCTTGGTCATCTCTGCAATTTCTTTTATGGGAAAGTGATTTACTTCGATTACATCATCAAGGAAACGCACGGCTACACGAACCGTCTCTTCCAACTTATCCCAATCGATTTCTCTTTTGGGCGAAACCATGTTAGATAAATTAATGCTTCCCAGGTTGCAGGACTCAAAAGGTAAAAGCGGCTGTTCGCCGCAGGGATTTGTGGCAGTGATATGCCCCAGGTTAGGGGTAGGATTTAGCTCATCTATCCTATCTAAGAACACCATTCCGGGGTCGCCTGTCCTCCAGGCCATCTCGCAAATCAAATCGAACAAATATCTTGCCTTAATGCTCTCGACAACCTCCCCAGTCCGCGGGTTCAGCAGTTGCCAATCTTCATCGTTTAAAACGGCATGCATGAATTTATGAGTTGCACCGATGGAGATGTTGAAGTTCTTCAGCTTTCCTTCTTCTATCTTTGCCTTGATGAACCTGATTACATCGGGATGGTCGGCATTAAGTATTCCCATGTTGGCCCCACGCCTCATGCCGCCCTGTTTAACCACATCAGTCGTGTGATCAAAAAGCTCCATAAAGGATACCGGACCGGAAGCCACGCCCTTGGTGCTCCTCACTATATCGCCGTATGGACGAAGCGTGGAAAAGTTAAATCCCGTACCGCCACCGGATTTATGTACCAGGGCAGTATATTTGAGGGCATCGAATATCTCCTCCATGCTGTCGCCAATGGGCAGTACAAAGCACGCCGAAAGCTGCCCTGCAGGTGTGCCTGCATTCATCAGCGTGGGAGAGTTGGGCAAAAAGTCGAGCTGCGCCATGACTTCATAAAACCTCTCCGCCCAATATTCAGGCGATTGCTCGTCATCAAAGCGCTCTTCCGCCTTGGCAACAGCTCGAGCAACGCGCCACAGCATCTCCTCCGGCGTCTCTGTGGGGCTTCCCTTTTCGTCTTTCAACAAATATCTGCGCTCTAACACCCTTGTCGCGTTTTCAGAAAAGGAGGGCTTCACTTTTTCAGGCATTTCTCCATCACCTTTCCCGGGATGCATAAGTCAAGAATCCTGCTTACCCCTGGCAACACCAGAGAAGCTCCGGCTTCGATCAAGCTTTTTTCGTCGTAAAGCCCCGTGGTAACTCCTATGCCGCACACTTCGGCATTTTTTGCCGTATGCATATCGATGACGGTATCTCCAACGTAAACGACCCGATCTTTGTCGACCCCCAAAATTCTAATCGCCTTTAAAATGATCTTCGGATCGGGCTTAGGGGTGTTTACGTCCTCAAGGCCCAAGATAACGTCGAAATACCCATCCAACCCCAGATGGGTTACGGCCTTTTTTGCGCTTCTCCTGTTTGAGGTTATACCCAATTTAAGCCCCCTATCCCTTAAGGCCTTCAACGTCTCGGATACCCCCGGAAAGAGCTTCATTCGTTCATATTCCAGAGGTCTGCATTTTTGCGAATATATTTCCAGCCACTCCGGCTTTGCATCCTTCCATAGCAGGGAAAGAGATTTGTCCATGGGAATGCCTATCGTGGCCAGCACTTCTTCGTAGCTGACCTTCCGCAACCCCATCATCTCGGCAAACCGGTTCATGGCATAAGCTATTGCATGGCTCGTATCGACCAATGTCATGTCAAAGTCGAATAAAATCGCATCAATTTCCATATCTAAGACACACCTCCGCCTAGGCTAAAAGTCATTCAGCCTTCCCAATTGAAGTTACATTAATACAAGACAGGGGCAATTTGCCCTCTGAGATCCTGTTCACGTTGTCCGCTATGAAGGCAGGTATTCCCCTCAACGCTTCGTCGTTAGTGCCGCCAATGTGAGGGGTAATGTAAACATTTGGCATGTTAAGAATGGGGTCATCGGGATCGGGAGGCTCTTTCCAGAGGACATCCAGCCCACATCCGGCAATATGGCCTTCCCTCAAAGCGCTTTCCAAGGCCTCCCTTTGTACTATGTTAGCCCGGGCCACGTTCACCAAAAAGGCATCTTTGTCCATGTTTTTGAAGAACTCGTGTCCGATCAATCCCTCGGTTTGAGGAGTAAGAGCCAAAGTGAGCACTACGAACCTGCATCCCTTAACGGCGGCGTTTACATCGTCCAATGTAAAAAATTGGTCTAACTTTAGCGCATCAAACTTGTCCTTCCACGACCTGTTGACCCCAACCAGCGTTACGCCAAAGGGCTTTAGCCTGCTTGCAAGCGTAACTCCGACATTGCCCAACCCAACTATGCAGACGCGCTTTCGCCATAAAGTTAAACCCCTAGGGGAGAACACCTTGCCCTTTTTTAAATTCTCCTGCGACTTATTGTAGCCTTTAGCTAAAAGCAGCATGTGCAAAATGGCCACCTCGGCGACTCCCTCGGCATTTCCCGTATTGCTAGAGGGGACGTTGCAGACAAAAACGCCCTTTGCCGAACAAGCTTCTATATCTATGCCCTCCACGCCCACTCCCCATTGACAGACCATCTTCAAATTGGGAGCAAAACTTAGCATCTCGGCAGTGAAGGGTTCTGTTCCCTTAACCAATACATCAGCCCACTCAAGCAACGAAACGTCTTCCGATATATTTGCATATTTGATCTCGTGGCCCATAAACAGCGGCTCTATTATCTCCCTCAATCGCTCGAAATTCCTGTTGGAAAACAACACCCTCATCCCCGTGCAACCTCCAAACGATCGGAAAACTTCTCAAAATCACCTCTGTCTATGAGGATCGAGCTATCCGGACTTTCCCACACCTGAACGTATTTCAAAGAACGCCTGTCATCGTCTATAACCGACATCATCTCATTCCATATCCAGAGGGCTATATATTCCGCCGAAGGACGTTTTATTATGTCGTTAAGGCAGGAGTGATCCAGCTTAGATAAAAGCTTATCTCGGATTAGCTCCTTTAATTCCACGAAATCCATCACCATGCCTTCTTCATCGGGAACGCCCTCTACAAAGATAGCAGCCCTGTATGTATGCCCATGTAATCTCTCGCATTTGCCGTGATAATCCGGCAAATAGTGAGCAGCATCAAAGCTAAACTCGCGCTTCAAAATCAATTAAATTCCCCCTTCTCCTCCCCTTTGCCCTCTTCGGGCTTTTTAAGGCCATCAATCAAGCTCATCTGCAAGGGGACGTCATCCTTACTTAATCCAAGCAGTTTTTTCATCATCATCGCATTTTGAACGGCATAATCTTTGTAGCAGTTATTGAACATCATGAATACCTTTTTCGGCAATTGCATGCTCAACGCGCGATCCTTCCACCAATTCAGTTCATCCACGTTATACTTATACCTGTACTTCTCATGAATCGAAGATCCCTTCCTCCAGCCCTCGGCATTTCTGCCATGAAACCTGACCACGGTCCCCCATGATGCAGTCAAATGCCAATTCATTGGCACGGTCCAACGGAGGCGAGGTTCATCGACGGCCACATAGGCCATATTTTCGTCCTCAAGCAACCCTAGAAATTTGCCTTTTGCGTCGTCATCGAACCAAGAGATATGCCTCACCTCTATCGCAATTGGATAGGACGGGAGCAGCTGGCGCAACCTTTTCATGTAGGTCAGCCACCTTTCGTCGAACCTTGTGCTCGGAGAAAATTGAAACAGGACGTAGCCAAGCCTTTGGGTCGACTTCAATATGGAGATCAAAAATTTGTATTCCTCAAACAGCCGTCCTCGTGACTTCCTGTCCAGGTCTTTCAACGTGATACGTCTCCTTGCCCCTTGAGACGTCATTTCGCTTAAATTACTCTTGCACCATGACGGCAGACTTTCTGCCGAAACGGCGTGATTGGTAAAAAGAGCGAACGCCTTAGCATTGAACAGAAAGTTAGGAGGCGTGGATGCTACCCAGGAATAAATTACCGATGGGCTCGGCAGGGCATAAAATAAGCTGTCCGCCTCAACAGTGTCAAAAAAGGTGGAGTAGTATCGCAATCTGTCCCTACCGCCGCGACACCCTTGAGGATACCAGTTGCTTGCTAAAAGGGACTTGTCAGCCCAGGAACATGTTCCTATGCGAAAATCTACATCCATGATAAAGTTCAACCTCCAGGCTATTTAGATAAGGTCCAGGAGGCAAAATTCTCAAATCGCGTATATTCCTTGACAAAGAGCAACTGAACGGTACCCGTAGGGCCGTTTCTGTGCTTTGCTATTATTAGGTCGGCCACGTCTTGGCCGTCTTCCTTATCGGGTTCGTAATAACCCTTTCTGTAAAGAAAGATAACCAAATCTGCGTCTTGCTCAATGGCGCCGCTGTCCCTCAAGTCTGCAAGTTGGGGTTTTTTGTCCTGTCTCTGCTCTACGGCACGAGACAGCTGCGAAAGGGCGATAACGGGCACGTTCAATTCCCTTGCCACTCCCTTTAGAGCCCTCGATATCTCGGCCACTTCCTGCTGCTTGTTCTCTACCCTTCTAGACAAGTTCATTAATTGGAGGTAGTCGACTATTATCAAACCCAGCTTTGGGTGTTGTGCCTTAAACCTCCTGGCCCTAGCACGAAGGTCCAGCGTGGACAAAAAGGAGCTGTCGTCGATATAGATGGGAGCTTCAGACAGCATGCCGGCGGCATTTGCCAGGATATCCCATGTCCCCCTTGGCAAAGCGCCTGTTCGCATATCGTGGATGTTAACCTTGGCCTCCGAAGCCAAAAGCCTATGCGACAGCTGCTCTGCGCTCATTTCAAGGCTAAATATCAGCACGGGTGTTTCTTGCTTTATTGCGACATATTGAGCTATGTTCAAAGCCAGTGCCGTCTTTCCCATTGAAGGGCGAGCCGCCAAAATAATCAGGGATCCGCCCTGCAAGCCGCCAGTGATGCGATCGAGATCTATATAGCCCGTAGGAAGGCCGGTTACGACGCTGCCCCCAAAAAACCTATCTTCCAATTCTTTAAAGGAAGATTTCAATACTTCTCCCAATGCCTTAAAAACCACTAAATTCCCGCGAGTTGCAACATCAAAGACTGCCCTTTCGGCTTCGTCAAGCACCTCTTCTATTTCCGCTTCTTCGGCATACCCCAACTTCGTGATGTAGGTCCCGACCTGAATCATCTTCCTATGTACGGACTTGTCCCTAACTATTCGCGCATGATACTCCACATTAGCAGTGGTTGGGACCGCATCTATCAACGAAGCTACAAAGGACTGTCCCCCCAGCTTATCGAAAAGGCCTCGTTTTTTTGCCTCCTCAATAAAGGTAAGAGGATCGACCGCTTTGTCTTTTTGAACCATCTCAGAGATGATATCATACGCCAACTGATGTATGGCATCATAAAAATCGTCTTTCCGCAATGTCTCGATCACGTAAATGGCAGCGTCCTTGTCAAGCAAACAGGACCCCAAGACTGCCCTCTCGGCATCTAGATTATGCGGCATTATCCTGTCAATTCCCTGCTCCAATACCTTCATGCCTCCACTTTTAAGGTCATTCCCACCTCAACACTTGGGTGCAGCTTTATCTTTAAGGGATAAACCCCTAATTCCTTAATGGGCTCTTCAAGTTTTATCAGCTTTTTATCTATCTCAACGCCCAGCTGTTTTGATATAGCTTCGCTAACATGTGCGTTGGTCACACTTCCAAAGAGCTTTCCCTTCTCCCCGGCACTGACATGCACTACCACTTGCTTACCCTGCAGCAGCTTGGCCTTTTCGCGAGCTTCCAGCTCCATCTTCTTCGCTCGTTTCTCTTCTGTCCTTTTGATCTCCTCCAGTGCCTTGATCTTGTCCGGCGTAGCCTCTTCCGCCAAACCCCTGGGTATCAGGTAATTCCTTGCGTAGCCGTCCGAGACTTTAACGACATCTCCCCTTTTTCCTAACTTTTCGACATCCTGCTTTAAGATAACCTGCAATCAGCTCACCTCCCAATTTTTGCACGCAGATCTATTAGTATATCCGCGAAACCTAACATTATCACCGCTACCGACAAAACCGGGATAAACATCACAGCTGCAACAACAACAACTCCAACCCATGGTTTTATCTTCTGCTTAGACATCTTTGATAATATGTACCAAACCGTTGCCATTCCCTGAACCATAAAGATCATTATCGAAATGACCTTCAAGTTCAAGGCAAGCATATATAGCACACCAATATTATTACCGCTGTGGTCAAAAAAGGAAAGAACGAAGGCGATGAAAAAGGCAAAGAGGGTGCTCTTGGGGAAACGCCATTCGCCGAAGGGCGGCACCTTCGGCAATGAGGTAATCTTAAACCTCCCGGCTACCTTTTGACTTATCAAATAACTTATCACGCAATCTAAAAACGAAGCTGCTATCAGGATGGCCGGAAGGATGTAAACCATCACCTTGCTCATGGCCTCAACCTGCATTCGCATCGTTTCAAAGAAAGCCTTACTGCTGCCGGAAAACAGGGCTTCTGCTTCATTGAATGCTTCCATTATGGCTTTAGGGTCAATCGCAAAGGGGTTAACGCCAGTAATGAGCTTTACCAATGCCATTAAGATCAACTTGCTGAACAAGGAAACTAAGAAACCGTAAAACAATATCTCCGAGACCTTATCGAATCGATGTCCGAAAAAGCCCAACATTACACCCATCAAGGCAAACCCGAAGACAAACAATACCCCGCCTAGCACGCCCATGAAAAGCGTGACAAGGACAAATGCCACGAAAGTGCCCATAAAAGCGTTCTTAAGCGGGACTTTAAGGCCCAAGATCACCAATGGCACAGGGCAAAAAAGCGATAACAAAACCCCAACGACTGGCAAAAAATGGCTTGCCAGGAATAAGACGACAGATAGGGCAACCAATAGGGACGATTCTACCAATGCTTTGGTGTCTCTCATCTGAATACCTCCTGGTAAAAAAAGGGGGAGAAAGCCTTCTCCCCTAAGATCTCGCCAATATGATCGTTTAAGAAACTATGCTATTCTACCGTGAAAGGAAGCAGGGCCATAAACCTAGCCCGCTTGATGGCCCTGGCAAGCTGCCTTTGGTGTTTGGCACAATTTCCCGTCACCCTATGAGGCAGTATCTTTCCCCTTTCGGTCAAAAACTTCTTAAGCTGCTCGACGTTTTTGTAATCAACATGCTCTACTTTATTCGCACAAAAGGTACACACCTTTGGGCGACGTTTACGACGCTTAAATTCCGCCATATGCATTTAACCTCCTTTTTGGAAACGCTAAAATGGGATGTCGGCCTCTTCTCCTTCGTCATTTACATCGGATATATCAGTCGGAAATTCTTCCGGAAACTCGTCCCTTAAGCTTCCTATGCTAGAAGCAGGTTCCTTAAATCCACCGTAATCCAAATCCTGTGATTCGCGGGAACCGCTGCCCAAGAACACTACGCTTTGGGCTACCACCTCGGTCACCCAGCGCTTCTCTCCGCTCTGGGTTTGGTAATTTCTGACCTGAAGACGTCCCTCAACCAGCACGGGACGGCCCTTACGCAGATATTTCTCGCAATTTTCGGCCTGGTTGCCCCATACCACCACAGGGATAAAATCCGTATGATCCTGCTGGTTGCCCTCGTGATCCTTCCAGCTGCGGCCAACGGCCACCGTGAGCCTTGCCACAGCCTGTTTAGAGGCAGTATATCTAATCTCAGGATCACGAGCGAGGTTGCCCATCAAAATTATCCTGTTATAACCGCGTGCCATTTATCATCTTCTCCTATTCCTCATCGAGGCGCACTATCAGATGCCTCAAAACCCGATCGCGCAGCTTCAACAGTCGATCGATCTCACTTATCTTAGAGGGCTCAAGGTTAAAGTCGAGCAAGGCATAATACCCTTCGATCTGCTTGTTTACAGGGTAAGCCAATCTCCTCTTGCCCCATATGTCCGCCTTTAAAAATTCCCCGCCTAAGCCCTTGATCACTTCCGATATCTCGTCGACTTGAGCTTTGACTTCCTCCGTATCGGGATGGATTAGCACCATCAATTCGTAAGGTCGCATATCATTAACACCTCCTCCCTTTGGCCTTTAAAGATCCCCTTACCAAAAAGGGGATAGGGATACCAGCGATAAAGCATTATAAGCGGAAATGCCAAATTTAACAATATATATTCGGTTAATCTTAGGCTCAATTGAGCGGATTGTCCTTTCCGTCTTCCTCTGGTTCGAAATATTTTAAAATGTATATCCTCTCACCCGGAAGGACAAGGTTGAATTCCTGACGTGCCAGCCTGGCTATCCCCTCGGGCGTGCTATAGTAGGCAATCTTTTCGTTCTTATCATATATGTCCAACCTCAAGCGGACCAAAGTCTGAACCCGCTCGTCAATACAACGGGACAGCTCATTGAGCTTTTTAAGCTCACGGGTATAGCCGTTAAGCAGTATCAAAAAAATCATCAACGAAAAAAGCGTTACCGCAATCCACCTAAGCCTAAACATCTACATCGCTTCTGGGGCATTGATCTTCAGGAGCTGCAAGACGTTAAGCAATACGATCTGGACCGCACGCACCAAAAGCAACCTGGCATCCGTCAAAGGTCTTTCTTCTCCCAAAACCCTATGGGCATTATAGAAGGAATGAAACGCCTTGGCCAAATCGTAAACATAGTAGACGATTATGTGCGGGGCCAGTTCATTGGCAGCCTTTAGTATTTCTTCGGGGAAGCGGGCAAGACATTTGACAAGCGCCTTCTCTTCCTCGGTGACAAGCACGGAGAAGTCGACCTTTTCCGGGTCAGCCATATCAATGCCCCTTGAAGCTGCCTCCTTAAATATGCTGTGTATCCTTGCGCTGGCATATTGAACGTAATAAACGGGGTTATCTGTAGATGCGCTCTTTGCCAGGTCTATGTCGAAGTCTAGGTGAGAGTCGCACTTTCGCATCAGGAAAAAGTAGCGCATTGCATCTACGCCAACCTCGTCCATGATTTCCCGCAGGGTCACAAACTGGCCTGACCTGGTGGACATGGGAACCATTTTCCCATCCTTAATCAGGCTCACAAACTGGATCAAAAGGATCTGCAGTGCATCGGGAGATTTGCCAAGGGCCTGAACGGCAGCCTTCATGCGAGGGACATATCCGTGATGGTCGGCACCCCAAACGTCTATGACAAGGTCGAAGCCTCTATCAAACTTGTCCTTATGATAGGCCACATCTGAGGCAAAATATGTAGGCTCTCCCGTGGACCTGATCAATACCCTGTCCTTTTCATCGCCAAATTGCGTCGACCTATACCATATGGCCCCATCCTTTTCATAGGCAAGCCCTCTTTCTTTAAGAAAATTCACCATCTCTTCGATGAGGCCCCGCTCATACAGGGATTTTTCCGAAAACCAAATGTCAAATCTAACGCGAAAATCTTTCAAATCCTGTTTTATTCCATCCAGTATTACCTTGACGGCAAAGTCCTTGAAGTATTCCAAGGACTCATCCAGCGGGACATGCAGGAACTTATCTCCTTCCCTGTCTATGATCTCTTGGGCTATCTCGTAAATGTAGTCACCTTTATAGCCATCCTCCGGAAAAGGCGCTTCCTCGGACCTGCCAAGGATCTCGAAATATCTAGATTGGACAGATTTGCCAAGCATCTTCATTTGAAGGCCGGCATCGTTGATGTAATATTCCCTTTCCACATACCACCCGGCAAAGGACAAGACGCTTGCCGTTACATCTCCCACGACAGCGCCTCTACCGTGGCCTATGTGCAATGGCCCCGTAGGGTTGGCGCTGACGAATTCGACCTGGGCCTTCTTGCCCTTCCCCACATCGGCCTTGCCATAGTCGTTGCCCTTGCGAAGTATCTCCTTTATGAGGTTCGCCATCCATGCGTCTGAAAGGAAAAAGTTTATAAAACCCGGGCCGGCTATCTCAACTTTATCGACATAATCGCCTTTGTCTATATGCGAGACTATCTTGGCGGCCACATCCCTGGGCTTCATGCCCCAATGACGGGAAAGGAGCATGGCCACATTTGTGGCATAATCGCCCTGATTCTCCCGACGGGGTCTTTCTATTATCACTTCCATACCATCAGGAACGGCAAGGCCCTCGTCCTCAGCTGTCGAGCGTATTGCTTGAGATATAAGATTTCTTATAAAGGACTCAACGTCAGTCATCGATCCACCCTCCGTCATCTTTTGCGAATGGGAATAGCCATATTGTTCCATTGTTGTAACGCCTTAAGGCCAGCGCGCAATGAAGAGAAGGCTTCCTCATCCATGGAAGTTTCGTCTACTAAAAATCTCCATTTAGCTTCCACAATTCTACCACGACTTTTTTCGTCAACAGACTGTTCCCACTTGATTTTGCCATTCAGTTTAGATGACAGCAACGGCATCGAAAGAACTTGGTGGCCTTGAGGCAATCGTATGGTCGAAACCTCTTCGATCAGGAAGGGAAAGCGCAACTTCGATCCCACATCCAAGTTGTTCAATACGCTTAAGCCATCAAAGGTGATGGATGGCGTCCTAAGGAGCATTCGATCGCTATCAGCAATACCAAGCAAACCGCTAACCGGATACGTCATGGTAATTTCATTTGATTTAACGGAAACTTTAACGTCCTCCCATTCGACGCTTAATTGCGACGGATATAAATGGACAATGGACGATACCTTGGAGAAATCGCCATCTTTACCAAATATTACATGGGGCCAGGCACCGGTAAATGTCAGCTCCAGGGTTCCATCGACCTTGCCCGAATCATGCAACTGCAAATTCCACTTGGATCTTAACCTATGATCTGCCACGTTGCCGATGCTCAGCTGTTTGAACTTTATATCCGTACCGTCATAGTAACATAACGTCCTGCCCCACAGGGAATCGGGGATCAAATTGCCCTCCCTTAAGGAGCTGCCTAAATCCAAAAACTTGTACGAACTGCTTCCGGGCATCTTAACTTCAAGCACCGGCCTTGATATCAGATTCGGCGTCCCAGGGACGTTTTCCTTCGGAATGAACATCGGCAACCAGTTGATGCGCACATCCCATCCGGCCGCAGAAAGCCAGTTGGCGAGCAATACGTTCCTCTCCCATGCAGTCCAGGGCCCCTCTTTGGGCATAGACTCGGCGTTTCGCCTTAAGTTATAAAGTTCGGGACCATCGATGAGCAGATTTTTGCCCTTGGCCCACTCCAGTATTTCTCTGCCGCTTTTTGACCTATCTCCTCTATTTAAGGCCCTGTTTACCGCCTCCGGAACTACGGAGCGTAGGCTAGCAGCCCAATCCTCCAACGGCTTGATGACGTTGATCCAGCCGCTTCGCATGCTGAAGGCAATGCAGTTGGCCTCATCATCCATTAAGTCAAACCCATCTAATGCAGGACGGTTGATGAACTCCCATAGATAGGTGTCCTCGACGCCCCCTGTCAGCTTTGGCTCAGCCTTGGCATTCCCCCCAAAAGCCCATGAAAGGGAGGAATTGTGCGGCACGCTTACAGTTACGACTACCCTCCACTGGGGCAGATCAAGATCTATTGGAACGACGTCGTCAACGTTCCATTTATCGGGACATTCCTTCCTATAACAGAGCGAAAGAACATGGGGTACATCCAAAGGAGGAATATCGATCTCATGCCAAGATATGCCCTGGCTATTCACTCTCCTAGGAGAAAGGGTGGCAATTAACTTGAACTCCACGGGATCGTAAATCGCGGCTTCCGTGATCTCAAGCTTCTCGTTCCCTGCGTAAGGAATTTTCCAGCTGCCTAGCTGATCGCAAAGGGGCGATTCCGAGTAGATTAACCACCTCGCGGTCTCTATCAATGTACCGTCTGCAAGCATTTTATACTCTTGGCTTCTGTGCCATACCATCGCCCCCACATCCCTTCCGTATGCCGTGAGGGGGGGTACCTGTTGCACATATTGTCTTATCAGCGCCAAAGAATCATCCTCGGCCTCAGCTGAGACCGCGGTAAAAATTGATGCGCTTAACATCAGCAGAAAAAGAAAAATTGCCCTGGACGCTATCCTCTTATGTCTAGGGATGACCCGCATGATTTACGCATTCCTTCCACAGCAGTATTTGTACTTCTTGCCGCTCCCGCAGGGACAAGGGTCGTTGCGTCCAACTTTTTGAACTTTCTTTGCCGTATCGATGTTTGCCCTGTCGTTCGAATGAGATGCCCTCGAAGTACCTGCCATAACCAAATCCCTGCTCAATGTTACAGGCATGGGCCTTTTTTCCTCATGTGCCACGGAAACCTTTAAGGCCAACCTTGCAACCCCCTCTCGGATGCTACCGAGCATCTGCTGGAAGAGGTTATATGACTCGAACTGGTACTCGAGCAAGGGGTCCTTTTGCCCTAGCGCCCTAAGACCTATGCCCCTGCGAAGCTCATCCATGGCAAGGAGATGTTCTTTCCAATGGGCATCAAGCACGCGCAACAATATCATCTTGAAAATGTTGTTTGCAAGCTCAAGTCCAAGTTCCTCGACCTTGGCATCAAACTCTTCCTTTAACAGCGCTATCATCTTGTCGCGCGCCTCAGGCAGTAAAGCCCTGTCATCCACGCCAGATAAACACTCTGCAATCCTGCCGCTGAACAAGGTTTTAATTTTTATGATAGCGCCATTGGGGTCAGCTTCACCCTCATCGGGGAAATGCTCCTCCAACACTCCGTCAAGGGCATCGGTTATGATTTGCCACGTGTGTTCAATGAGATCATCGGACAAAAGGATTCGCTTTCTTTCATCATATATGGCCATCCTCTGTTGATTCATCACGCTGTCATATTGCAATAACTGCTTTCTTATATCGAAATGATATTGTTCCACCTTCTTTTGAGCCGATTCGATAGCCCTACTCAAGAGAGGATGGTCTATGGCCTCCCCTTCCTTCATGCCCAGCTTTTCCATTATCCCCTGTATTTTGTCTGACCCAAAGAGGCGAAGCAGGTCGTCTTCCAGGGAAAGATAAAACCTGGAAGAGCCCGGGTCACCCTGGCGGCCGCTGCGCCCACGAAGTTGGTTATCTATCCTCCTGGATTCGTGCCTTTCAGTGCCTATCACGTGAAGGCCACCCAATGCGACGACCCTTTCGTGTTCTTCTTCACATAACTTCTTAAATTCCTCAAGCAAATTGCCGTAGGCTTCCCTGTCGCTTTCGACGTCTATCCCTCTCTTTTGAGCTTCCTCCAAGGCAAGGAACTCAGGATTGCCCCCCAGCAATATGTCGGTACCCCTTCCTGCCATATTGGTAGCAACGGTAACGGCACCTATGCGTCCGGCCTGGGCGATGATCTTGGCCTCTTTTTCGTGATATTTCGCGTTCAAGACCTGATGGGGTATGCGGCGAGCCGCTAGCAGCTTGCTCAATTTTTCCGAATTCTCTATAGACGTCGTGCCCACCAAGACAGGCTGCCTTCTTTCGTAACATTCCTTGATTTCATCAGCGACTGCGGCAAACTTTTCGCGCTTTGTCTTGTAAATTACATCGGGCATATCCTGGCGAATCATGGGTTTATGGGTAGGGATGACGACAACTTCCAGGCCGTATATCTCCTTGAACTCCTCAGCCTCGGTGGCGGCGGTACCCGTCATGCCTGCTAATTTGTGGTACATTCTAAAGTAATTTTGCAGAGTGATAGTGGCCAGCGTCTGGTTTTCCCTGCCTATGCGCACTCCTTCCTTGGCCTCTATCGCCTGATGCAGGCCATCTGAGTAACGTCGACCGTACATCAGCCTTCCCGTGAACTCGTCAACTATTATTACTTCTCCGTCCTTTACCACGTAATGCACGTCTTTTTTAAAGAGATATCGCGCCCTTAGAGCCTGAACTATCTTGTGAAGCAGTTCGGAGGTCTCTACCTCGGCGTAGATATCGTCAATCCCCAGGATTTTCTCGCAATGCCTTATCCCGGCCTCAGTAAGAGCTACGTTTTTTTCCTTCTCGTCCAGCTCGAAGTCCTCGTTCAAAGTCAAAGACCTGGCAATTTTGTCGGCAATTTTGTAGGGCTCAATTGAATCCTCAGAGGGGCCCGATATTATAAGAGGCGTTCTGGCTTCATCTATCAGGATGGAATCGACCTCGTCCACTATGGCGTAGTGATGCCCCCTCTGCACCAACTGCTGTGGCGATATGGCCATATTATCCCTTAAATAATCAAATCCGAACTCGCTGTTGGTGCCGTAGGTAACGTCAGCTTCATAGGCCTTTCGCCTTTCTTCCGCGCTCATGAAGGGATTAATGACCCCGACGGACAATCCCAAAAAGCGGTAGACCTTTCCCATCCACTCTGCATCACGTTTGGCCAAATAATCGTTCACAGTTACGACATGAACGCCCTTGCCTTCCAGTGCGTTCAAAACTACGGGCATCGTGGCCACCAAGGTCTTCCCTTCGCCGGTCTTCATTTCGGCGATCTTTCCCTCGTGCAAAGCTATAGCCCCCATGATTTGCACGTCGAAGTGCCGCATGCCTAAGCTTCGACGCGCTGCTTCCCTAACTATGGCAAACACCCTGCACATCACTTCATCTAAGGGCTGACCGTTTTCTGACACGTTTTTACGTATATCATTGATCTCTCGAACCAGGTCTTCATCGCTCAAAATGGCGATGCTTTCTTCCAAATCATTGACTTCATTTACTATTTGGGAATATCTCTTGAGCGCCCTGTCGTTCGCATCAAGTCCCAGCATCTTTTTTAAACCGTCAAACATGCCCTTCACCTCAAGACATAGGATATCCGAAAAACACAAATAAGGGGATCCGCCTTTTGACCTAAGGAACAAAATCCCCTATTTGATATTATCTTTGTGTTTATTGTGCTTGAACCTAAAGCTCACAGGTCAGAAAGCATCATATACGCAAACACCTTTGCTTCGTTCACGATGTGCTCTATCACGGCATATTCATTAGGCATGTGCGCCACGTCGGCCTCCTGAGCCCACACGGCAGCCGGAATCCCTTGGGATCTGAAGAAGGCCGCACATGTACCTCCTCCAATTCCCCCAATTAGGGGATTTACGCTTAACACATCAGATACGGCTTTGTTCAATAATTTTACCACCGGAGCATCCGCGCTCGTAGGGGGTGCAGCATCGTTCCTCTGCAGGATATCAAGTTCTATCAGGGCAGCGCTTTCTTCGGCTTTACGCCTGCACGTCTCACCTATCACCCTTAGCACGTCGTCTAAGGGGACTCCGGGAAGGATGCGACAATCGAAGGCAAAGACCTCCTTGCCGGGCACTGTATTGACGTTAGCAACGTTAGCCTCTCTCTTTGTGGGCTCGAATGTGGAAATGGAAGGCTCAAAAAGGTTGTCCTGATCCGGAAAGGCCTTGTGTAAAGCCCTGTCCAGATCGACAGAAAGCTCATTTGCAACCCTACAGGCGTTTAATCCCTCGTGAGGCTTACTGGCATGGACCTGCCTTCCAAAGACCTTCACGTTAAACCAAAGTATCGATTTTTCCGCTACCTCTATGAAGTCTCCCTTTTCGGTACCGCCATCGGGAACTACAACCAGGTCCTGCGGCGCAAAGAGGCCATTCTTCAAAAGGTACTGGATGCCATAACGGCTCCCCATCTCTTCGTCTGCCACAAAGCAAAGGCATATTTCCCTTGCAGGCGTCAAGTTTAGCCTTTTAATGGCATAGGCAGCAAATATAGAGGCAACAATTTCCTGTCCATTATCGTTGGACCCGCGACCATACACTTTGCCATCCCTGACAACCGGTACAAAGGGGTCAGTTTCCCATAGAGATCTGTCTCCCTCGGGCACCACGTCCATATGTGTTACTATCCAAAGGCGCTCAGCCGATCTGCCAGGCATACGAACCGCTATGTTGGGCCTAAGTCCCCCCTCAGCCCTTGGATCGCTGGCATCGAAGCGTTCCGGAAACCCGAGGCCGAGGGCTCTGATCTGTTGGCTTAAAAAAGCCGCCTTCTCGGCCTCGCCCCTACCTCCGCTATCTGGCGAAATGGCAGGTATCGATATCAAATTACAGAGCAACTGCACCATGTCATCACGCATGGAGTCCAAAACACCCGCAACTTCTTTACTCAACAAGAAAATCTCCCTTCAAGCTCTATTACTTAAGCAAGAATTCTTTGCCCTTTATGAGGTAATCCATCCCCGACCAGATCGTCAAGATCATGGCGATCCACATCATGGCCATTCCGCCCGGAATGCCAAAAAGCATCATGAAGATGGCAATTATCTGGCTTACGGTCTTGGCCTTGCCTCCCTTGGATGCTGCAATGACCACGCCTTCGGCCGCTGCAACCATCCGCAGGCCCGTAACGATGAATTCCCTTGATACGATTACAACGACTATCCATGCAGGCAACCTCTGAAGTTCTACTAAGGCTACCAACGCTGCCATGACTAAAATTTTGTCGGCCAAAGGATCGATGAACTTGCCAAGGTTGGTGACCATCCCATGCTTTCTGGCGATATATCCGTCGGCCATATCCGTAAAGGCAGCTACGATGAATACTATTCCCGCCAAGACGTCGCCATATTTTACCTCCAGGCTCAAGAACACCAACATCAAAGGGACCAGAAACACCCTTGAAAGGCTTAACGCATTCGGCAGATTCATGCTGCCCATCTTAGTGGTAGCAGGCTCCTCAGACACCTAAATATGCCTCCCTTACCTGTGGATTTCGTATCAGCTCGCCGCCCGGTCCTTCCAGCACTACCTCGCCTACCTCCAGGACGTAAGCATAGTGAGCAATGTTCAAAGCAGCGAAAGCATTCTGTTCGACGAGCAAGATCGTCTTCCCCTGGGCATTTATTTCTTTTATTATATCAAATACTTCTTTGACGAGGATCGGCGCAAGTCCCAATGATGGCTCATCCATCATTACCAGATGGGGGCTGCCCATCAATGCCCTCCCCAGGGCAAGCATCTGCTGTTCTCCACCAGACAGGGTCCCGCCCCTTTGCCATACCCTCTCCTTAAGTCGGGGAAAAAGATTGAAGACCCATTCGAGGTCTTTCTTTATCCCCTCATCGTCGCTCCTTAAATATGCCCCTAACATTAGGTTTTCCATTACGGTCAGGTTGGGGAAGATCCTTCTGCCCTCCGGAACCAAAACGATTCCCCTTTCCACTATCTTCTCCGGAGACAGCCTTGATATGTCTTCGCCGTTAAAGATGATGGTCCCGCTTTTTTGTTTTATAAGGCCGGCTATTGCCCTTAAAGTGCTGCTCTTTCCCGCCCCGTTTGCCCCGATCAGCGTAACTATGGCCCCATCCGGCACCTCGATGGATATGCCCTTTATGGCGTGAATGCCTCCGTAATAAACGTGGAGATCCTTAATTGTCAACATAACGAGCATACTCCTCTCCAAGGTAAGCTTCAATGACCCTTTTGTTTGACTGAATGAAGGAAGGAGGGCCTTCAGCTATTAACAGGCCATAATCCAATACCCAAATGTGCTCACATATTCCCATTACCACGCGCATATCGTGCTCTATGAGCATTATGGTTAAGCCGAACAAATCCCTTATGGCCCTTATAAAATCCATCAGGGCGTGAGTCTCCTTTGGATTCATCCCGGCAGCGGGCTCATCCAGCAAAAGCAGCTCTGGATCGGTCGCCAGGGCACGCGCTATCTCCAGGCGCCTCTGCTGGCCGTAAGGTAAAGATGTGGCAATTTCGTCGGCAAGGTGTTCTAGCCCGACCTTTTTTAACAGATCCATAGCCTTGCTCCTTATGGTCCTTTCTTTGCTGCGGGTTAACGGGAGCGATAGCGGCGGTTCCCACCATCTAACGGGCATCCTGACGTTACAGGCTACCATCACGTTTTGAAGCACCGTCTCGTTGCCGAAAAGCCTGATATTTTGAAAGGTACGGGCTATGCCCAAAGAACATATTTCGTGGGGGCTTTTGCCCGATATGTCCATTCCCTTGAAAAGGACCCTGCCTGCCGTTGGCTCGTAAAACCCTGTTATCACATTAAACACGGTCGTTTTGCCGGCTCCGTTCGGCCCTATTAAACCAACTATGGAACCTTTGGGCACGTTTATGGAAAGGTCTTTCACGGCAGTTAAACCGCCAAAGGTCATCGTAAGGCCCTCTAATTTTAATATCGAGTCATTCTGCATGCCTTTTTGCCCTCCCAAGAAAGCCAATGATGCCGTCCCAGGTGATCTCCCGCATGCCCATTATGCCTTCGCGCCTAAACAATATTATGAAGATCAGGGCAAGGGAAAATATGACCATCCTCATGCCGGGTATTCCCGGTATGTGGATGGGGCCCAAATCCAGCGGATTTTCAACTATCCTGAGCCATTCCAGCAATACGGTGATCAAAGCACTTGCTATGCACGTGCCCGTTATGGACCCAAGCCCTCCAGCTACCACCATCATGAGGACATTGAAGGTTAAGGTAAACATGTACATCTTGGGGTCTATGGTCGTTATGAAGCTCGCCTGCAGCGCTCCGCCAAGGCCCGCCAGAAAAGAGCCCATGGCAAAGGCTTGAATTTTATACTTGAATACATCGATACCCATGGCCTTAGCCGCTATCTCGTCATCCCTTATTGCTTTAAGGACGTTACCGTAATTGCTATTGATCAACTTGATCATAGAATACAATATTATAATTAAGAAACCGTAATTCCACCAGATATTTGCATAGGGCGGAATACCCTTTAAGCCAAGTGCTCCATTGGTCACGCTTGGTATGTTGTTTGCTACTACCCTTACTATTTCGGCGAACCCCAACGTAGCTATGCCAAGGTAGTCTCCGCCAAGCCTTAAAATCGGAATGCCCACCAAGATACTGAAGATCGCGGCCACCAACCCGCCCAAAAGGACTGCCACCAAAAAGGGCGCGTGCATCACGGAAAATGGCCACCTGAGAGGTTGCAATATGAATATCATCTGCTTTTGGAGGGGTGGCAGTATCAAAAGCGCACAAGTGTAAGCTCCTATAGCCATAAATCCTGCATGACCCAAGGAAAACATACCTCCAAAACCGTAGATAAGATTAAGCCCCAGGGCCAATATGGTATTTATGGCAATTAAATTTATTATCTGAACCTGATAGCCGGTAAGGCTGTTTTCAGCCCACCACAAAAACAACCCCAACACGGCTACGGCCAATAGGTTCAACGGGACATTGCGCGATGAAGACATCACACCTTCTCCTCCAATCGTTCACCCATTATGCCTGTCGGCCTCAATAACAACAGGAATATCAAAAGGATAAAGGCAAAGGCATCCTTAAATCCCGACAAATTAGGGAAAAAGGCCACTATCATTATCTCCACGAAACCAAGCAACATTCCTCCGATAACTGCACCTTGTATTGAGCCAATGCCGCCTACAACTGCTGCAATAAAGGCCTTAAATCCCGGGATCATGCCCATCATCGGATGTACCTGAGGGTACCGAAGCGACCACATGATGCCAGAAGCTGCGGCCAAGGCCGATCCGATCATGAAGGTGATGGCTATCACCTGGTCCACGGAGACGCCCATCAAACGGCTGGTCTCTATGTCCTTGGATATGGCGCGCATGGCAAGGCCGGGCTTAGTCTTGTAGACGACGAAAAGCACCACCAACATCAAAGCAAAGGATATGAAGGGAACTACCAGGGTGAGGGGTAAAAAATGTACTCCCCGTATCAATATTGGCGTTACGAGCCATTCCGGCCGATAGACGGGCCTGGGTATGGCAGAAAAGACTACAATTGCGAAGTTTTGCAAGAAGAAGGAGACTCCGATAGCACTTATGAGCGCCGAGATCCTAGGGGCGTCCCTCAGAGGCCTGTAAGCGCATCTGTCCACCAAGACCCCGCAAAAGGCCGTAACGACAATGGCTGCCGGGACCGCTATAAGCCATGGCAGATGCAAAAGAGTGGTTCCCCAGAACACGAAGTATGCCCCCAACATGAAGATCTCGCCGTGTGCAAAGTTTATAAGCCTTAAAATGCCATAGACCATTGAATAACCTATGGCGATCAAGGCATATAAGCTCCCAAGGGTGAGGGCATTTAGGAAGTGCTGGATGAACATTTGATAGGACATATCTTTCCTCCCTTTCGCAGGAAACCTTAAAAAGCAGGGGGAGGCACGGCTCCCCCTTTTTAATTTTTAGTTCCTCCCTTTAAAGACCTCACTTGCCGGTTTCGGGCGGAACAGTAGCGACATATACCTGCTTACCATTTTTCACCATCTTGATTCCTACGGCCTTAATTGCGTTGTGATTTTCGTCAATCGTGGTGGAACCGGTGACGCCCACCCAATCCTTCGTCTTTTCCAGTTGCTCCCTTATGGCTTCTGGGTCAGCTTTCCCTGCCCTCTTTATGCAGTCGACGATCAACATATAGCAGTCATACCCCAAGGCAGCATTTGCGTTAGGTTCCTTTTTGAATTTTTCCCTGAAGGCCTTGGTAAATTCCTTGGCTATGGGGTTCATGTCGGGCATCTCTGGAGCGTAGGGGAAAGTCGTGTAGATGAAGCCTTCTACCGCCTCTCCGCCTATCTTGATCATGTCGGGGTTGTCCATGGCATCTCCGCCCATAATATGGAACTTGCCGCCCAATTCCCTGGCTTGCTTCATGATTATGGCCCCTTCGGCAAAGTAGGAAGGTATGTAAAGAAGTTGCGGACCCTTGCTTATAATTTCGGTCAGCTGGGCGGTGAAGTCCTGGTCACCGGATTGATAGTTGAGGTCTGCTACCACCTCTCCGCCCAAATCCAAAAAGGCCTTCTTGAAGAAGGCAGCAAGTCCGACACAGTAGTCCTGAGCTACGTCCTTCAATATGGCAGCCTTTCTGACCCCCAAGGTATTATAGGCATATCTGGCTGCGGCAGCTCCTTGGAAGGGATCGATGAAGCACATGCGAAAATAGTACTTCTTGCCCTGTGTTACCAATGGGTTAGTCGCAGAATCAGTGATGCAGGGAATGCCATATTGCTCGGCAACCTCGCCCCCGGCCATGCACAGGGATGAACCATAGCTTCCGATGATAGCGACAACTTTATCCCTTTCAATGAGGCGTTTGACGGCGTTTGCGGCCTCCACCTTATCGGATTTGTTGTCCACGATGACCAATTCTACCTTTTTGCCCAGCACAGTGGGTGCCTGCTCATGGGCCAGTTGAATGCCCTCGACTGTCAGCTGTCCGCCGAAGGCATTCTGGCCGGTAAGCGGCTCATAAACTCCAACCTTGATCACATCTTCAGCAGCATAGGCCATGGTTCCGCAGACCGCCAAAACCAACCCAATGATAATAAGACGCATCAACCCTTTCATCCAAACCCCTCCCTCAATCTTGAAGTGTAATACATGAAACATTTCCACTTGTCACTATTATATACAAACACAATCTACAAGGAAAGCGGACCGCTAAAAATAAAAGGGATCCTCACTAGAGGACCCCTTTTATCAGCGATTTATGCCGTGATACTCTTAAATTATTCCAAGGGCTTTGCCGACTTTGGTAAATTTATCCACGGCGAAGTCCAAGTCTTTTCTACTGTGCGCCGCTGAGACCATGGCACGCAGCCTCGCCTTGCCTAAGGGAACCGTCGGATAGGCAATGGACTGTATGAATATGCCCTCATCGAAAAGCTTCAAGCTGAACTCCTTTGCCTTGCTGGCGTCGCCAACCATGATGGGCGTTATGGGCGTCTGGGATCTCCCGATGTCGAAGCCTCTTTCTTTTAAGCATTGCTTTAGATAATTGCCGTTTTCCCATAGCTTCTTAACCAGGTCATCACTTTCCTCAAGTATATCGACTGCAGCAATGTTGGCCGCTACGTCGGGTACCGTGAGAGCGCTGCTAAAGAGGTTGGGACGTGCCTTTTGCCGCAGGTATTCGACAAGGGAGGCGCTTCCGGCGACAAACCCTCCAACGACGCCAAAGGCCTTAGAAAGAGTCCCGACCTCCACGTCAACTCTATCGCCCAAGCCGAAGTGGTCCACTATGCCTCTGCCGCCGCGCCCGAGCACGCCTTCACCGTGAGCGTCGTCCACCATGACCATGGCCCCGTATTTATCGGCCAGATCCACTATCTCGGGCAGCGGAGCTATGTCTCCATCCATGGAAAAGACGCCGTCAGTGACTATCAGCTTTCTGCAGTTCCTTCCGGCATATTCCTTGAGCTTGGCCTCGAGATCTTTAACGTCGCAATGGGCATATCTCACTATCTCAGCGCGGCTCAGCCTGCAGCCGTCGATTATGGAAGCATGATTCAGCTCATCGCTGAATATGAGGTCATCCTTTCCAACCAGCGGCGGAATGGCCGAAAGGTTAGCGCAAAATCCCGACTGAACCACTATTGCAGCTTCGGCACCCTTAAAAGCGGCTAATTTTTTCTCAAGCTCTATGTGTATCGACATGGTGCCGGCTATTGTACGGACGGCGCCCGGGCCAACGCCGTATTTATCGATATACTCCTTCGCCTTCGCGCACAGACGAGGATCGCTACAAAGGCCTAAGTAATTGTTCGAGCACAAGTTTAAAACACGCCTTCCCTCGATCTGTACCCACGGACCCTGAGGACTCTCTATGACCCTTATGTTCACATACAGACCTTCATCCTTTAGGCGTTTAAGTTCTTCATCGACGAACTTCATCTTGGACGACATTCCTGAAATCCCTCCCTGAGATCGTTATGCTTTATCTTATGATAACACCTGGAAACTTTTCGCGCAAAATTTCACTCTCAGGTCCATTGGTCCTCCTTAAATTTTCGTCCATGGCTTTCTCCGGATTAAAGCGTTGGATCGCCCAACGGGCGCCTTTCCCGAGATATCCTCGAATGGCATGGAGATCGTCGTAATCCAGGAGCGCAGGAACAAATGTGGTACGAAATTCCACCTCCAGACGACAATTTAACAGCATATTAAGGGATCGCTTAATCAAGGACACATCTACATCGCAGCCACAAAGCATATCGTACTTATCCCAAGGAGCCTTTATATCCATTGCTACGGCATTCAGCAAGCCCTCGGACAAAAGCTCCTCCAATGCAAGGGGATTGCTCCCGTTGGTGTCAAGCTTTACCGGTAATCCCATCTCCTTGAAACGCAACAAAAGCCCCTTTAACTTGTTCGGGTTAAGCGTCGGCTCACCGCCACTTATCACGACGCCGTCCAAAAATACCGCTCTCGAAATTATATGCTCGATGACAAGATCCTCATTTAAAGCAGCCGGGCTTCCCTTGACCAGGTATCCGTTATGGCAAAAGGGACAGCTGAAGTTACATCCCGTTAAGAACAGCACTGCCGATACATGCCCTTCCCAATCTATGAACGACGAGGGTATGTAACTTCCTATGTCTCCAGCCCTTAAACTCAAAGCGACCATCTCTTTCTGCTTTCAAGCTCGGCCCTTTTGCCGGCATTCCAGGAGGAGATTTTGGTAAAATACCCCGTTATCCTAGTCACGCCATCGACGTTAGAAGAATGGCATTTGCCGCAAGAAGGCCTCAATCCCCTTTCAACCCTGCCGCAGTCGTTGCATATGGTAAATTCAGGGCTAAATGCGACTTGAGCGTTTTGGGAATGCAGGAACACCTTTCGCACGAAGGAGGCCAATGCCCCGGCATCCGGTTCGTGTTCGCCCATCCATATATGGGTAATGGCACCGGCCTTTATGGAGGGATGATAAAGCCCCTCCTTAATCACCCTGTCTATGGGATCGACTTCCGCTTCGTAGGGTATATGGGTGCTGTTGGTATAAAAGACCTCGTTTCTTTTCACGTTGCCCTTGACCACATCCGCCGCCATGGGAAATTTGTTTAAGTCCAACCTGGCAAACCTGTGAGCCGTACTTTCGGCGGGAGTCTGCTCAAGCACCACCTTAAATCCTGCCCGTTCGGTCAATTCCTGGCACTTAAGCTCCATGAATTTGACTATGGCAAGCCCCAGCTCCTCCGCTTCGGCTCCTTCATGAAGTTCTTTTCCTTTCAGTACCCGCACAGTTTCGTTTAAGCCCAAAAGCCCTATGAGATGGCTTGTCTTTTCCATCCTGAGATAGTTTTCGCCGTCATAAGCGACTGTCAGCACGGACAGTGGACCTTTCTCCTTCAGGTCGAGTAAGCTCTGAATAAAGCTTCTTTTTTGGACATGGGCCTTGAATGCCAGCTCCATGAGCTCCTCGAGCAATCCAAAGAAGGTTTGCAGGTCGCCTTGGGATCTGTAGGCAACTCGGGGCAAATTTATGGTAACGTTCTGCAGGGCAGAATATCTCATCTTCCAGGGGGTTTTGGCCTCTTGCAAGTCTTCTTCCGTGAGCTCGAAGGAAAGACGACAGCATTCGCTTAACTTCGTAACGCCGCCCCTGTCGAACACGAAATAGGTGTTGCCCTTCTTTGATGCCACGAGGCAGGCCAGCTCAAGCATCTCCTCCCACCCCTCTTCCTCGAAAAAGGCATCGGTTATATGCAGCAGCGGTTTGGGGAAAAAGAAGGGCTGCGACCTGCTGTCCCCCTCGAGGTAAACCTCAAAGAGGGCACGCAAAAAGCGCTTGGATATGGCAGCATAATCGCCGTAAGTCTTGCCCGTAAACTTGCCTCCGGGCCCTATGGCCGGTACGTCTCGGAAATGCTTAGGAATCTCAAAGTAGAGGTTTATGTCAGTGAAAGCGACTTGCCCTCCCCTTCCACCTGCCAATTGATTGAACTCAAATATCAGCATTTGGGCCAATTGGCGCATTTCTTTGTCGCTTAAGCCCTCAAGATAGGGCGCAAAAAACATGTTCACGGCATCCCAGCCTATTGCACCTGCAAAGTTGTTCTGTAACACCGACGTCATCTTAAGCATATGGGCTAGCAGAACATCCGGATGCTTGGCCGGGGAGGAGACGCTGGTTATGGAAGGCAAGTTCAGTCCAAATTTGGCGACATAAGCAGGGCTTTGCCCGCTGCAATAGGGCCTTATGACCATTCCAAGGTCATGAAGATGAATGTCGCCTTCCAGGTGAGCACGCGCTACATCAGGAGAAAAGAGCTTGCTCAAGGCGTAATCCTTTATGATCCTTTCGGCTATGGTCAAATTTATGGACTCGGGGTTATAGGAAGTATTGCTGTTTTCTCTATTGGGCGAAAACATCATTATTTCAAGGTCGTAAACAGGAATTCCCACCTTGGAATGGTCTACCAGATAAACGTCAAGCCCTCTTTGAAAGAGCTTGGCGTTTGCCATCTCCCTTATTATCGAAGTGGTAATCCTATCTTTGCCGCAGCGAATTACCTCTTCCTCAATTTCGGCAGCTATAGAAAAGGCAACTTCCGGATTTACGCCCGCCTCCCTGATCAGGGCATCTCTAATCCTGCCCGCATCCCAAGGGCTACATTCATCCTTGGAGTGAGCCTCCACCATTAAAGCCAAGTCAGTAGATTCCGGCCGATCGAACAAAAATCGTTGTCCGCCTATCCCCGTTTCATAAGAAGACCCTGATTTAGTAAGCGAAGTCATCGCTGGTCCTTACCTCCTTCTTTTTTCTCCAAAAGCTTGGATATCTCATCGATAAAATTTTTTAGGTCAGTAAACTCACGATATACAGATGCAAACCTGACGTAAGCCACATGATGAATGTCCTTCAAGCGATTTGCCACCATCTCGCCAATTGAGGCACTGGATACCTCGCCAACGCCCAACGAATAAAGCTCCTCCTCTATCGAAGAAACTGCATTTTCCAGGGTCTCCAGGGATACGGGAAGCTTTTCGCAGGCACGTATCATGCCCTTAAGGACCTTTTGCCGGTCAAAGGCTTCCCTTCGACCGTCTTTCTTGACCACCAAAAGGACTTTGTTCCTCTCCATTCGTTCATAGGTGGTGAATCGCCGTCCGCACTTCGGGCATTCCCTTCTCCTTCGGATGACGCTGCCATCCTCCACTGCCCTGGTCTCTATTACCCTGCTGTCCTCATAATTACACTTAGGGCAACGCATCTTTTCACCCTACCTATGTGGTATATAGTCGTGACCATTACTATATATAGTGTAACCGCCATCCAAGAGGACATAGAGGTCTTTCAGCTTAAATATGCCCCTATTTTTGGTCCCTGGGGCTCAATGGGCATGCGGGCATATTGATACGGCATGAAACCATGATATTTAGGCAAAAAATAAGGGAAAGACGCTTTGCCGTCTTTCCCTTAAGCCCTGCCGTTCAAGTACCGACTTAAACTTTATGGGGACTTAGAGCTATCCTCGATGCCTTTTGGGGCTCATCTTCTTCTTCTTTCTTATCTCGCTCGGCTTTTCGTAATGTTCATGTTTTCTGGCATCCCGCAGCACACCAACCTTCTTAACCTCTCTTTTAAAGCGGCGCAAGGTATCGTCAATGGACTCATTTTCCCTTCTGTAAACCGTTGTCATCTCTCTCCCCCCTTTCGCTTCTCATGGCAACTTTAACCGGGGGGCCATCCAAATCTGCGTCCAGAAAGCAAGTGAATATGAAGGTGAAATATGCTCTGACACGCCTGGCTCCCGCAATTTATGACTACCCTGTAACCTAAGTCTGCCAACCCCATTCGCTCGGCAACCACATTAACGGCGCTCATGAGGTTTCCCCAAAGGGAAGGATCTTTCACATCTTGAGAGGTCGGAATATGCACTTTAGGAATTATCAAATAGTGATGCGGCGCCTGCGGCGCTATATCCCTAATTGCAATGATGTCTTCGTTCTCATATACGACATCGCCCTTTATTTCGCCGTTTATGATCTTACAAAACACACAATCCCTCTCCAACAGCTATTCCTCCAAAAGCTTTTAGCCCATTTTACCCTACATTTGCGTCGCCTACAAGCCACTTTGCCCAAGCTCGAACCCCTAAAGAAGGATGACTTCTAGCCAGCTCCCTTATCCTTCCCCGCAAATAACATAAATTTCTGTTGGTGCGCATTTTCTTCAACAGGGGCACCAGTATCTCTTCGTCATTTCTTTCGATCAACGACATGAGGACCATTAGAGGGACGTCATCGGCGGAGGGCAACATGGACAGGGCGATAGCCACTACGCGGTCAGAGTCGTGAGTTAAAAAGGGCAACAAAGTTTTTGTCTCCCACCTAAGCCTTTTGCCCCAATAAAGCAGCTTAATGCAGGCTTCTTCTTCAAGGTCCTTTGCGCCCTTTGCAATTTGGGCCATGACCTTACTTTGAAAGTGAGCGGGAGCTTTTACCAAAAATTCAAGCAGCGGTTCCAGCACCACATCGTCTAGGGCTATCTTTGAGATGTTACCCATCAACTCATCCATAAAGCTTACATCCCACTTCATTTTCCCCAGATGGCAGGCAGCAACGAACCTCACCACGGGATGTCTGCTTTGAAGGCGTAATAAGACATCGGATAGCCCTACCTCAACGTCATTGCCCGTGGTCTTTATTAGCTCCGACAACTGCCTTTGCGCTTCCTGCAATATGTTTTCGATCTCCCTTTTTATAAAAAGTTCCCTTGCCTGCGCAGCAGCCCTAGCAGAATCTAAGGAAGGGGCATTAACTACAAACCTGTCAATTAAGGCGCGCTTAAGCACCGCATAGGCTTCATTGATCTGTTGAAATTGAAGAGAACATCCCTCTCCTGCGACGTCGGGATGATAAAGAAGCGCTTTCTTTCGAAATGCCTTCTTGACGTCTTCAAAGCCTGCGCCAGGTTGAAGGCCCAAAATTTCGTAGCTGGCCTCCAGCGATTTCATCGATATTTCACCGCCCTGGCGATCCTGTCGGACGCAAGCTCCAAGACCGAGAAGGCATCTTTCCAAAGCTCATCATCGGACCACTGCAGACATTTCACGTACTCAAAGAGCTGGGTTACCCTGCATTCCAAATCCGCATCGAAGAGGTATGAATAACGAGCAAATTTCCTTTCAAGCTCTTCAAGCTTGCGGCTGCGCTCATTGAAAATTTGCCCTTCGGATGAGCGATCCAGGACGTTTAGGGTGCGGCTTACGAACAACTCGCCTTCATCGCCAGATATCTCGACCGTTAAAAGACCTCCGGCATCTACGGAAAGGGCAACGACAACCACATCGCCGGATTTGGCACCCTCAATGAACACGGGACATAAGGTCTCCCTTGACGGGCCATCTGGGCCATCCTTAATCTGCAAGACCTCGCTTTCGATCCTTCCAGTGCCCACTACCATGAAACGCTTCGTCACCCTAAGAGGAAGCGGCGTTCCCCTGGGAGCGATTACGGACAGGCCTCCGTCAGCGGTCTCCATTGCCAGATCGCATGACAACGTATCGACTAGGAGTTTGCCCTTCTTTCCTCCCAGAAGTGCAGCCCCGACGGCTACAGCTTCATCGGTACAGGCTCGAACCTTTGCCGCCTCGGCCACGGCATCCCCCAAGGATCGACGTATCAAGGGCATGCGCGTGCAACCTCCAGCCAAAAGGAGCTTTTGGCAATTGTACCTATCCCAAATCTCCTTGGCCAGATCGATGGCAGGCTTGACGAGCGGAGAAATTATCTCCTCTATCTCATCTCGATGAATTGTCAACGAGACATTTTCCCCGAAACCAAGCCCGCTTGCCCTGGGCCACCAATCCACCGAATCGGCAAAGGACAAGGCCTCCCGAATCTTCTCGGCCTCCATTAAAAGCAAAGGCCACCTGGGGTCCGCCTTTGGATCGCCTTCTGCCTTGACCAGCCTCCAGAGATAAAAAGCTACCTCGCGGTCCAAGTCCATCCCGCCAAATTGATCCATGCCAGCGTTTTCGAGCACATGGCATATATCTCCCTCTTTTTCCACGGCCGAAATGTCTATGGCACCTGCCCCAAAGTCAAAGACTAAAATACTTCCCTCGACATTTGCGGAAAGGACTACCGCTGTGGGTTCATTTACCAACTTGACGGTTTCAAAGCCTGCCATCTGTGCAGCAGTCTTTATGGTCTCCCTCTGTCTAAAATCGAAGGAGGACGGCACGGCAACGCAACATCCCTTGACTAGTTCCCTTAAATATGCCTCGCAATCCTCTCTAAGGTAGAGCAAAAGCACCCGAAGCAGTTCCTCGGGCTTAAAGGACATGTCTTTCAAATAAATTTTCTCTGATGAGCCAAGACGACGCTTAAGATCACAACAGGATTTTTGCGGGAAAGCACAGGCAATGGACAAAGCATCCTCTCCCGCCCAAAGGCTTCCTCGATCGCAAGCCACAAAGGAGGGCGTCCTTTCCCTTCCCCATCGGTTTTTGATGACCTTTGGCCCATCATCATCGACGCAGGCAAGGATTGAGTATCGGGTCCCAAGATCGATCCCCACAAAAGCATTCCCCACAGGAGTTCAGCTCCTTTTGGGCAAAAATCTATCCTTATGCCTAGATGGTTGAGCTTTCTGCGTCATTATATATATCACGATCCGTCAAGTCCTCGTTGGGCATCTCAAGCCTTTCGACCATTTCGACTCTCACCATGGCCGATTTGTACCAATTCTGAATAGGAGCCTGCTTAACGGGCGCCAGGTCCCACGCAAGCATCTCCTGGACGTATTCCCAATTCATATATACGTTAAAGTTGTGGATGATATCGGTTATCACCAATCCCCTTTGAAGCAATTTCATCTCGAGGGCACGCCATTTGTGAAAGGAACTTTCGGCATGAGTGATCCCGAAATAGCCAGAGCCGCCCTCGCCCTTTAAGGCTATTATCCCTCTGCCGACAAATGCATCGAAGGCCTCTACAGTCTCAGGAGGATCGCAAAAGAAGACATCAAAATTGCCAAGCATCTCCTGTGGCAAGGGTTTTCTTAAGTCGTGTGCCATCACATCTATCGAAAGGCCGTACTTTGATGATATTTCTCGCTCAAAATTTATCAATCGCTCGTCCAGTTCTAATACCACAACTCGTCTTGCTAGCCCCGTCAGGCCTAAGGCTATGCCGACAAGATCGTCGTCGCCCAACACAATGATATTTTTACCCCTCAAATCGCCCCTGCTGTCCGCCAACGCAACGCGGGCAAAGGTCGTCTCCGGGGTTACGTAGCCCTGATCGTAATCCCTGATCGCTTCAGGCCTATCTATCTGTATCTTCAAAAACCTATCGAATGCATCTTTAAGCTCATCATCGATAACAACGGTCCTACCTTCACATCGTGGACAGGTATGCAGATGCCATGGCGATACCCCTTCTTTTTCTATGAAATCGCGCCCCTTTTGAGTAAGCTTTATGCCATACTCGCTGAAGGCAACCATCCCCTCCTCGGCCATAAGCTTCAAGAGGGCCGCCACGGCAGGCAAGGGCTCGCAACTTAGAGAGACCACGTTCCAAAAATCGCCCGTGATAAGCAAGGATGACAGCACCCTTTCGACATTTCGGTCATTCCAAGGGATCTTCGTGACATTTGCCACGTCTCTTGCTAAAACGTCTTTATCCACGTTAAACTCCCCTTTCGGATTACAAGTCTTTTATGTCAGATAATGCACCATATAGGATACCATGCCTTGCCTCGGCGACACAAACTTTGCACTCTAGCCCTTTATAGTTTCTTTCAGGCAACTTTCCTTTTGCGTCCCAATCTATCTCGGTCTCCAGATAATGCCTTGAGAGGCCCAGCAACTTTGATCCCTTGCAGCGTTCAATCAAAACATCGACCTTTCTGTTCATCCAAATGCTGGCGTACCGTTGCAAAAGCTTGCCGCCTTCCTCCAAAGCCCTATTCACTCTATTTGCGATCTCGCATTTTTGGAGCCTTCCGGGCATATCGTAAGCCCTTGTGCCTTTCCTTGGGGAAAAGGGAAAGACGTGAAGCCTTCCTATGCCCAGGTCGCGTATAAAGTTCAACGTACTAGCGAAGGCTGCCTCGTCTTCTCCCGGAAAACCGACTATTATATCGGTGCTTACATGGACATCATCTCCAAGGTAACGTCGCACGTTGGAGATAATGCTCGCAAATTCCACAGGGCTATATCCTCTATTCATCAACTTCAGTATTCTTGCATCGCCGCTTTGAAGCGGCACATGAAGATGGGGGCAAAAGATCTCGCTCTCGGCCAAGGCAACAAGCAACTTGTCGTTTAAGGCAAAGGGCTCTATGGAGCCAAATCGCAATCTCCTTAAGCCCTTAACTTTAGAAAGCGCACCAACCAGATCAGTCAGGTCAAAGTCATGTCCCTTGCCGTAAAGCCCCAGGTGCACCCCCGTTAAAACCACTTCTTGGCAGCCTTGATCGACCAATCCTTCGACTTCGGCTATTACGTCCCGCAAATTCCTGCTGACAGGACGTCCCCTCAAATAAGGTACGATGCAATAGGAACAAAAAAGATCACATCCATCCTGTATTTTGACAAAGGATCTGGTGTGAAAATTCACTTTAGACAGCTCCAAAGGGTCCCACTTTTCATGGCGCAACACGTCAAGCTTCATCACCAGCGGGCTTTTCAATTCGCCCTTGATCACGCCCTCCACGAGTCGAGGTAAATCAGCCTTAAGGCGATTGCCGACGCAAATGTCAGCACCCAAGGACAATAACTCTGCATCTGACTTGGCCTGCACATAACAGCCGCAGAGGATTGCCATAGATTTGGGAGACTCCTTCTTCATATGCCGTATTGCCTGTCTGCACTTCTTTTCTGCGGTCCCCGTGACGGCACAGCTTACCAATATGCCTACATCAAAATCCCCATCGTCGACTATGACGGCACCCTTCTTCCTGAAGGAATCGGCAATGGCCTCGGCTTCATATATATTGGTCCTGCATCCAAGGCTTTTGACCTTGACCTTTAAGCCATCTAGCGATTTCAAGACAAACCACCTTCAGCGCTCAAGATTATGTAAGACAAACCTGCTACGGCAGCAGTGTTGGCTCTAAGAATATTTGGCCCAAGCGATACGGGGATGAAGTTCAGCCTCAAAAACAGGGAGATTTCCTCCTTCGTCCAATCGCCCTCGGGCCCTACGGCGAAGGCAACCCCTCCTTCTGCATCTATCCTCATGCCCCCCAAGGGCCTGGCGTCGTCGGTTAGGGCACCAATCAAGCGCAAGGAGGGCAACATATCTTCCCTTAAATCCGTAGGCCTCAAGGGTCTATGAAGCAGCGGGGGCCTATCTATGCCGCTGACCTTGGTCGCCTCCTCGATTATCCTCTTCCACCTAGCCATCTTGGCGGGAAGGCGGTCATCAACCCTGACCACGCAACGTTCCGCCAGGATTGGAACGATTTCAGCAACGCCAAGCTCAGTGGCATGGTTCAAGATGTCCTCAAAGGTGCCGGATTTGACCAAGGCCGTCAAAAGGACGGTGCGCATCTTCATCTCGCTTGGAGGAAGCCTTTTCGTTTCCTCTGCTATGACCCTGCCATCCTCATAGCCCTCAATGACAAGCATCAGCTTGCAACCCTCAAGCAGACCCTCAAATTCATCCCCAATGCGGCATCGCCTGACATGGACCAGGTGATGCGATTCATCCTTGCTCAAGATCCAAATACCGCCCGAAAGCCTTTGAGCGTCATCTAGCCTTGCACGAGGCAACGACACCCCACCAATCCTCCTTTACCAGTTCCTCCACTGCATAAAAACCGGATCTTCCCATTTCGCTGACAAAGGGTTCGCGTTCCTTAAACAACAAGCCGGACAGTATTATCAAACCATCCTCGTCTAATACCCTTTTAAACGAATCGAGCATGGACACCAAAGGCTCATACAATATATTTGCAATGACCAAGTCCACTGTATCGTCGAATCCCTTTGTGCCGTCGGCGATCTCAAGTTTGAGTCCCGACGTTATGTCATTTAACATCACATTTTTTCTTACCTCTTCCGCTACCGCTGGGTCTAAGTCCCTGGCCACAACACTTGAGGCCCCAAGCTTTAATGCAGCTATCGCAAGTATTCCGGAGCCGGTGCCCACGTCTAACACCCTGCTTTCGGGCTTCAAATGCCTTTCAAGAAGCTCCAACGCGATCTGCGTGCTGGCATGATAACCCGTGCCAAAGGCACTGCCGGGCTCTATATATATGGGAATCCTTCCAGAAGGCACCTCGTCTTTATGCCAGGGAGCTAAGACCACCAGGCGCTTTCCTACCTCCAGAGGGGGGAAGGCCTCCTTGTGCCATTTAAGCCAAGGCTGCCATTCCTCTTTTCCCGTACCGCAAACGCTGATACCCTTAAACCCCTCGATCAAAGGCAAGACCCTTTCCACCCACTCATCAATGCCTTTGTCAGAACGATAATACAACTTTGCCCTAATGTCATCTTGGTCAATCGATATCTCAGATCCTATGCTGCCTGAAGCCTGGGCTAGATAGTAAAAGACCTCCTCAAGGTCAGCCTTGGCTTGCAAAATAATATACCACCAATAACTTTCATCCTTCACGCAGATCCTCTCCGTTCATTGTTCAGTTAGATAAGAACAATCAAGGGGAGCTTTTGCCCCCCTTGATTAAATATATTCGATTGTGCGACGGCCCTTCAAGCAAATAATCCTCTTATTTTTTCAAGCAAGCCTGAAGACTTGACAGGCACGTTCATCTCAAGGGCCAACGCCTCTATCAAGGCCTTCTGTTTATCCGTCAGATTACGGGGAACAGCCACATTTATGTGAGCAACAAGGTCTCCGCGTCCGCTTCCTCTTTGTCGTGGCATCCCTAAACCCTTCAGCCTTTTTACCGTGCCCGATTGGGTACCGGGACTTATTTCCACCTCTTCTTGCCCATCTAAAGTGGGCACAGTTACCTTGCCGCCCAAAGCGGCAACCGGGAAGGGCACATCGACGGTAACGTGAAGGTCGTCGCCACGCCTCTTAAACACGGGATCTTCTTCCACCTCTATGACCAGATATAAGTCGCCTGGAGGCCCTCCGTTTTGACCCTCGTCACCCTCACCCCTTATCCTGAGACGAGTACCGCTGTCCACGCCCGGAGGCACCTTTACCTCAACTTTATGTCTTACCCTGGTCCTTCCGCGCCCGCCGCAATCCTTGCAAGGGTTATTGATTACATAACCCGACCCCCCGCAACGTTGACACGTACGCACCGTCACGAATTCCCCGAAGGGACTCCTCGATCTGCTTTCGACCTGCCCCTTGCCGCCGCAAACGGGACAACGTTCGGGAGAACTGCCCGGTGCCGCACCGCTGCCGCCGCAGGTGGCACATTTCTCCCATTTTGGGATGTACACCACCTTCGTGGCACCGTAGGCGGCCTCCCTCAAGGTAACGGTCAAGGGCATCTCCAAATCCATTCCCCTTTGGGGCATATTGGCCGACCTCCTGGAGCCAAAGCCGCCGAAGAAATCGCCGAACAAATCTCCAAAGAGGTCTCCGAAATTGCCGAAATCCCATGCCCCTTCGCCGCCTTGAGGAGGCATATCGCCAACGAAGCCAAACTGGTCGTATTGAGCCTTTTTTTGGGGATCGCTCAATACTTCATAGGCCTCGTTTATCAGCTTGAACTTCTCCTCCGCCTCCTTGTTGCCGGGATTGGCGTCAGGGTGATATTGGCGCACCAGCCTCCTGTAGGCCTTCTTTATTTCTTCTTGAGAGGCGTCCCGCCCTACACCGAGTATTTCGTAGTAGTCCTTCCTCACATTAGCGGGACCAGACATTCATGTCACCTCTATGCCTGTCCCTGATCTTTATATTGGGCATCCACCGTAGGACCGCCTGAACTATCCTGGGACGTGCCCTGTCCGGCCACGCCTGCGCCTGCTTGCCCCTGGGTTGCCTGGGAATAAAGCCTTACAGCCAACTCATTTAGGTCCTTGGTCAGATCCTCGCAGGCGGACTTTATGGCCAAGACGTCTTCCTTGCCCAAGGCTGCCTTTACCGCATCTATCTTCGACTGCACCTTCGTCCTTTCTTCCTGGGTCACCTTATCGCCAAGATCGCGAAGCAGCTTTTCGGCGTTATATACTGCGCTATCGGCCTCGTTTCTCGCGTCGGCCAACTCCCTTCTTCTCCTGTCGGCCTCCTCGTTCGCCTCGGCTTCCCTGCGCATGCGCTCTATCTCCGCTTCCGACAGCCTGGACGACTGAATCGTTATGTGCTGCGCCTTGCCTGTAGCTAAATCTTTTGCGGTGACGTTTAATATTCCGTTGACATCGATGTTAAACGTAACTTCGATCTGAGGCACGCCGCGCGGTGCCGGAGGTATGCCGTCGAGGAAAAACCTCCCTAGGGAGACGTTATCGGCTGCCATAGGCCTTTCGCCCTGAAGAACATGTATCTCCACGCGCGTTTGATTATCGGCAGCCGTAGTGAAGATCTGGCTCTTGGAGACGGGAATTGCCGTGTTCCTCTCTATGATCTTCGTAAACACCCCGCCCAGGGTCTCAACTCCCAGGGAAAGGGGAGTGACGTCGACCAAGACGATATCCTTATGTTCGCCTGCCAAAATGGCCGCCTGAATCGCGGCGCCTATTGCCACGCACTCATCGGGGTTTATTCCCTTGGTAGGCTCTTTGCCAAGGAGTTCCTTGACCTTGCGCTGCACCATGGGCATGCGCGTAGCTCCGCCCACTAACAATATCTTGTCGATCTGGGCCGGAGTCAGTCCCGAATCGGACAGCGCCTTTTGCACGGGCCCTACCACCCTTTCAAGCAAATCGGCCGTCATCTCCTCGAACTTTGCCCTGGTTATCTCAAGTTCCAGGTGCTTGGGTCCATTTTGGTCGGCCGTTATGAAGGGCAATGATATGGTGGTCTCAGACATCGACGACAGCTCTATCTTTGCCTTTTCGGCAGCTTCCCGCAGCCTTTGCAGGGCCATCTTGTCCTTGCTCAAATCTATGCCTTCGCGGCGCTTAAACTCAGAGACCATCCAGTCGACAAGCCTCTGGTCCCAGTCATCACCGCCCAGGTGATTGTCACCGCTCGTGGCCATGACCTCGTAGACTCCATCTCCCACATCCAAAATGGAGACGTCAAAGGTGCCGCCGCCGAGGTCGAAGACCAATACCTTGAACTCCCCGCCCTTATCCATGCCGTAGGCAAGACATGCGGCCGTAGGCTCGTTAATTATCCTCAATACCTCGAGCCCCGCTATCTTACCGGCATCCTTGGTTGCCTGCCTTTGGGCGTCGGTGAAATAGGCAGGAACCGTTATTACGGCTTGCTTTACCTCCTCACCCAGGTAGTCCTCGGCGTCCTTTTTAAGCTTTTGAAGTATCATGGCCGAGATCTCCTGCGGAGTATATTCCTTATCGTCTATCCTGACCTTGTAGTCGCTTCCCATTTTACGCTTTATGGAAATTATGGTTCGCTCTGGGTTAATTACAGCCTGTCTTTTGGCCAATTGGCCCACCAGGCGTTCGCCGTCTTTGGTAAATGCCACCACCGAAGGAGTTAACCTGCTTCCTTCGGCGTTAGGTATTACAACTATGTTATCTCCTTCTTTTACAGCTACGACGCTGTTGGTCGTTCCTAAATCGATCCCTACGATCTTACTCATCGTTACCCACCTCTTCTTCGTTCAGTCTGCCTACAATCACCTTCGCAGGTCTGATAATTTCTCCGTTTAAAGCATATCCCCTTAGGACTTCTTTGACTACTTTTCCGTCGCGATCGGCGCTTGTGACGGTTTCCACCGCAATTGCCTCATGAAAGGCCGGATTGAAGGGCTCATCCAGCGCCTTTATTGGCGTAACGCCAAAGCTTGCCATGACGCTTAAAAGATCCTGGTAGATCATATATATACCTCTGTAGAAATTTGACTCTTTATCAAAATCGCAATCCAAGGCACGCTCAAAGTTGTCGATTACTGGCAGTAGGTTCAGCACCAATTCCGCGACGATCATGTCCTTTTGCCTTTTAAGGTTGGATTCGGACCTTCTCTTGTAATTGTGAAAATCAGCCTTTATCCTTGCAGCCTCACTGTACAAGGCATCATATTGTTCCTTTAAAGCCGCAAGCTCTTTTTCCAGAGCTTCCTTTTCCTCAAGCAGCTTCAGCAATTCCCCAGAATTGTCATCGATGAGCAAATTTTTGAGCCCATCTTCGGGCTCTTTATTCAAGTCCTTATCGCACAACTTCCAATTCCTCCCTCTTAAAAAGTCTAATTTAACAGATGTTCGCACAAAAGCTCAAGCACCCCTATGGTCTTCTCGTAGTCCATCCTGACAGGGCCAATAACGCCCAGGATCGTCCTTTTAGCGCCGCTTTCGGAGCTGGCCAGCACCAAAGAGCAGTCCTTCATCGCCTCGACCGGGTTTTCCTCGCCAATGATCACGCTTATCGGCTCTTCGGTAGCGCAAGCCTCGACGACCTTCCCAAACTCGTCCTCGTCCTCGAGCAATACAAGCAGAGAGCGTAACTTTTCGGCGTCCCTGAAATCAGGCAAAAGCAATACGTTGCTGGTTCCTCCGGTGAAGAACCTGTAACGGGACTTCTTTAGTACAAAATCAATTTCATCAAGAGTTTGACGACATATCTCTGCATAACGGACCAGCTCGTTAAAGACCTTTTCCCTTATGACATCGCGGGCCTCGAGCCATGACCGACCAGAGACTATGTTGTTCAAATAGGAACTTAATTCGTCCAGCTCTTCCTGCTTAACCTCCTGATCGGCCCTTATGACGTCGTGATGTACAAGCCCGCCTTCAAGTATTATCAGCAACAAAATATGGGCGCTGTCCACCTTTACCAGGTCCAACCTGTTCAACGTGGCGTCGTTCAAGACGGCAATGCCGGCAAGCGAGATATAGTGAGTTATGCTTCCCAAAAGTTGCGTGAGGTAGGACAAAGTCCTTTCCACGCTTCTTTTCTCTTCCTTTAAGACCTTGAGCTTTTCTCTTGCCAAGGAAGACACAGAAAGGGCCCTCTTTTGCAGGATCATATCCACGTAGACCCTGTATGCCTTGGACGTAGGAACTCGACCGGCAGACGTGTAAGGCTGGCATAAATAACCCGCCTCTTCCAGATCTGCCATCTCATTGCGTATCGTCGCAGCGCTCTTATTTGTCAGATATTTTTTAGATATGGTCCTGGAGCCCACGGGCTCCCCGGTCCTGATATACTCATGAACTATAGAATAAAGGATCTCCAGTTGCCGCTCCGTCAACACTTTCTCACCCCCCGGAGCAAGGTAGACCGTTAGCACTTAAGGTCCATAAGTGCTAATCGGCCGCAAAATAGATTATCAACTTTATATGCTTATTGTCAAGACAGGTCAAAATCTTGCCCCTACCGAGGCCTTATGGATCGCGGAACATGCGACTAAAAAGATAGAGGTGGCTCATTTTGCCCCCTCTAATTTGGGTGTACAATAATTTTGATTACACAGATTCATTGCACTGGAGGATGGTGTTGTTGTCCAATAATACGCAAAAGACCAAGATATTGCTCATAAGGCACGGAGAATGCAGGGGTAACATAGAGGGACTTTTTAGAGGCCGAAGCGATTTTCCCTTAAACGAAAACGGAATACGGCAAGCCCAATGTCTCGCCGAAGAAATTGCCAATTTAGGTCCTATAGATTTCATCTTCACAAGTCCCCTGAAGAGGGCATTTCAAACGGCGGAGATCATCTCAAAGAAGAACGGAGATGTTCCGGTAACGCCGTTGCAGGGCTTCACCAACATCTCCTTGGGCCCCTGGGAAGGCCGCAAGAAGGCAGAAATAATGCAGGAATATCCGGAGGAGTGGGCTCTATGGATAAATTGCCCAGAACGGTTGAAACTTCCCAATTCGGAAAGCATACCTGACGTACAGAGACGTGCCTACTCAACGCTTGAGTTTCTCGTACAAAAATATGCAGGCAAAACATTTGCGATAGTAAGCCATCGCGCCGTCCTTAAACCCCTAATCGCTGCCTGCCTTCAAATAGCGGATCCCTACTTTTGGCGGATACACGTCGACACCGCATCCTATAGTATTATGATGTACGAGGAAGAAAGGGGATATTGCTTAACCCTGCTCAATCAAACGAAACATCTGGCAAACTTCACTAGCGAATGGATATAAGGGAAGGGGCTGAAAGTTCGATGAAACCATTGGCGCTGCCCAGGGGGCGAAAGCTAAGCTTCAGCGGAAGACCGCTCATAATGGGAATTTTAAATCTTACCAACGATTCCTTTTTTCCTCAAAGCAGGATACCCGATATGACCTCTTTAATTGAGAGGGCAAGAAAAATGATAGACGACGGAGCGGACATCTTGGACATAGGGGCTGAATCCACACGACCGGGAGCGGACCCCGTACCGTTGGAGGAAGAAGAAAGAAGGTTGCTGCCTGCCCTTAAGGCATTGAGAAAGGAATTTCCTGACGTCGTCATCTCGGTAGACACCTACAAATCGGCAATAGCAGAGGCGGCCTTAGAGCTTGGGGCTGATATAATAAACGACATCTCCGGACTGTCGTTCGACCCCGACATGGCCAAAGTGGCGGCAAGATTTGGTGTCCCCGTAATAATAATGCACATTAAGGGCACGCCAAAGGACATGCAAAGGGATCCACGGTACGAAGATGTAATAGGCGAAATAAAGGATTTTCTTAAGGAAAAAATTGAATATGCCGTCAGCTGTGGGGTAAATCCGGAGCAAATTGTGATTGATCCAGGATTGGGCTTTGGCAAGGGGCATGATCACAACCTGCAGATATTAAAGCATGTCCAGGAGTTCAGGTCCCTGGGCAAGCCCATACTGATCGGCCACTCGCGAAAGGGAACCATAAGCAAAATACTAGGATGCAAAGGCCCCGAAGAAGCCCTTTACGGGACCCTGGCGATCTCAGCATATTGCGCCATGAACAAGATAGAAATAATAAGGGTTCATGATGTACTGGAAAACAGGCACGTGGTGGAAATGATTGATGCCATCCAAAGGGCTTAGCTGCCATGGCGTTAATAGGCATAGGGCTTGGGAGCAACTTAGGAGACCGCCTAAACAACTTGCGTTCGGCGGTCTGGCGGCTTGAAAATGAAGGCTTTTGCATCAAGAGCAAAAGCGACGTCTTCGAAACGCCGCCCTTTGGCGTGGAAGATCAGCCTTACTTTCTAAATGCTTGCTTACTGGCGGACTTCTTTGAAGGTCCGCACGAAATATTGAGGCGACTAAAAGACATCGAGGTGAAATTGGGCAGAAAGCCACGATTGAGGTGGGGACCACGAGAGATCGACCTGGATATCCTCTTCATTGACAACTTGGTGCTAAACGATGAAGACTTGGTCATTCCCCACCCGCGACTTCACGAAAGGCCTTTCGTGATAGTTCCGCTGGCCCAAATTTGCCCAAAATGGAGGCATCCCTTGCTGGGCCTGACGATCGAGGAATTGTGCAAGGATATTGACACAACTTCGATTATCAGGATAACAAATCTGTAAACCTAAAGTTACAAGATGGGGGGAGATCTTGCTCATGAAAAAACGCCTTTTCGTTGCAATTTTTGGGCTTTTGTTCGTTCTTTTGCCCTTCGTAAATACTGAAGCTTTAGCCTTTTTATCGATAGTCACGGCAAAGCAGTGCCCCCTTTATCTGGTCTTGGACGAGAAGGATGGCACAGTATCGCAGGCTTACCTCGGCACCCCTGCCGGCTCCTTTCCGATCAAATCCGTAGAAGGGTATCGTCCTATTCAAGAGGTGTTGCTGAACGCGAAAAACGACGATGGCATCAACAGATTTCTATGGAGGTTGGAATTCGCCAAGCCTGACGATCCCATAGAAGTCATGCAGCTATGGGTGGCCTACATGCCAAGGGAAAAGACCATAGAAGTGGCTAGCGGCAAAACGGCACACAACGAATGGTATAGAATAGCATCGCAGTTGCCGTTGCCTGATGGCGTATTTCTCTTCGTCTCCTGCGAGCCGGACGGCCAGGATGAGCCCTTGTCTCACGTCTTTACCATAACGCTTACAAAAAAGGGGCTGGCCTTTGTGCCAATCCCCGAGGTGTACGAAAAGCTAATTCCTCTTGCCATAACTTTTTCTCAATCCAGGGGCACGTTTGACAGCGAAAGGACAAAACAAATCATAGGATGCTTAACGCACTTGGCCCAAAACGAAAATGTCGACAATATTGCTAGGATATTGAACCTCAAGAAGGAATTCAAAGCGACTTGGCATTGATGGACACCTCAATACCCATTGCTACACCGGAAACATTACTCCCAACAAAAGGCCAAGGCGTTTCATCGCATTTAAGACATTGCCTTCCAATGGCCTGCCATGCCTGAGCATGTCGGCCACTATGTCGAAGTATATGTTTTGCGCCTTCCATAAGTCTAACGTTACGTTTATCTGCGTCAAGAGCTCAATAATTTGACCTGCTTCGAATATCAGGTCAAAGTCTTCCTTACGTTCCTTGAAGTCCTTAAGCAGCGAACTGACCCTCTCACTGGCGATCCTGCTTATGTGATGCCTATCTATAGCTACGTTCCACTCCTTGATCTCTCCACATACCTTTGCCAATTCTTCCAGATCTATATTTGGCGACTCCAGGATCGCATTCAGCTTGCCGCTCAAGACAACGTCAACCGTAGCACGAAAGGCATCGGGCAAGGGAATATTCAGCTCGTTGAGCAATTTCATCGCTGGATAGTGCGTGTCATAAAGCTCCTCATAAGTTATCATGATGACGTCTAATACGTCCTCGACCAGGTTATTTACAATCGTACACTGCTCGTCGCGAAATAAATGCTTTAGCGTAAAGGTCCTTCCGCCGAAGTGTCTGTCCATCTTTCTCACCATATCCGGAACGTCGTGGTTTTCGAAGGCGATTTGAAGCCCTTTAAGCATCTCTCTGTAAGAAATCTCATCTGCATAGCCGGACACGCCACAGAAAAGCTGTAACCCGCCGATATAGCATGAGGCAAATTGCAAAAGCGCCTCCTCCCACGTGATTGTTGAATGGACGCTAGCCTTTCCCATATTCATGATGAACTTTCCCGAGCCCAAGCTTTTCAGTTCCAAACTTTTTAGTCTGTAACAATAGATTTCCCTTTCCCCATTGCCTTTCCCGTCAATGAACATGGACGACATTACACCGTGAGCGCATACCCTGGATAGGTCCAAAACCTTGGGAAGAACGGCACGTTCGTATATCGCACGGCCGTCACCGGCGGTGGGATCGTTGCTCTTCGCTTCCTCCAGCATGTGCATGAAATTCCCCTCAAGATCTCTGCCACCAGCTTCTTTAGCCAACTGAATTGCGCGAGCGGCATATTTCATGATCTGAGCAGTCTCTATGCCCGATATATCGTCGAAAAACCATCCGCAGCTGGTGAACATCAGCATGGCATTTCTCGTCATCTCAAGGAGCTTTAATGCGACGACCTTCTCGCCCCCGGCAAGCTCCTTCGCAGCGTTCCGGCGAAAGAAGCCTTCGACATTTTCAACAGTCCGGTCTAAAACTACCTCCACGTAATCATCTCTGGCGCTCCAGGGATCCGACAAAAGGCCTTTGGAGAGATCCTCGTATATCCTACTTACATCCTTGCTTAAAGATTCCACGGCTTGCCTTAAAGGCCTTCTCCACTTTTGATTCCAACCTGGGTGAGATCCCGTACTGCATCCGCAATCGTCGCACCACCTCTTTACGCCATGGGCGCAGCTCCATGAGGTATTTTCCAAAATTTCAACCTCATCTTGGGGTGGAAATTTTTCCAGGAATTCGCCGTAAACAGTCATCTTCGCCAAGCCCTGAGATTCTATGGAATATATGCAGTAGGCAAGCGCCATATCCCCGAATCTATGGTGGTGACCGTAAGTCTCACCATCTGTGGCCACGTTTACCAATTGGGGATAATCCTCTTCTTCAAAGGCAGCCACGAGTCTTTGCGCGTAAAGTTTTCCGTCCTGCAAAAGCCCTCCAAACGCCACGTCTTGGGCTATGGGCCCGTCATAAAAGAATATGGCTATTTCCCTTCCCGAAGGCAAGCGACAGAGATAGGCCTTTTTCTTATCCAAGCTTGCGGCGGTGATGTTTACCCAATTGCCACCCTCGAGAGGTCTTACGCGCCCTGCCTGATGAGGCGCCAGGATGGTAAATTTTATGCCCGATTCAGCCAATACCTCAAGCGTTTCCATGTCCACCGCCGTTTCGGGCAACCACATGCCTTCCGGAAATCGCTTAAACCTTCTCTCGAAATCCCTGATCCCCCAAAGCACCTGCGTCTTCTTGTCGTGGTAGCTCGCCAGGGGCATTATGACGTGGTTATACACCTGTGCTATTGCCGAACCGTGGCCGTTAAAGTTCTTCATGGCCACTTGATCGGCCGCAAGGAGCGATTCATAAACCCACGGAAAGTTTTTTTCCATCCAACCTAAAAGCGTGGGACCGAAATTGAAGCTGATCTTTGAATAGTTGTTAACTATGGCAATTATATGCCTATCGCCGTTTAATATCCTGGAGGCCCCATTGGGAGCGTAGCACTCGTAGGTTATCCTTTCGTTCCAATCGTGGTAGGGGTGCGCGGAATCCTCTCTTTCGACGAACTCAAGCCACGGATTTTCCCGGGGAGGTTGATAGAAATGACCATGAATGCATATGTAACGGTCCAAAGTTACACCTTCCTCGAATCAGTTTTTTCATGTTTAAATATCACCGTTCCAAGGGGCGGCAACGTCAAAGAAAGATGGTGCGGCCAGTTATGAAATGGGGCATTTATCGAGCTAGACCCCCCCATGTTTCCAAGACCGCTTCCTCCATACTCGACGGCATCGCTGTTTAACACCTCTTTCCAAAAGCCTTCCCTTGGCACGCCCACCTTATAATCGAACCTTGGAACGGGCGTAAAGTTACACACTATTAAAAGCACATCGTCTCCATCCTTTCGAAGATAAGCGATCACGCTTTGTTCCCAATCCGAAAAGTCGGACCATTCAAAACCCCTGGGATCGTGATCATATTCATGGAGGGCTCGCTCGCTTGAATATAATCCATTCAGGTCCCTAACCCACCTGCTGACGCCCTCGTGAAAAGGATGCTGCAACAAATGCCAATCTAAGCTGGCATCGTGATTCCATTCGGACCACTGTCCGAATTCTTCCCCCATGAACAGCAACTTCTTGCCGGGATGGGTAAACATATAGCCAAAAAGAAGGCGTAGGTTCGCAAACCTTTGCCAATCATCTCCTGGCATCTTTGAAAGAAGGGATCCCTTGCCGTGGACTACCTCATCGTGAGATAACGGCAACATGAAGTTTTCATTAAAGGCGTACCATATGCTGAAAGTAAGCTGATTATGGTGATATTTGCGGTATATCGGATCAAGCGACATGTAATGAAGGGTATCATGCATCCACCCCATGTTCCACTTCATGCCAAAGCCTAAACCTCCTATGTAGGTAGGCCTAGTCACCATGGGCCATGCGGTGGACTCTTCAGCTATCGTCTGGACGTCGGGGAAATCTCCGTATATCACTTCGTTTAGCCGTTTAATGAAATATATGGCCTCCAGGTTTTCCTTTCCCCCATATTCGTTGGGTATCCATTCTCCCTCCTTCCTTGAGTAGTCAAGATACAGCATAGAAGCTACCGCATCGACCCTGATGCCGTCTATGTGGTATTTATCGAACCAAAATCTGGCACTGCTTATGAGAAAGGACCTGACCTCATGCCTGCCATAGTTGAAGATGTAGCTCTTCCAGTCGGGATGAAACCCCTTTCGGGGGTCGGCATGTTCGTACAGGTGCGTGCCATCAAAATACACAAGGCCCTGTTCGTCGCCCGGGAAATGGGAGGGCACCCAGTCTAAGATCACCCCAATGCCTTCCTGATGCAGCCTGTCAATTAAGTACATGAAGTCCGCAGGGTTACCGTACCTGCTCGTGGGAGCAAAGTATCCCGTGATTTGATACCCCCAGGAACCATAAAAGGGATGCTCCATCACCGGCAAAAATTCCACATGGGTAAACCCCATTTCCTTGACGTATTTGGGAAGGTAATTGGCCATCTCTCTGTAAGTCAAAAACCTATTTCCCTCTTCGGGAACGCGTCGCCAAGATCCAAGATGCACCTCATAGATTGAGATCGGCGATTTTAGCGAGTTGCGCGAAGCCCTTTCCTTCATCCAATCTTCGTCCTTCCAACTGTAAGACAGGTCATAAACGACGGAAGCGGTCTTGGGCGGCGTCTCGCAAAGGAAGGCATAAGGATCGCCCTTATCGACCTCATAACCGTTATACATCGAAAGGATGTGATACTTATAGCGCGCCCCCTCGGGTAAACCAGGGATAAAACCTTCCCAAACGCCCGAGCCGTCGTCCCGTGCCTTCAAATAGTGGCTGCACTTTGCCCAGCCGTTAAAATCCCCCATGACGGAGACGGCGCGGGCATTTGGTGCCCACACGGAAAAGTATGTGCCCCTTTTGCCATCGACATCCATGAGGTGAGAGCCCATCTTTTCATACAATCGGAAATGGCTACCCTGCTTAAACAGGTATATGTCGTAGTCTGACCACAAAGATACATCCTGTGTTACCCCTTCCACAAGATCACATCCTTCACCTAAAAGCGACGATAGGCTGCTTGCTTTTACTAAATTATACTATTTATTTGGACCATATTCGTCCTAGCTTTAGAAATCACGGGTTATACTGTAAAAGCGCGAATTGCAGGTAGAAGGATTTCTGCCTTGCGGGTAAAATTTCTTTCATATATCTTCAAAAGGGGAGGACTTTAAATGTACGACTTCATCGATGCCATTCCGGCGGCAGGATCCATCATAAACGCATTGGCCATAATTGCCGGAAGCATGATCGGCCTTATCATACAAAGAAGGTTGCCAGAGAGGATTACGATGGTGGCCTTTCAGGTCATAGGGTTATTCGTACTGGCGCTCGGAATGCAAATGACCTTTCAGGGCAAGAACATATTGGTGGTGATCTTGAGCCTGCTTGTAGGCACGATAATTGGCGAATGGATAGAGCTAGAGGAAAAGCTCCAGAACGGCCTAAAAAAGATGAGGACCAGGATGATAGAACGCGGATTTCAGTTTGGCGGGGATCACTTGGTCGAAGGTTTTCTGACGGCCTTTTTGCTTTTCTGCATGGGCTCTATGGCCATACTGGGGGCCTTTGAGGAAGGCGTGGGAAAGCCGCCCAATTTATTGCTGGTAAAATCCATGATGGATTTTGTCTCCTCGATCGCGTTGGCTTCCACGCTTGGCATCGGCGTGCTATTTTCTGCGATACCGCTTTTCATATATCAGGGAGGATTGACTTTAGGGGCCTTTTGCCTTAACGGCTTTATATCGGATATAATGATCGACGAGATAACGGCTGTGGGTGGGATAATGCTGTTAGGGCTAGCCTTTTCCATATTGAACTTGAAGCAGTTCAAGGTCTTCAACATGATACCTTCTTTATTGCTGGTGGTCGTATTTTCGCTCTTTTTGTAAAATGCATGAATACACGGGCAAAGTCGTGTATAATATAGGCAAAGGAGAAATGGGAGGTGTCATTATGAGAAAATTTCGTTGCCTCGTATGCAAGCATGAATTTGAGGTAGAAGACGTCCCCCCGGTGATGAAGTGTCCAAAATGCCATACCCGATTTGTCGAACTGATAGAAGGAGAGCCCCTAAGGGGCAAACCATGGAGCAGTAAAAGCTTTAGCGTTAAGTAGCTGCATAATTTATGACAAAAACAGCAAGGAGCAAAATCTCCTTGCTGTTTTTGTCATTTTTGCAACACCAACATGTCTGCTATAGTGCAAAGACCATCAAGGCCCCACACGTCATTATCGAGCAGTTCGATTTCGGCCAATACCTTATCGCCGAACTTCTCGCGGATTTCCCTTAAGTACTTCTTTTGCAATTCCCGTCGCTTTTCCATGAACGTTCCATCGGCCTCCGACGGAATTATGCTGTTTACGACGATGCCGGCTACGCTTATGCCTGAGTTTTCAAGATACTTCAAGGCGCGCTCCGTCTCAAAGATGGGGAGCCTTTCCGGAGTGACCACGAAGACGAAGGCGGTCTTGTCCCTATCGCTCAACACCTCCCAGGCTTTTTCGAACATGTCCTTTCTTTTTTGAAGGATGCGCAATATCGGATCGTCGCTTTTTGTGCCTGAGGCCCTTTCCAAAAGCTTCAAAGCCTTCTTGCGCTTTTCGATAAGGCTATCCATCCAAAGGTCAAGCAATTTGGGCAATGACAAAAGCCTCAGGGTATGTCCCGTAGGTGCGGTGTCAAAGACTACAATATCAAAGGAATCCTCTGCCTGCTCCATTATCTCGATGAACTTGTCAAAGATGGCCGCTTCTTCGGAGCCGGGCGACATGTAGGCCGCATCTATCTGTTTTTGCAAGGCCTCCACCACGACATTGCTCACCACTCCCGAAAGCTGTCTTTTGATGCCCTCCATGTATTTCTTAGATTCCGCCTCCGGATCGATCTCCAGGGCAAAGAGCTTTTCTGCAAGTTGCGCACCTTTAGGGCCGATGCGTTTGTCAAAAATATCCGACAGGGAGTGAGCCGGGTCGGTGGATACCAGCAACAGCTTTTTGCCCATCCTTGAGGCCTTTAGCGAAAAGGCTGCAGCACACGTAGTCTTACCCGTACCGCCCTTACCGCCGAAGAAGACATATTTTTTGTCGAACAAATGGGACGCATTCATTTCACAACATCCTCCAAATCCTTCTTTCGCCCACACGGGGCGATGAACTAACATCAGAAGTCAAACTGGGCGGCCTTTTCCTCAAGCACAGTACCTCTGGTCATCATGCGCTGTTGCCAGCCTTCTATCTCATCGGCCAGATAAGGCAACAGTTCCAAAGTATAATAGGATGCCGGGTTAGGTATCCCTAACATATCGCCAAAGATAAGCAACATGAACGCATCGTTGGCACTCGATGCCTCCTTCATCACCATGGGGTGAGTCCTGTTGATCGGCCTTAGCAAAGTCGAAAAAAAATCCCGCAAGAAGTTCATCGCTTTTCTCCACATCGCAATCACCCCCTTTGTATAAGCCTTCCAAGGAGCATCTATGCTCCTTGGAAGGCAGCTACTACGCCTGTTGTTTCTTGTTTTTTCCGGTTAACACGTTATAGCTTAATACAATTAAGACGATCGCCAACACGAAAAGAAGGGCCGCAAAGGACACCAAGGCGTAATTTCCCTTTGCCACATTGGATTGCATCAAGAAGCCAAGCGCAGTGAGAGTGACGATGAACATGAATATCATCGGAGCTATCAACATCTTGTTGTTCATGCCCCTGTTTGCAAGCCAGGTGGCCACCGCCAAAAGGGCCACCGCCGCCAAGAGCTGGTTGGCCGAACCGAACATGGGCCATATTACCTGCCAACTGGTAAATGCCAAATATACGGATAAGCCTATAGTTATTACGGAGGCGACATATCTGTTGGCAAAAAACGAAGTCGTCGAGGGAGCAGCCTTCTTCTCGGCAACCTCTGTAGAAACTGCCTCCTGGAAGAACTCCTGGAAGGCGAACCTCCCAAGCCTGCCTGCCGTATCAAGGGTGGTCAACGCAAAGGCAGATACGGCCAAGGCAGTGAAGGTCTTACCGGTAGTGGCATCTACGCCAAAGCTAGTCATGAAAGTGGCCAGGCCGGTGGAAAAGACGTTCACGGGACCACCTTTCAGGAGTTCGGCGTAACCGTCCGCTGTAAGGTAAACGGCAGTAATCGTCGCAAGTATGGCCAAAGCTCCTTCTATGAGCATGCCACCATAACCTATGATCTTTGCGTCTCCTTCCCTATCAAGCTGTTTGGCGGTCGTACCCGATGCCACGAGGGAGTGAAATCCCGATATGGCCCCACAAGCTATTGTTATGAAGAGCATGGGGAAAAGGTAGCCTTGTGTCGGATGCTTAAAAGCAGTCACTGCCGGCATCGAAATAGTCGGGTGGTATAAAATAACTCCCAAAAAGCCGCCAATTATCATGGCATAGAGCAGGAAGGAATTAAGGTAATCTCTTGGTTGAAGCAATATCCATACTGGCAATATTGATGCAGCGATAATATATATCGACAAGATTATCAGCCATGCAGTTTTGCTCAACGCCAGCGGGAAGAGCACACCAAGCCAGATGCAAAGCGCTAAGATGGCAACTCCAACTATTGTGCTGATCAGCAACGGTGCATTTCTCCTATAGATGGCGAAGCCGAAAGCCATAGCAAGCGGTATGAACAAAAGCGACGACGTAGCCGCCTGCGGCGTGGACACAAAGGTATCAGCCACTATGTTTGCGAAGGCGGCAATTATAAGCACAAGCGTCAGCCAGGAAAAAAGCAGGAAAAGCCTCTTAGCGCCCTTGCCCACGTTTACCTCTATGACGCCACCGATGGACAAGCCCTTGTGCCTTATTGAGGCCATAAGCGAGCCAAAGTCGTGCGGAGCACCCATGAATATGTTCCCGACTACTATCCAAAGCGTCACGGGCAACCATCCAAAGACAGCTGCCAATACCGGACCGTTAATGGGGCCCGCCCCGGCTATAGATGCAAAGTGATGGCCCAACAGCACGGGCGCCTTTGCCGGGACATAATCAACGCCGTCGTAAAACTCATGGGCCGGGGTCTTCCCCTGTGGGTTCAGCCCCCACTGCTTAGCAAGCCAACCGCCGTAAAATATGTAAGCCAGGATGAAAAGCAAGAAGGTAACCAACATCAACATAACACCGCTCATAAAAACCTCACCTCCAAAAAAGTAGTTTCTTCAAAAGGCCGTTAGGTTTAGCCTTCATCTCAAAGTCCATCCTAATGCGATTTCCGCTGCTGTTGCACCATAACTTCTCTTCGTTTAAATCCACCAATAACAGCCTTAACTCGTACCAACCCTTCAGCCCAAGCGCAAAATAACGGCTCTGCTTTGCCCTTTTAATGAAACGTATAAGATCCTGCGAAACCCCTTTGCCCAATACTACCACCAACGCGAGAAAAGTGCACATATGGCCATCATTCGGAGCTACCCAAATTCCATACTCTTTGCTGATCCAATCATATAGGATATGCAGATCCTGGAGCGATGCTTCATCGTAGTATTTTATCATCCTATAATCATGAGACTCATAACTGTCCAATGCGTATCCCAGCACTGTACGTTCCGTCCTCACGTGACATTCGGCATACAGGTCAAAACGCCTTCCGGCTATTTCGTAATCTCTATGAACATCGAAATAATATCTATGCCTACTTTCAAGCATTGCCAGGTAATCAGATTTCTTCATGCCGTAGCACCTCTTTGTCTAACTTTAAAACAGACCATATCAAATGTCAAAAATTCTTGAGCCTTA
>ENA-UPAD01000076-UPAD01000076.1-bioreactor-metagenome-genome-assembly--contig:-NODE-76-length-150481-cov-148.597304_pt1 | contig 150481 bp, 133 predicted proteins | sample MGYA00238179_ERZ772710 | MGnify/ENA primary metagenome ERZ772710 (study PRJEB29004, sample SAMN07631245) | bioreactor metagenome | isolation source: Switchgrass digestor | place: USA: Dartmouth...
AGACCATCTCAAAGGAAGGGGGCATAAATTAGCGATAGTTAATCCATACCATGTGAAATGTACGAAGGAACTGGACGATAACAGTCCGACAAAGAATGATTTGAAAGATCCTAAGACCATAGCCATGCTGGTGAAGGACGGAAGGTACCGGGACGTGTACATTCCAGAAGAACTGTATCAGGAATTGAGAGAAGCGGTATGGGAATACGAACGGTTAAAGAGACGGAAAAAAGATATAAAGAATCAGGTGACAAGATGGTTGGATATTCGGTTTCCTGAATTCGAGAAAGTCTTTAGCGCATGGGACGGGAAAGCTGCGCGGATAATACTGAAGAAGTGTCCGACACCCGCCAGAGTTGTTGAGGCAGGTACGGAAGGGATAATGAATATCTGGCTGGAGCAAGGAGTAAAAGGTGCAAGCCGTAAAAAAGCGAATGGCATCGTAGAAGCAGCGCAAAAATCCATTGGCAGGACAATAGGTCTGGTTGCAGCAGAAAAATCACTTCGTAATATGCTGACTGAGTATGAAATGATAGAGAAACAACTGGAAGAGCAGGAAAAACAGATGGGAGAGCTGTTACGTCAGGTACCAAACACGGAGTATCTGTTAGGAATGAAAGGAATGGGGATGGTATCGACTGCAATAATCGTCAGCGAAATAGGCGATATCAGGAGGTTTCAAGCAGCGCGTCAGATCATAAAGATGAGTGGTTTGAACCTGTCGGAGAACAGTTCGGGAAAGCATAAAGGGCAAACAAAAATCAGTAAGCGCGGGCGCAAGAGACTTCGGACAGCCCTATTCAGGATAGTCATTCCGCTGATAGCCAACAATGAGGAATTTCGTATGCTGCATCACCGGTATGTGAGCCGTGAGAAAAATCCCTTGAAAAAAATGCAGTCCATTATCGCCCTATGCTGTAAACTGATTCGCATTATCTATGCCATTCTGACAAAAGGAATAGAATATGACCGAAACGAAGTTCTCAGGGGTATAAAGCCAAGGGTGAAAGCAGCATAGTCAAGAAGACAGCAAGGAATTAGAAAGAGCTGGATAAGCCCGAATCAGAAAGATTGCCACCTGTACACCGCAACAGGCTGGCAGGAAAGAAAAAGAAACCAAAAAAGCTCAAGAAGTTTACGAACCTTGATAATATTGAGCCGGAACAGTCAAGTCAGAGCGTTGGATTAGGGCATAGACCCAGTTTGCGAGTATATAAACTGACGTTCCACTCCTGGACAGGCAGAACGAAGGAATTAAGGGCAGAGACCCCGGAAGACATGGGAGCGTAGCCGCCTGGAGTTTATGTGGGATCTCAACGGCCACAATACGGAAACATATGCGGTTTTATTGTCATACCCAAAATCCGTAAAACTGCCAAGAAAACCAAGCAATCCAGAAGTACAGCTCAATATTATCAAGGTAAAAAATAAAGAAAAACAGAGATATTAAAAGAAAACGAGAGCTTATTAAGGGAGCACCGCTTACGCGGTGCTCGCAATGACACGACAGGTATGGCTTTCATTTGTTAAACGATCGCCACACCCGCCACTTCGCTCTGCTCGCTATGACAGCCAAGTAGATAGGGTAGCTCGTAAATCCTTCTTAAATAATCTCCTGCTTCAGCACATCGATGATGTTCTCCTTTTTTACTTTGGCGCTGGAATAGAGCATGGCCACCCCCACAATGAGAAACACCGACACGATGACCACAGCCACACTGGCCCATGGAACCGTGAATGCGTAGTCGAACATGCCTCCCAGGACATTGAACATCAGATACATGACCGCAAAGCTGACGGGAAGTCCGATTAGCAACGCCTTGATGCCATAGAATATGCTTTCAAAGTAAATCATCCTGTTAAAGCTTTTCGGTGTCATGCCCACCGATTTCAGCATGGCAAATTCACGCTTCCTGAGGGCGATGCTGGTGGATATGGTATTGAGGATATTGGCGATGCAGATGGCCGTGATAAGGATCATGAAACCATAGGTGAAAACCGACATCAGCAGGAGCAACTGCTCCTGTTTTTGCCTGTTCAGATAGACATTATAGACACTGAACCCTGTTTCTGTATTGATCATGTATTCCTCAACGGCCTCCTGCAGGCGCAGGGGATCATCGCTGGTCATATAAAGGCTGACATCCACATGTTCGCTTATCCTGTCATAACCCTGAACCAGCCGGTCATAGACATCCTTAGAGATAATCACGCTCAGGGTACCTGGATCCAGGTTCAATACACCCATGGGCACTTTGTCAGTCAAAGCGGCAATCTCCAGGGATTCCAACTGCACCTGGCTGTCCGACTCCGAGTCGTAATATGCCAGATTCAGCTTTTCACCCACACGGGTATTGATGACCCTTGCTTCCACATACTTATCCTTTTCCATATCTTTATAGGTGACCACATCAATGACGATGCCCGAAAGTCTTGACGGATCCTTGAGCTTATTGAAATCAGCACCGACCTCCTCAGCGAAAGTCTTCAGGGAAGCGTCATCCAGCACATTGATGTAAGCATCGTAGGCATACGCGCCTGAGGCATCCTGGACACGGCTCTTGAGAAAATCGGGCACTTTTTCCTTCTCCACCGGGGACATCAGGTATAATGAGTCGATCCGGGAGAAATCTTTAATATGCTCCAAAGAACCAATATCCTCTGCAATCAGTTCAGCTTTGCTTGCATCGTCTATATTTATCACAATGTCAAAATTGATGCCGGCCTGCGTCATGACGACAGCCTTTTTCAACTCGGATGTGAATTTCGCTATCACAAGGAACAAAACGATGCTGATGACCAGGGAAAACACCGTGGCCTTATATTTTGTCCTGTTCCGCTTGAGGTTTTTTAAGCCCAAATCTCCCTCAATACCGAACAACATTCTGGTGAGCCCCCATGTTTTCACAGCTTTGCGGGTCAATTTGTAATCCTGCGTCTGGCGTATGGCTTCTATGGCCGAGATGTTGGAGGCCCTCCTGGCAGGCACCCAGGTTGAAATGAAAATGGTCAGTACCGATATGGCGACAGCAGCCAACAGGGATAAAGGAGACACCACCAGGAACAGATCCGCAGAAATCCCCAGCATATCCTTAATCACAGGATTGATAAAGGCAAAGGTTAGTCCAATCCCGGCAAGCCCGGCCAGAATGCCCACAGGGATGCTCACTGATCCAATCACAGCGCCCTCGAAGAATACGGAATTTCGCTTTTGCTTTTTGGTGGCGCCCACGCTGGAGAGCATACCCAAATACTTGGACCGCTCGGACACCGATATGGCAAAAGCATTGTATATGAGGGATACCGAACCGATGATGATGATGGTCATCACAATGGCAGATAGGTTGAACAGCAGGCCCCTGGCCTCATCATCCTCAATGACGCCGCTGTAACGCAGCAACTCATGGTGGAAGGACACCTCTGAAATCCCCTGGCTTTTTGCCAGAGCCCTGGCATGTTCAAACAACCGGCCATCCGGGTTTTTGAGGATTACTGAAGCATTGGCTGCAGCGCCATTCGCCATGGCATCCTCATCCAGGAATGTGAGCACCGTGTATCCAGGGGCCCATGTCGGCTCCCATTCAGGACGCCCAATGATGCCAACAATGGTAAAGGTTCTGACAGATTCCCGGGTGAGGTGTTCCTTTACCTCTCCCCCATATCTGGCCAGGGATGCGTTCTGCTCAAGGTAAGTCCTTTCTTGCGCGCCAATAAGTTCTCTGCGGCCGATGTCAAGGGTCAGGGTGTCACCAATTTTCAGATCAACTTTCCCGTTATCAAGTATCGCCCTTGATATCACCATCTCATCGGACGCTGCGGGGAATCTTCCTTCCAGCAGATGGACAGGAAATTTTTCAAATCCGGCTTCATTGTATTCCCTGATAAAGAGATAGGGCTTATTGGGGTTCCTGCTGCCTTCGAGAAGGGCGTAACCCACATCCCTGCTTAAGATAACCGTCTGTGTCTCCTCATCCTTGCGGATCGCTTCCACTTGGTCCATGGTCACATTTTTGTAGAGCACATGCCATTCCCCAGACTCGGCAATGACCTGGCGTCTCAGCATATCCAGGAAAGAAAGCCCCAGGCTTGACACCGCTGTGATCATGGCAACCGAAATAATGGTCCCGATGACCGTGACCAGGGTCCGTTTTTTATTCAGCATCAGCTGACGCCACGTCAGCTTGTTGACGATATTCATGAGCGGATCACCTCATCTCTGGTAATCCTGCCGTCTTCAATGGTCATGATCCGGTCAGCCTGCAGCGCGATACGCTCATCATGAGTGATGACGATCAGGGTCTGCTTTCTTTTCTGATTAAGCAGCCTCAACAGACCGATGATCTCGCTGCTGTTTTTGCTGTCCAGGTTACCCGTGGGCTCATCGGCCAGCATGAGGGCCGGATTGCTGATGATGGCCCGCCCGATGGACACGCGCTGCTGCTGTCCTCCCGAAAGCTGGTTGGGCAGATAATCCAGCCTGTCGCTTAAGCCCAGTGTGGAAACCAATTCATCCAGTTGGCTTTTATCGGGCTGTCGCCCATCCAGAAGGAGGGGCAGCGTGATGTTCTCCTTAACGTTCAACACGGGGATCAGGTTATAGAACTGATAGATCAGGCCAATCTGCCTGCGCCTGAAGATGGCCAGCCTGGTCTCATCCAGCGAATAAATATCCGTGTCCTCAATATACACCTTGCCGGAGGTGGGCCTGTCCACACCCCCAAGGATATGCAGCAGCGTGGATTTTCCGGACCCGGACGGGCCTACAACAGCGATAAACTCACCTTTTTGCACCGTGAAGGATACATTGTCCAGGGCCTTGACGGCCGTTTCTCCCTTGCCATAAATTTTTGACAGGTTTTCAACCCTCAGTATTTCCATACGTTATCACACCCTTTCACCATGCAGTTTATCCTTCCCGGATTACTTCACGGTGACTTTTTGGGTGACAGTTTTGTCACACAACACCTTTATAGAATTTGACCGTGAAAGTGGTTCCCTTTCCCTTCTCGCTACTCACCTCAATGGTGCCGTTCTGATTTTCAATGATGCTCCTGGACATGGCAAGGCCGATGCCGATACTGTCCTGATGCGCGTTCTTGCCTTTATAAAACCGCTTGAAGATATGGGGCAGGTCCTGCTTATGTATGCCCTCTCCGTTGTCGGAAATGGTGATGTCGGTGTACAGGGAGTTCTCGCTGAAAGCGATGGTAATCCGTCCGCCGGCCGGCGTATGCTCCATGCAGTTCTTAACGATATTGGCAAGCGCCTCGGCTGTCCAGTTCGAATCCCCTGTAAGTTCGGCATCCTCGTCCCCTGTGATCTCGAGGGTTTGCTCCTTGAGTTCCATGGGAATCAAAATGGGCTCCACAGCACGGCTGACCAACTCCCGCACACGGATGCGCTCTTTTTTGAATTCGATGGTGCCGGCATCTATGCGGGAAAGTTTCAGGAGGGAAGATACCAGCCACTTAAGGCGTTCCAGTTGGGAGTGAATGTTCCGGACAAACTCAGCCCGCTTGTCCTGCGGCAGATTCTCATTCTGAAGCAGTTCTGCCATGACAGACATGGAGGTTATAGGCGTTTTCAGCTGATGGGAGATATCGGAAAGGGAATCGGCCAGAAACTGCTTGTCCTTCTTTAAAAGGCTCGCCTGCTCGCTTAAGGTTACCGTCACTTTATAGATTTCATTTTTCAGGATGCTGAGTTCTCCCTCCTGATTATCCCTGACATCCAGGGAGTAGTCCCCGCCGGCAATGCGCCTCAGGTATCCCGACAGCAAATGGATCTGGCGATATCTCCAGCGGGTGAAAAGAAGGAATGCCACAATTACCATCAGGAGCGCGATGGATGCGATAATTCCGGCGGCAGCAGAAACACAAAAGCAGGCGGCCGCGCCTGCCGTTGAAATGAACGCCACCAGGGCCATTATGATGCGTATTTCCCTGTTCCTCAGCATTGGCTTATCTTCCCTTCTGCTTCCACCTATGAATCAGGCTGCCCTGCCCTGTATCCCATGCCCCGGACTGTCCGGATAATTCGGGGATTCTGGGGATCATCCCCGATCTTTTCCCGTAAGCGCTTGATGTAAACCGTCAGCGTGTTGTCATTGACAAAATCCCCCGCAACATCCCAAAGCGCTTCAAGGAGCTGGTTACGGCCAAGGATCTGTCCCTTGTTCCTGGCAAAAATCAGCAGCAGCCTGTATTCCAGGGCGGTCAGGATGATCTCCTTTCCTGCCTTGTAGACTTTGGCGCGGGCAGTGTCTATGGTGATATCGGAGATTTCATAAACCGTCCTGGGCTGATCCGTCTTGCCATACCTTCGGGTAACCGATTTGATGCGGGAAATCAGTTCCCTGATGCGGAAGGGTTTGGTGATGTAATCATCGGCTCCCATGTCCAGTCCCATGACCACATTAACCTCATCGTCAATGGCTGTCAGGAATATCACAGGAATATCGGCCTTTGCCTTGACCAATCGGCAAACATCGTAACCGCTGCCGTCGGGTAAGCCCAAATCAAGCAGCGCCAGATCAAACCGGTTTTCCCGGATGGCTGTCCTGGCCGATTCCACGTCGAGGCAATGGATAACCTCATAACCCTCCTGCCGGAGGGAATAGCATAAACCGTCCGCAATGATCCTGTCGTCCTCAACAAAAAGTATTCTCATACCTGAAGTATCACCTTTGCCATGATGGATTAACAATAGCATAAACGCGCCCGGATTGCCACCTCAGGTTCGATGGCCGCTGCCCTTGATTCCAAGAAATTATACCGATTCATGAAGCAAAAGTTTCATCCCGATCAAGCTTTTACATCACCGACAAAGAAGATACCAAAAAACGAACGCCATCTGGGAAGGATGGCGTCCGGATTGACATGATGAGTAGTTGCTATCCTTACAGCACCTTTGACAGGAACTCCCTGGTTCTGGGATGCTGCGGGTTATTAAAGAGTTCCTGGGGCGTATTTTCCTCCACAATCCTGCCTTCATCCATGAAGATGACCCGGGTGGCCACCTCCCTGGCAAATCCCATTTCATGGGTGACGATGACCATGGTCATGCCTTCATCGGCCAGCTGCTTGATCAGATCCAGCACTTCCCCTACCATCTCCGGGTCCAGGGCCGAGGTGGGCTCATCAAACAGGATCACCTTCGGGTTCATGGCCATGGCGCGGATGATGGCGATCCTTTGCTTTTGGCCGCCCGAAAGAGTGGAAGGATAAACGTCAGCCTTTTCCTCCAGGCCTATTCTTCTCAACAGGCGCAGGGCGTTCTCCCTGGCCTCCTCCTTGATTTTCTGGGGTGTGGTGTCGATTTCGTAAAGGGGTGTTTTGTGCTTTGAAAAAGCATTCTTTATCCGGATAAAGAAGTTTTGCAGCTTCTTCATGCGCAGATCATGGATGGCCAGGTACACGGGCGCCAGCATGATGTTCTCGATAACCGTCTTGTTGTTGAACAGGTTGAACTGCTGGAACACCATACCCATATGGCGCCGGTGAACATTGATATCCACGCGCATGTCCGCGATGTCCACGCCCTCGAAGATGATGGAGCCGCTAGTGGGATCCTCAAGGCAGTTGAGACAGCGCAGAAAAGTGCTTTTCCCGCTTCCGGACGGGCCTATGATAGCCACCTTTTCGCCCTCTTTGATTGTGGTGGTGATGCCTTTCAGCACCTCCAGCTTACCGTAGCTTTTTTTCAGGTCAATTACGTCTATCACTTTTTCTCAGGCTCCTTTCCATGATCTTGACGAGAAAAGCGATAGCCATGACAAGGACGATGTAGATCAGCGCCATCGCAAGATAGGGAACCATGAACTCATAGCTGTTGGTGCCGATATAGTTGAAAGCCACATACAGATCGGCGGCTCCCACAAAGCTCACCACTGACGTTTCCTTGATCAGGGCGATGAACTCGTTGCCCAGGGTGGGAAGGATGTTCTTGACCGCCTGCGGCACCACAACCTTCATCATGGATACGCGATAGCTCAGGCCAAGGGCACGCGCTGCTTCCATCTGCCCGGGATCAACTGAAAGGATACCGCTTCGCATGATCTCGGAAACATAAGCTCCGCTGTTAAGCCCAAAAACCAGCACACAGACATTGATAGCCGGAAGGTTCAGGCCAAGCAGGGGCAGCACCACGTAATAGGCTACCAGAAGCTGCACCACCACGGGCGTTCCCCTGAACAAGGCTACATAAAACCGGCAGAACCCGTTCAGGATCCTTGGCAGCCGCTTATACTTCGGAAAGACTTCAATAATGGCGATAATGGTTCCAATGACGATGCCGATGGCAAGGCCCACAACGGCAATATACACCGTGTTCTGAAGACCGGTCAGCACCCTTTGGTAACCATCGTATTCGTAGAATATTTCCCAAAATCGTTCCAGCTTTCTTGAAAAATTACCCATATGATTTCCCTTACGTCACAAAACCCCGCGGTCAAATGAGGGCGGGGTATGCATATTTATAAATTTCGTTTATGTAGGACAAGCTTAATTATTTCATATCGTTGAAGGCCGCGGCTATCCTGTGGGCAGGCGCCTCGTCTATCACCACAAAGTCGATGTTGCCGTTGAGCATGTCCTGGACAGCCAGGGAACCGGATTTGTAACCGACCACTTTGACATTGTAGCCTGGGAATCCCCAATCCGGATCGCCTTCAACATAGAACTGACCGGTAGTGCCGTTCTGCACGCCAACCTTGGTGGTGCTGGGCAGGCTGTTCAACACGGCTTCCACGTCCTCTGTCGTCTTGCAGTTGTCGAACCTCTTGTCGTTGGCCTTGACGATGATCATCTGTGCCGCATCAAAATACTTGTTCGAGAAGTTGACATATTCCTTTCTGTCTTCCCTGATGGTCAGACCGGCCATGGCGATGTCCGCCTTGCCCTGACCTACCGAAAGGCATACGGCATCAAAATCCATGTTGCTGATGACTAGTTCCTTGCCCAGATAGTCGGCAAGAAGCTTGGCGATTTCCATGTCGATACCGTAATACTTATCGCCTTTCATGTATTCGAATGGCTCAAAGGCGGCGTTTGTTGCGACAACAAGCTGATCCTTGGTTGGATCAAGCTCGGCAGAGGTGATGGGTACCGGCTCGCCGTTACCATAGTTGTTGTTGATGATCTGATCGAGCGTACCGTCCTTCTGTATCTTGGCGATAAACTCATTCACCTTTTCCAGCAGCTCCGGCTGGTTCTTGTCAACGCCGAAGGCATACTCTTCCTGGGTCAGCGGGATATTGATCACCTTCACACCGGCGCCTTCGCCGCAGCCGGCCAGCAATACCGCCATTATCACAATGGTCAGGATCAGTGCCATTATCTTTTTCATAAATATTCTCCCCTTATTCAAATTATGCATAAATATACACGAAAAATGTATAATGCGTATATTTATAAATTACATGATCGCAGGACATTTGTCAATACAAAACCCGCTGAAAATGATTATTTATTCTTTACTTCGATGGCTTAGCCTGCCTTGCATGGCTTTATCAGGTATGCGTATATCCATTCATTAAGGATGCAGGTTATTTCAAACTAGTCACAACGAAAAGCGAGCCCGTAATAAAGCCCGGCCGCTGTGATGCACGGCTGCAAAACATCTAACTGCCAGAATGAGGGACGGCTGAACTTGCTACGCTCAAACAGCATCCGCCCTTTTCTCTTTCCTGCGGAATGTTCTGGCGCCTTATCGCAATGCGGCCTTAAACGTTACGGTCTCTCTTCCCGCTTCGCAAGTGCATGCCTGCTGTCATTACGAGAAGCGGAGCGACGACTTCCATGGTATTACGGGCTTTACGAGACTGCCGCGCACAGCTTGCACAGTGCTCGCAATGACACTCCCGCTTATGCTACGTTGATCTTAATAGAATGTACCAATGTACCATTGGCGAGCCCAGTGACGAAGCATTTTCTGTCCTGTCCGTTAAATCATACGTGAGAACAGATCACGCAGATCATCCTGATACTGTTCAGAAACATGATTTTGGACTGCTTCCCATACCGATTCGCGGTTATAGGGGATGTCGACAAGACCCTTTTCCAGGGAGATAAAAGCATCGGCATCCAGGCAGTCGGTATAGATGCGGCAACAGGATATTTTGCCATGTTGGAGGTTAAGGTTCACGCTGATCTCACCCCAGGCATAGCGGTCGTTCAATTCCACCGAATAGGCCGGGCTTTCCCCGAATATCCAGGCATGGGAGGCAAGCTCATCCCGGAGAGCCTTGACCTCGGGTATGGCCAATGCCTTTTCCTCGTTGATATGCTCGGCGGGATTTACGGCATCGCCATCCCCGAAAACCTCATGAAATGCACGAGTCATTTCCTCTTTCAGTGAAGGAATGGTGATGTTTGCATTGAGCTCCGACAGATTGACCACCCGGGATTTTACCGAAGCGATGCCCTTGGACTGAAGCTTGAGCCTGGAGACGGTCAGGTATTGTTTGATCTTGTCATGATCCTCGGCCACAAGCAGCGTTCCGTGATGACAAGCCCCATTCCGGTGCATGAAGAAGGCGTTGCCTGAGAATTTCCTGTTGTCGATGCAGATATCGTTCCTGCCGGTATACTCGGCCTTAAGGCCGAACTTTTCCAACGCCCGCAGGATCACCGACAGGTTGCTTTCCACATTCTGCTCGCTCCGATGGTTGATAAAGGAAAAGTTCAGGTTTCCCTTGTCATGGTAAACCGCTCCCCCTCCTGAAAAACGCCGGGCAATGCGGACGCCGTCCTTTCTCACAAGGTCCATGTCGCATTCGGCATAAGGGTTCTGGTTTCTGCCAATGACGATGGTATTCTCGTTCTGCCACAGGTACAGGCAGGCTTTCCCTTTCTCGGCGCATCCCGTGAGATAACGCTCAAATGAAATGTTCAGGTAGGGATCGGTTGATTCTAAAATATAGACCTTAGTTACCAAAATGGATCGCTTCCCCTTCCAAGTCCAGTATGGCTTCCGATATGGCTTCCGACAGGGTGGGATGGGCATATATAACTTCTTTGGCCTGATCGATGGTCGTCCGGCAGGTGATAAGGTTTGCGGCAATGCTGAGCAGTTCCGTGGCATCGGGGCCCACGACGGTTGCGCCGATGATCTCCCGTGTCGCCTTGTCTGCAATAATCTTGACAAACCCCTCCGTATCCTGCATGGCCACGGCCTTGCTGTTGGCACGGAACGGGAATTTGCCCACCAGCACATCCCGGTTCATCGCTTTGGCTTCCTTCTCGGTAAAACCGATGTGACCGATTTCCGGGAAGGTGAATATGGCGCTGGGGACAAGGTGTTTTTTCAGTCCGCTTGATTCTCCCAAAAGTTTTCCTGCGATATGGTCGGCGGCAATGATGCCTTGACGGGATGCGGCATGGGCCAGCATCACCTGATTGGTCACATCGCCCGCCGCATAGACCGTGGGATTGGTGGTCTGCATCACTTCATTAACCCGGATGCCGTTATGCTGATCGTTAAGCGCAACTTCCAGCTTTTCCAGGTCGACCGCTTCCAGGTTTGCCCTGCGCCCTACCGCGACAGCCACCTTTTGGACATCAAGGGATTCCTGCAGCCCCTTGCGCTCCAGCATAAGCCGTTTATGGCCGTTGGATATGGTCTCGATGGCCAAGGCCCTGGCAGATTCAAGAATTTCTATACCCATCTTCCGAGCGGTCCTTTTCACCGTTGAGGCCACATCGGCATCCACCAGGTTGAGGATTTGCGGCAAAAACTCCACCACATGCACCTTGCAGCCCAGGGCGGCATAGATGAAGGCAAACTCCATCCCGATAACCCCGCCGCCGATGATGGCCAGGGATTCGGGAACCTCGTTCAGTTCGAGCAAGTCCTGGCTGCCAAGGATATCCGGGGCATCGGCGCCCGGTATGGGCAAGGAGCTTGCCACCGAACCAGTGGCAAGAATCAGGTTTTTATAACGAACCCTTTCCTCAGTGCCTTCCACGGCAAGCACGCCTTCATTTTCCACGATGGCCTTGCCCTGGATAACCCTGATCTTGTTCTTTTTCATCAGGAAGGCTATCCCCTGCACCAGGGAGGACACGATCTGCTGTTTTCTTTCCCTGATTTTTTCCAGGGAGTACTGAAAACCCTGGATGGATATACCATAATCCTCGGCCCGGTTGAGCCGGTTTAAAAAACCCGCGATTGAAACCAAGGTTTTCGTTGGAATGCATCCTGCGTTCAGACAGGTTCCGCCCAGCCGGTCTTTTTCAATCAATACGGTTGTCAGACCGTTTTGCGCGCACCGTATGGCGGCAACATAGCCGGCCGGTCCGCCGCCAATGACGGCAACATCGTATACCGTCTCATCTTCACGAGCGGCATTGCTCATAACATCGCTTTTTTTCATGGTGTCGTTTATCATAACCAATTCCTTTCGTGTAAGGGTTTATGTACAGACTTGTCCTGGATACTTCTCAAAGGCCTGCCCGCGCTATTTCAATCAGGAGGATTTTGGCCGCAATAATGACCGACAGGATGAAGAAAACCGCTCTCCGGTACGGCTGCTTTTTGACGAAAAGACAGGACAGGGCGCCAATAACCATGAGCATACCGCCAAGGCTGCCGAGAATGGACTGGGCGCTGTCCATGGCAAACAGGCCCGGTGCGCTATCCGGATTGTTCGCAGCCTGCACCGACAGGTGATAGCCGTCCCTTGCGGCAGCAAAGATGCAGGCGATAAACCCCAGAATCGCCAGGGTTACTACCCTTTTCCCCCAGAAGGCTATCTTCCTACGATTCCCTATGGTAATACCCATATAGCCGAGAACGCCCAAAAGGAGAAGCGTAGTCAAGGTGCGCAGTGAATCTCCAAAATAGTTGGCCAAGGCAAATCCTCCCCACCGGCAGTTGTCAGATTCATCATATCCGACAGCCGCCGGACCGTCAAGAGAACATAGGACAAGCGACGAGATTGCCGCGCTCCGCTCGCAATGACAATTTGAGTTGGGCGCTGCAAGTGTTTTATGCGCATCAAACGCTACGCCGTTACGCCCACAGTGGCAAACCCAGGGTGTCATTGCGAGGAGGCGCAGCCGACGAAGCAATCTCAACCGTATCCTGGGCTCATCACAGGACATAAAGAGATTGCCGCGCTCCGCTCGCAATGACAATTCGAGTGTGGCGCTGCGAGTAATATATAGAATAAAAAGAAAAGCGGCTATTGAGCCGCTTGAATCATTGCCTGTTCACCGCCGCTTACGGTCTCTGCCAGAAGATTTGATCATTGATGGTGATGGCCGTTACCTTTCGGGCATCCAGGAGCGCATCGCGAACTAAAAAATCGATGCTGTATTTGATTCTGCTGCCACCCGAAGCACTGGATGAAATGTATGCCACCTTCATCCTGGTGCCGTCCTCCAGCAGGCAGTATGCGTCCGAAGATCCAAATAGGGTGTTGATATCTATCTCTGCATCTGAATAAGCTGTTATTACAAGCCCTCTCGGGCTGATCCTGATGCTTTCCACAGCAAGGTCTCCTGTTTCGGCTATGGGCTGGAACCCTTCCCTGTATGTGGCTTCAGCGAGTTTTGCCGAACGGGTATCCACATCAAAGCTCAGGTTCACCGGCATCGGTTCTTCAACGGTGAGACACCCCACCACCGGATACAGGTGTGCCAAATCCTGCTCATGGATGCCATCAAAGTAATAGATCTCATATCCCGTCCCGGAATCTTCGGACAGCCTTACGGTGTCATTGACATCTGGTAAGTGATGGGTATCGCTTCCGGGATCATATAACGCCGACAGGAATTCATATCTTTTTTCCGGCATCCTGAATTTGCAAACCACGGCAAGCCGGTCGTCCACGCGCCCCGCCGCAAAGAAATCCAGATACGTGCCTTCAATCGGTAGACCCGAAACCTGACCATACAATTCATCCAGACCGGACAGATTCTCACCTGCAATGATTGCACCATAGTCCTCAGAATAGATGTTGTTGATGGGCCAATCCGCTTCAATTTTTTCCGCCGGCATGCGTTTCATGGAATTGATGTGAACCGTGAGGACATCGGGCAGGCTCCGACCCAAATCGGCCTGATGGCAGACAAAGACCTTTCTGCCGTCTTCCGACAGCCTGCTGGACTGGGAACCCGACACACTGTCGCCGTAATGGGGTATATCCACTTCAAAAGAGATATTTTGCGGGAGTATTCCCCCGTCTATCCTTTCCAGGGAAAACATGAGGAACACCGAGTTGCCGCTGAAGGCCGCTTCTTCCAGCGTGACTCTGTAATCGCCGGAATCCCTGGTTTCACCGATTCGGATGACGGCATTGTCCTGCTCCAACAGCTCGGTGTTGCTGAAAAATAATCCCCAGGGGTTCCGGGTAACGGCAAAGACTCCCAGGCATGTGAGGCAAATGGCCGCAATCAACGGTATGACGGCAGCCTTGCCCAGGCGCTTCTTTTGGGTTTCCGTTTGCGCATAGAGCATGGCCCGCTTTTTAATCCTTCTCAGGGATATTCCGCGCGGAATCCGTTCAAGTGGGATAATATCTTTATCCATTGCCAGCCTCTCCCTCCTTTAAAATATTTGCCAGTCTCTTTCTGGCCCTGGCCAGCCTGGTGGCCACCGTGTTCCGGTTGAGCCTAAACCTCTCCGCAAGGGATTTCACCTGTTCCGACAGGATGTATCTTCTGATGAACAGTTCCCTGTCCGGCTCACCGAGTGTGCTGATGGCCGCATGGATGGCCTCCCGGGTTTCAAACTGCTCCAGTTCACTGCTGCCGCCTTCCGGGATAATCTCCAAATCAAGGGGCAGCCCGTTGTGATACCGCGTATCCCTCAGCTTGTTTAATGCCATGTTTTTGGCCGTCCTCGCCAGATAGGGCCTCAATGAATCGGATTCCAGGACGATGCTTCCCCTGTTCTGCCAAATCTTTATAAATACGTCCGATGCCACTTCCTCAATATCCTCATGGGAAAGTGCGTTTCCCGCAACCCTGCAGATGATGGCGGTCACATACCTGGAATACCTGTCGATGAGCTTGCCGAAGCTTCTGACATCATTCTGTCCTATCCTGGCAAGAAGCGCTTTGTCATCCACCGAATCACCTCCGCATCATCCTGTCATCCATATAGACACGGCAAAAGGCCCATATATTTCATATAGCAAAAAAAAGAACATGCATAAACCTGTTCCAGAAGCCAACGTTATGCCTGTTCCATTCCGAGGTTCGATTCCACCTTCTCCCGCACAACCTTACGTTTTTCAAGGGTTTTTCGGAACATTTCATCGAATACACCGGGCAGCCTCTCGTTGAAAACCTTCACACCTTCCTCGGTAATGCCGCCCTTGGTAGCAACCCTTTCTATCATCTGATCAAAGCCCATGTTCTTTTCAACAAACAGTTTTGCCGTACCTTGAAGCGTCCTGATGATCATTTCTTCCGCATCCTCCCGGCTCAGCCCGCTTCCCTGCCTCATGGCAGAATCGGTGAGATTTCTGAAAATGGCGGCAATAAACCCGGGCATGCAGCTTGTCAATTCAGCTGCCAGTTCAAAATCTTCTTCTTTAACCTTTTTGACGGTACTGACACCACCCAGCAATGTTTCAATGTACCTGCTTTCCTCTTCGGATACGGCATTGGAATGGCAAACCAGGGATATGCCGTCCATCACTTCCGAGGTCAGGCTGGGCGTCAGCTTTGTCACCTTGGCCCCTGAAACCTGCTCGATGAACTTCATGGGCACGCTTCCCGCGATGGATATGATGTTGGTGTCGGAAGTTATGTAGGGCTTGATTTCAAGCAGGACTTCCTTTACCTGGAGCGGTTTGACACAAATGAAGATATATTTTGCCCTGCGGGCTACTTCGCAATTATCCTCCGATACGTGGATATTCTCCCGGAGTTTCCTGATATCTTCCAGTTTGCTTTGGGTCTTTGTAGATACAATCATCTCCTCAGGCTTAATCCGCCCGGAGCGGATTAAGGATCCCACCAGCATGCTTCCCATGCTGCCATAGCCAATAAAGCCTACCTTGATCATTCTCGTCCCTTCTCCTTTAGGTAAACCAAATTCTTGTATGTGTACATGTTTAAAATTTCCAGTAATTATAACAGCAACCGGAAAGACTTTCAAGTTTTAATTCTATGTTGGCTCATCGGTCTTTCTCACCTATTTCGTCCTTCCAGAATACTCTGTTATCAGGTGCGTGTCTGGGACCCAGGTACATGTCTGTAATGTTCACCGGTCTTGCGGGATGTGACAGGAGATGTCGGGGAAATCTCTCTCTCGCGTCATGATGCTCTGTGTGGGAATCAACGGTTTCATCATGGTTTCCCTCGGCACTGTCCTGCTGGTTTTACAGTCGCCCACGACCTTCCTGACCATAGGCCTGATTGTGCTAGGAACGGGCCACCTGGCAGTCCTGGGCTGCCCAAACCCGGAGAAAAAAATCCTGCGCTACATTGTCCTCCTGAACCTGGCCATGGTGTTCCTGATCATTTCCGGTCTCACGGCTTACCTTCAGGCCGAAGGATTTTTCAGGATGGCAGGCATCGCATGCCTTTTTTGGGGCCTGTTGATCCTTGCAGCCTGCAACATCCTCCTGGCCGCCTGGTTCCTGACGGGTAACCGTGCTGATGCGGGGAGCCCTGAGAAGGAAGGACAAAAAACTGACGGCAAACTGTTCGACAATTATCTGGATTCCCTTATCCAGGCAAAGCTGCTCAAGCACCGAAGCAAATTCAGGAGAGATTAAGAAGGTTGTCTTACACACTCTGCGTGCTTGTCTAATATATTGTTAATGGGATAAGTAATCAGGAGGTGTCGTTATGGATGAAGTAAGAAGATCCTGCAAGCGCCCGATCCTCATTGCCTCAGGCATTCTTGGATTCCTGCTGATTGTATTCGGCGTTGTACTGATCGGCCTGGGCATTGTAGGTTTCGATTTCGTCATCATCGGAACCATCATCGCAGGAGTGCTTTTGCTTCTGCTTTTGGGCGTTAATCCCTTCCTTCGTGACAAAAGGATACTGTGCATCACCCTCGTGTTGGTTGCACTGTTCCTGATCATCGGTGGTATTATCGCCCTGCCGGGTATCATTGGCTTAACCATGATAGGACTCGGCGTAGTCGCTGCTATTCTGGCAGTGCTCTGCTTCAATTGCTTCTGAATATCGCTGATGACTTAATACTTCAAGGGTGCTCCGGCACCCTTGAAGCCTTTATTTTTCTGCCGGAGTTTCCTCTCCCCCTTTCTGTCCGTTTCAGTCAGCCGATCGGTTCATTATGTCCTGCCCTTTGCATTCCCACAATACCATGCAACCCCTTCGATGCAAGCTTTGATGCGTTTCGGGGAATCCTTCATGAGTGTCCCCATATGTTGAAGTTTTCGTTTTTTGATCCAGGTCAAAGAAAAAGGATCCGGCTCCTGGTATGCTGGGTTCAGAAGTTCAAAACCAAACGTGTTCAGGGAGGGATTTTATGACCAACAAAACCTATCAACTGGAAACCATTTCATGTCCCAGCTGCATCGCCAAGATCGAGGGGATGCTGAAGAAGACCGAAGGCATCGTTTCCTCGGAGGTCCTGTTCAACACCTCACGGGTAAGGGTTTCCTTTGACGAAGCCAAGATAACATCGGATGAAATCAGGAACAGGATTGGGAAACTGGGTTACAGGGTGCTTGGCGAAAAGTGATCGAATTTAAGGGGGTGCTGCCTGTGCTGAGGCTGACAAAGGGCAGAATTGTCCTGATCTCCGGCGTGATTATTGCCATTTCACTCATTTTGAAAGAACTGGTGGGCTACAAAACCGTTACCATTGCCTTCATGCTGGCCGCAGCATGTGTTGCCGGCGCCCCTGTTCTCAGGAAAGCCATAGGCGCTATAAGATACGGCATTGTCGGGATCGATGCCCTGGTGTCCATAGCCGTGATTGGCGCCATCATCATCGGCGAATACTGGGAGGCCGCCGCGGTAACCTTTCTGTTCATGCTGGGCGACTACCTGGAATCCCGGACCATTGAAAAAACCCGATCTTCCATCAAGGCGCTGCTCGATCTGGCTCCCGACAGGGCCAGGGTAAAAAGGAACGGCGTCGAAACGGAGGTTTCCCCTGAAGAAGTGGAGCGTGGGGATTTGGTTGTGGTAAGACCCGGCGAGAAAATATCGGTGGACGGCATCGTGGTAGAAGGCTCTGCCCATGTCAACCAGGCCGCCATTACCGGGGAATCCATCCCCGTCAGTCTTGGCGTGGGCGATACCACCTTCTCGGGAACCATCATTGAATCCGGATACCTGGTTATCCGGGCCGACCGGGTAGGTGAAGACACAACCTTTGCGCGGATTCTGCAAATGGTGGAGGAAGCCCAGGACCGTAAGGCGAAAACGCAGAAATTCCTGGAGAAGTTCTCCCGGTGGTATACACCGGCCATTATCCTTCTGTCGGTCATCGTGTACATTTTCTCCGGGAACGTGGTGCTGGCCCTGACGCTTCTGGTCATCGCATGTCCCGGCGCGCTGGTCATTTCAACCCCTGTTTCCATTGTGGCGGGGATCGGCAATGGCGCTAAGCGCGGCATACTGGTCAAAAGCGGTGAGGTCATGGAGAAACTCGGTACCGTCCGGGTAATGGCCTTCGACAAGACAGGGACGCTGACAGTGGGCAAGCCCAGTGTCACCCGCATCAGGGCCTTTGGCATGTCAGATGATCAACTTTTGCGGATTGCAGCAATTGGCGAATCCTACTCGGAGCATCCCCTGGGAAAAGCCATTGTGGATAAGGCAACGGAAAAACTGGGCCCTATCCATGAGGCACCGGAACAGACCGAAATTTTGGCAGGCATGGGCCTTAAATTCAGGCTGAACGGGGTAAATTACTATATAGGCAACCGAAAATTGCTTCAGGATTGCGGGATCAGCATAGAGACGCACGAGCAAGATATCGCCGCGGAAGAAGAAATGGGCAGGACCGTTGTCATTGTCGGCGCTAATGGTGTCGTTTGCGGCATCATCTCCATCGCCGACAGGATCCGAGAGGATGCCCGGGCTCTGATCCCCAGGCTGAAGGCGCTGGGCATCAAAAGGACCGTCATGCTGACCGGTGATAATCGAAGAGCTGCCCGAGCCATCGCGAAGGAAATCGGCCTCGATGAATACTACAGCGATCTGCTTCCCGGGGATAAGGTCAGCATCCTGGAGCAGTTGAGGAACAGATATGGGCGTATCGCCATGGTAGGCGATGGCGTCAACGACGCACCCGCACTGGCTTCGGCAGATCTGGGCATCGCCATAGGTGGGGCGGGAACCGACGTGGCCATGGAAACGGCCGATGTGGTCCTGATGGCTCCAAAACTGAGCATGCTGACCTATGCTGTCGGGTTGAGCCGGGCCACGGTACGGAATATGATGCAAAACATCGCCTTTGCCCTGCTGGTAGCCGCTCTACTGCTCGCAGGCGTACTTTTCCAGGCTGTCAACCTGTCCTTCGGGATGCTGGTTCACGAAGCATCGGTTCTTCTGGTCATCATCAACGCCGCAAGGCTCCTCGGCTACGGCAGAAAGGTCACGGCTGGGCCCGGCAGGTTATGACCGGACACATTCCAGATGAGGGGGCACGCATATGAATTGCTGTTGTCATCACGCACACCATCAGGACTGCATCGACAGGGTGCCCATTTTCAGCAGCCTGTCGCCGGGGGAGAAACTGGAGATCGCCCGCATCACTTCGGCCAAAACCTTTCAAAAGGGAGAAATGATTTACTCGGCGGGTGATCCGGGAGGCAAGCTCTACGTTCTACATACGGGTACGGTGAAGATATCCCGGATCAATGCCGGAGGCAAGGAACAGGTGATCCGGGTGGTCGGACCGGGGGATTTCATGGGCGAGCTTTCCCTTTTCAGTTCCGCCCCGCTGTCCGATAATGCGGAGGCGCTGGAAGCCACCACCCTATGCATGATTGACGGAGCCAGGCTCAGGGAACTGATGGCCAAATACACATCCATCGCCTTCAAGATCCTGGAGGAACTGAGCAGACGGCTTGAGAAAGCCGAAAACCTGATCGAATCCATCAGCCTGAACAGCGTCGAGCAGCGGCTTGCCCAGGCGCTGCTGTCCTTGTCCGAAGGCGGCCATGAAGTTGTGCTCTCCATGAAAAAAGGAGACTTGGCCTCACAGTTGGGCATGAGCCAGGAAACCCTGAGCAGGAAGCTTGCGACCTTTCAGGAACAAGGTTTGATAACGCTGATGGGCCACAAAAGGATTGTGATCCGGGACCGGGCCGGGCTTGAAAGGCTTATTGCAGAATAAAAAGGAGGGATTTTTGTGAAGAAGCTGATAAAGAACAACGTATACTGGGTCGGTAAGGTGGACTGGGAACTGAAGACTTTTCATGGTTCCGATTATTCCGTTAACCATGGATCCAGCCAGAACGCCTATTTGATCCAGGAAGAAAAGACAGTGCTAATCGATACGGTCTGGAAACCCCATGCCGACGAGTTTGTGGACAACCTGGCGAAAGAAGTTGATCTCAATAAAATTGACTTCATTGTTATCAACCATGGCGAGGTGGACCATAGCGGCGCACTGCCCGCCCTGATGGAAAGAATACCGAATACGCCCATCTACTGTACGGCCAATGCCGTCAAGTCCCTAACGGGACAGTATCATCATCCTGAATGGAATTTCAGGGTGGTCAAAACCGGTGATTCGGTGGACATCGGCAACGGGAAAAAGCTTATTTTCGTGGAAATGCGGATGCTCCATTGGCCCGACAGTATGGCCACCTACATGACCGGCGACAACATCCTGTTCTCCAATGACGCTTTCGGTCAGCATTATGCTGTGGAGGAACTGTTCAACGACAAGGCGGATCCCTGCGAACTGTGGGAAGAGGCCATGAAGTATTATGCCAATATCCTTACGCCCTACTCGCCCCTGGTAAAAAAGAAAATCGAAGAGATTCAGGCCTTCAATCTCCCCATCGACATCATCGCCACGAGCCATGGCGTCATCTGGCGGGAGAACCCCCTGCAGATCGTGGAGAAATATTATGCCTGGTCCCAGGATTACCAGGAAGACCAAATCACCATCGTCTATGACACCATGTGGGAAGGTACCTTGCAGCTCGCCAATCAGATCGGTCGGGAAATCTCCAGGATATCCCCCGATACAAGGGTCAAGGTTTTCAACATATCCAAGTATGACAAGAACGACATTATGACCGAAGTCTTCCGTTCCAGGGCCATCGCGGTTGGCTCCCCCACGGTCGGAAACGGCATTCTCTCATCCGTTGGCGGCTGGCTTGATTTCCTGAAAGAGCTGAAGTTCAAAAACAAGAAAGCGGCTGTTTTCGGCTGCTACGGATGGAGCGGCGAATCCACCAGGATACTCAGGGAGCGCCTGACCGATGCAGGTTTCCAAGTGGTGGAACCTGAGATCAGATGCAACTGGAATCCCACCGAAGAAGACCTGGGCAAGGCCGCAGATATCGCAAAGGCTCTTTGTGAATGATCATGCCGAAAGCTCCAGCCTCTCCTGCGGGCTTTCAGGCGACATTGATCATGACTCCGGCTCAGGCCTGCCTTCCGCCCCCCAAAGCTTCTTCCTTTTCGCATAGATATAGCCGATGACAGAAATCACCAGGGCGCTGACGGCATCCACGATAATGTCTTCCATGGTGTCGTTCAGCGCCTCACGTCCTACAAGCAGCGTTCCATCCTTGAGCATATACTTTTGCATGTTCAGGCCAAGGGTGGAATCAATCAGGTACTCATAGATTTCCCATACAGCACCAACGGCAAGGGCAAAGCAAAAGGCGAAAGCAGCCGAGAAAAACGGACTTAAGTGAAGATTGATCCCTTTTGAATTGTTGAGCATGATAATGATGGTAAATCCCAGAGCACCCAGCATGGCGCCGCTGAAAGCATGCAGGATGAGATCCCAAAAGGGGACGGCATAATAGAAGTTGCGCACCTCTCCCAGGTAGATGGCGCAGAACAGAAAGATAAAATACAGCACGTACATGAAATTGGGTATGCTGAGGGACCATTTCCGTTCGATCACGGAAGGCAGCATCATGACCACAAGACCAAGCGTACACTGGAGCAGCATCAGGGCATAATCGCCCTTCACATGATCAGGTGTTTCGGGCGCTGAAATACCTCCGGGCGACAGGATGAACATGACGATTATGTACACGATGGAAGCAATCAGGGACACAAAAAGGACTGCACCGGTTACTTTTCTCCAGTTGATTTTTTTCAATACCTTCAGTTTTTCCAACGCATTCCCTCCTGACGACTATTTTCATTATATAATATTTTGTCAATACCTCAGTAGAAGCAGATGTTTTGGTCTGTCCCCATTAACACCTATCACATATTTGCCTGGCCCTGCCATATGTTATATTAGCTATCCATTCCAATTGAGGGCTGCATGAGCATGAAAGCGGACGCAGTATTCGAGGGCGGCGGTGTGCGGGGTATTGCTTTTGTCGGAGCCATTTGCTGCTTTGAAGAGCATGGCTATAAATGGGAGAAACTTGCAGGAACCTCCGCCGGCTCCATTGTCGCATCCCTTCTGGCTGCTGGCTACACGGGCAGGGAGCTGAAAAAGATCATCGAAGAGCTCGATTATTCAAAGTTTGCGGACAAGGACTGGATCCAATCCATCCCTTTAGTGGGAGGCCTTTTAGGCCTTCTGGTGCACAAGGGGCTCAACAGCGGCGACTATTTGGAGCAATGGATCGGGGATTTGCTTCGGGCAAAAGGCAAAACGAAATTCAGGGATGTCAGCGTAAACAACCGTTCCAGGCTTAAAATCATCGCTGCCGACATCACGCGAAAGGAATTGCTCATCCTTCCGGACGACCTTAATAAATATGGGATTAATCCCATGGAGTTTGAGATCGCCAAGGCCGTCCGAATGAGCTGCAGCATTCCCTTTTACTTTAATCCGGTGCAGCTTTCCTACCCGGGCGGCAGAAGCTGCGTAGTGGACGGTGGCATTTTAAGCAACTTCCCCATCTGGATATTCGATGTTAAAGGAATACCCCGCTGGCCTACTATTGGCTTCAGGCTCTCGGAATGCAAACCGCAGCAGAAAGAACACCACACAACGGGCCTGCTCACATACGCGCTGGACATTGCTGAAACCATTATGGATCGGAATGATGAAATTTACCTGAACGACAAGGATGCGGTCAGGACCATCTCAATCCCCACCTTCGGCATTAAGGCCACCAGGTTCGACCTGACCCGGAAGGAGAGCCGAAGGCTTTATGAGAGCGGGTATAACAAGGCAAAGGAATTCATCGGCTCCTGGAATTTTGAAAATTACATTCAGCGATACAGAAAAAAAGGCCATCGCCGCTGAACCCCGATTAAACACAGGCTGCTCCTTTAATGGAGCAGCCTGAATCGCCGGTGACTTCTTTTTCGATTGACCATTTTTTCATTAAATCCGGAATATCTTAATCGCATCTTCAAGCTTACGGGCATCCGATTCAAGGACCATTGCCGCCTCACGCAGCCGTTCCACCGCATCGATCTGGTTCTGGGCCGTCGCATTTACTTCCTGTGTTGCCGCAGAGGTTTGCTGCGTTACGGCCGAGATACTCTGCACTGCGTTCAGCGTATCTTCCTTGGCGGTTTCAATGTTCTTCAGGCGTTCCAGGATATTGTTCATGTTGCTGACCAGATCGTTGACGCGGTTGCTGATATTGTTGAAGGCATCAACCGTCCTGCTCAGAGCCTCATTCTGGGAAGCCACAATATTTTCGGCTTCTTCCGCTGTCTTCACCGTATCCTGGTTCATCAGGTCGATGATCTTAACCGTATTCTTGATCTGTTTCGCGGCATTCATGGTCTGATCCGCCAGTTTCCTGATCTCTTCAGCAACCACCGCAAATCCTCGGCCGGCCTCCCCTGCCCTTGCCGCTTCTATGGAAGCGTTGAGGGACAAGAGATTTGTCTGTGATGCGATGGAGTCGATGACATTGACAAAGCTTTCAATGGTCTTGGACTTCTCCTTGAACTCGTGGATTTTCCGGATAACATCCTGCGTGATCTCGGAGGTTGCCTTAGACTTGCTGCTCAGTTCCTCGATCAGGTACAATCCTTCATTGGCAACACTTTGCGTGTTGCTCGCAATCTGGCCGATTTCGTTGGTATTGTTGTAGACCTGGTTAATCTGATCAGAAAGATTGGACATCTGGTGCAGGCACTTTTCCGCATCCTCCGACTGCTGGATCATACCCTGGCCAATCTCATCGATGGCCCTGGATATGCCCTTGGTAGCTTCAAGCAGTTCGCCTGCCGTGCCGGTCAGGCTCATGGCAGAACTGCTCACGGTGTTGCTGACCCCCTGTACCTCACCAATCAGGGCACGCATGTGTTCCACCATATCGGTAATCCCGCTGGACAAAGCGTGGAATTCGTCCTTCCGTTTGAGCTGCAGTTTTGTGGTCAGATCGCCCTTGGCTATCTGGGCGATGGATTTATTCAGGGTGTTGATATTTCTCGTGATATCCCGGGTGATGAGGATCACGATGATTACGGCGAGAACACACGACAGGGTTACAAACAGCACGCTCAAAGCCCTGATGCCGGCAACCTTGCTCAGGATGGTGCTCTTTGGAATCAGGGCGCAGACCATCCCGTCAACATCCTTGAATTTCCCATACAGGAACAGATAGTCCTTGCCATTGTATTTCTCATAGGAGTAACCGCTCAGTTCCTCGGATGCCAGCGCGTTCTGGTAATAAGGCAAATCAACGAAGACATGCTCAACCCCATCAATGGACAAGGTTTCCCTTCCGTCCCCCGTGATGAATCCCAGGATGCTTCCTTCGCCCAAATCATACTCTGAGAACATTTTCTTAATCTGGTCCCTGGAAATATCGGCGATGAAGAAACCCTTGCCGTTGATAAATTTCCGGATAATGGAAGTAGCGTATTTATCCGGGCCGTAAACATTTGAACCGGTTGGCATAGCTTCATCAAGTTCCGTATGATAGCCCACCCATAAGTAATGGGCCTTGGTCTCCTTGAATATCTGATTGATGTCAGACTTGATCAGAATGTCATAAAGATGGTGGTTAATTACTCCCGATGTAGACATACAAACGCCGTTTTGACCGATCAGGTGTATATTCGATATAAAGCTGTTGGCATAAGCGTTCACAGATATCCTGTCATAGACATCATCATAGGTCCTGACGTTGTCCATGGCCTCTTCATATTTCAAATTCAAAAAGTCCCTGACATAGACATCATTCGTTATCTCCAGAGACGTTTTGTCTATCATGCTGAAGCCAAAATTCATGTATCGGCTGATGGCGTCAATGGTATTATGGGTACTGGCTTCATGGTTGCTGATGATAGCCGCCTCTGTCCTTTTAAATGAGACGACGCCATATACAGCCAGCAGAACAATGGGTATCAGCAAACCAATGGACAGCCGATATTTTATGCTGTTCAGCTTATCCCAGGCGATCCCTTTTTTCTGGCCTGTTACAGAAGATTTCTGTGTCTTGCTGGGTTTTACAGAAGGTGAAGATTTGGCTGCTGCGTTACGTTGGAAAGGATTCTTGGAAGTGATTTTGCGGACAATTGTGCTGCATTGATTCCCGATCTTCCGGAAAAACTCCTTAGGACTAAATGATTTGAATTTGCCCCAATTCTTTTTCATGGCGACCCCCCACATCATCAAATAAACACTTGCCCTTAACACTAATTATATACCCATTAATAGCATATTTCATCCATATATAGCTACTTTTTTGGCTTAATGTGTTATTCTTTGCGATATTCGCATAACAGTCCTTCTCGATTCATTAAAATTTTTTGTCATCGAGCCATAAATACACACGCAGTACCGAAAACTGATTATTCCGCCAGTAAAGCCATCCCCTGTTGTCCTTTCACAGCATGGCTAGGGAAGCCAGTAAGATCTGTCAGTTTTTTATCATATCGTGTTCCAACTCCCCGAAAAGCCCCTGTAAGTCTGTAAAACCAGCTTATAAACGGATTGTCACGCAAGAGAAGATTAACAAAGATTATAATTGTATTCCCAATATAAGTCAATTAAAAATTTTTAACGATGTGTTTTTGAGCGGCATTTGAAACTTTCCTGGTAAACGGTGCAAACAAAAACAGCCGGATTGCTTCCGGCTAACCATTCCGTTCTTCTTCCCTGAGCAAAGCTTCCATGCGTTCTTTGGTCTCCCGGGACAGCTTGTCCCTCAGATAGTTTCTGTCCATGGCCTGCTTTTCCCGGTAGGCCTGGAGTACGCCTTCGTTGGTTCTTTGAAGTTCCTTCCTGAGATCGTCGGCCGACCATACGGCACAGCCCGCCCCCCGGATGATAACCTGTTGCAGGTTATCCGATGTGGCTACGGTGATATCATATCGCTTCTGGTTATCGTGGGCAAACTTTTCGATATAATGGTCCGCCGTCTGGGCTTCGCGGGTATACACCACATGGATGTTATGGTAATCCAGGATCTCCTCCTGGTGCCCTTGCACCCGGTAAGCGTCAAAAACGGCAATGATCCGGCAGTTTCGTAACCCCCTGTACTTGCACAGTTCATCCAAAAGCCTGGTCCTTGCGGCATCGATATTGTCTTCCGCCAGTTCCCTGAGCTCAGGCCAGGCAAAGATGATGTTATAGCCATCCACGAGGAGATATTCTTCCTTTGCCTCCCGTGGCTTGCCCACATAGGGAGCGGGCTTGCCAGGACTTCCCGAAGCGGTTTTGGGTTTGTGCCAGACCGTCTTTTTACCCTGATTGGCAAAGTAAGTCCGCTGGAGGATCCTGTCAACCTCCTCCGGATCAAGCCATTCTTCCCTGTCTTTCTCCGACCGCTCCCTGTCTGGATTCTCCATTAAGTCCCTGTCGGGTTTCAGGCAGCTTTCAACATGCATATAGTTCTTGACTTGATCCCAACTGACAAGAAAACCGGTACCGTTGGCACAGAAAACTGAACCCGTGGGGTTGTCCGCGTCCCTTTCGGAATCATACCCTATCGCCCGGATGATTTCGTCTGCATTATGGCACGGACCGTATCCGGCAAGATGGCACATGAGCCGGCCATGACCCCTGGTATAGGCAGCCACATCCTTCTGATAGTTTCTCATGGTGCTGACCGGGGCTTTTCCTTCCAGCACCGCTACACCATCCTGAATGCGGGCAATCCGGCATGTACCGTGCATCTTTTCAATATCGGACATGGCACGGCCCACCATCTTCTCGGGAAGTTCCAGCTGAAAGGCGTAATAGGGTTCCAGCAGCACCGATTCGGCTTCCTTAAGCCCCTGGCGCACCGCGCGCCATGTGGCTTCCCGGAAGTCGCCGCCCTGCGTATGCTTGGGATGGGCCCGGCCGGAAACCAGGGTGATTTTCATATCGGTAATGGGCGAACCGGTGAGAACGCCCCTGTGCTCCTTCTCCTTCAGATGGGATAGGATGAGGTTCTTCCAGTTCCTCGCCAGCACATCATCGCTGCAGTCCACCGCATATTTCAGGCCGCTTCCCGGCTCCCCCGGCTCCAGCAGCAGGTGAACCTCGGCATAATGCCGCAGCGGCTCAAAATGGCCAACGCCTTCCACGGTATTGGCAATGGTCTCTTTATACAGAATCCGTCCGGCATCAAAGGTCACTTCCTGGCCAAACCGGTTCTGGATAAGACTTTTCAGGATCTCAAGCTGAACCTCGCCCATGACCTGGACCCGGATCTCCTCCAACTGTTCGTCCCAGACGATATGCAGCTCCGGATCCTCTTCCTCCAGCTGGCGCAGTTTGGGCAGCAGGACTTTGGGATCGCAGCCTTCCGGAGGCAGGATCTGATAGGTCAGAACGGGTTCCAGCACAGGCCTTCCGGAGGCTTCTTCCCCGCCAAGGCCATCGCCGGGTTTTGTGCGCGTAAGCCCGGTAACGGCGCATACGGCACCGGCTTCCGCCTCGCTCACCGCCTGGTATTTCGCCCCGGAATAGAGCCTTATCTGGTTTACTTTTTCCTCCCAGACACCGTTGCTTATAACATCCCGTGCCCGAAGCTTTCCGCCGGTGATCTTCATGTGGGTGAGTCGGTTTCCCTGTTCATCGCGGCTGATCTTGAATACCTTGGCACGGAAATCCCGTGGATAGACCGGAACTTCCGCATACTTCACCAGCGCCCGCATAAAGGCCTCCACCCCCTCCAGTTTCAGGGCTGAGCCAAAAAAGCAGGGAAACAGTTTCCGGTCCCGGATGGCCTTTTTTATCTGCTGTGTTTTGAACTGGCCGGTTTTGAGATAAGCATCCATCATGCCTTCATCGCAAAGGGCCAGTTGCTCACAGAAGCTCGTCGTACCGGTCTGTCCGAAATCAACACAGCCTTCGCTGAGCTGTCTTTTCAGGGCATGGAGCAGTTCACTCCTGTCGGTACCTTCCTGATCCATTTTGTTGATGAAGATGAAAGCGGGTATCCCGTAAAGTTCCAGCAAGCGCCACAGGGTTTTGGTATGCCCCTGCACACCGTCTGCCCCGCTCACCACCAGGATGGCGTAATCCAGCACCTGGAGCGTTCTTTCCATTTCCGCTGAAAAGTCCACATGCCCCGGGGTATCCAGAAGGGTAATCTGCGTGCCGTCCACTTCGAATATGGCCTGCTTGGAGAAAATGGTGATCCCCCGTGCACGTTCCAGTTCAAAATTATCCAGAAAAGCATCCTTTTTATCCACTCTGCCCAGTTTCCGGATCCTGCCGCTTAAATAAAGCAAGCCCTCCGAGAGGGTCGTTTTGCCGGCGTCCACATGGGCCAGTATGCCAATAACCAGTTTGTTCATAGCCTGTTTTGATCCTTTGCCGTCCGGTTTTTACGGTAATAAATATATCATAACAGCTGGAACGAAAGCGGACAATTTGCAGGTTGTTCCAATACGGTATGATGCAAAAAGCCACTTTTATTTGGTATGTGGCTTTTCTGACCGACATTTGATTTTTACATCTTAATCATCTGCATATTCCAATATATCCCCAGGCTGGCATTTCAGTTCCCGGCATATGGCATTCAGCGTGGAAAACCTGATCGCCCTGACCTTGCCGGTTTTCAGATTTGACAGGTTAACAATGGATATGCCTACACGCTCCGATAATTCATTCAGCGATATCTTTCTGTCCGCCATCATCCGGTCCAGCCGCACAATGATAGCCATGCCATCATCCCCCTAAACGGTTTCATCGTATTCAGCCTGAAGATAACTGCCGTATCGGAAGATACCGCTTAGAACGAACAGCAGCAGACCTGCCATCAACAGATAGATATTCACTGAATAGCTCACAGGGATATCGTTTCCTTCCATCATGTTTATCATTACCCTTGCCGGTATGAATTCAAATACTGGAACCAGCAGGGAACCCCACACCAATGCAGTCCCGATGGCATGAATCCTGTCCGCGTTTTCTTTTTCGAAAGGCATATCATTATCTACCGACTTCATAATATGAACCAGCTTTTTGGACGCAAAAGCAACCAGAAGCATCAGCGCTGCCGTCATCAGCAGTGCCATGATGCATGTACCCTTCTGACTTATTCTAAGCAGTTCTTCGTAGAGGGCAAATCTGATAATACCGAAGATTGATACCATTAACCGATCGTTTCCTTGATTGCCCAACATAAAATGGGAATCAGGCATAAAAACGACTACCGCGGCGGAAATCACAGCCAAACAGGCCATAATAACTGCACCCCAATATAACACATTCATGACAAATCTCAAAAGACGAGCGTATTTCTTGATTTTATGCATTTCAGCCGGTTTCATGATACACCTTCCTGAGTCAACATATTTTAGAATTATATCCATAATCATTTTACATTTCATTATATATATTTGTCAATAAATATTTAATGATAAACATTAATTGCTTAATGCTACTCATTATATCTGATATCAAATCCATACCATACCCTTATAAAGAGTTGTCGATATGCGCTATTCCGGTACCGGATGCCCTTAACGCCAGGGTATGTCATACCATAACCGACCGGTTTTCATGGGACACCCCTTGAAAAATCCACGCATATGATGAGTTGAAAACATGTGAAAATTGAGGAGCGTGTGGACATGTACAGCCCTTACGGACAATATCCCTGCAATAAAATGTACCTGTCTTCCGGTTATCCCGATTTCATGGGGAATGTGCCTGAGAATGCATATCCCAATGTTTACGGAAACAATTACCCCTATAGCCGGCATACAGGATGGCGTGACTATGGGCCGGAACCCTTTGTCGTCAATATTGAAGACGCAGCCAAAATGAATCAGAACTTCCGGACGTCTTTGTGGACGGGAAATCACTTGCAGCTCACATTGATGAGCCTCGATGTCGGGGAAGACATCGGCCTGGAGATGCATCCCGATGTAGATCAATTCATACGCATTGAGCAGGGCCAGGGGATCGTGGTTATGGGTGACAATCCAAATATCCTGAATTTTCAGCAGTGGGTTTACGCCGATTATGCCATCTTCATCCCCGCAGGGAAATGGCATAACCTGATAAATACCGGTCATGTCCCCCTTAAGCTGTACTCGATTTACGCGCCACCCCAGCATCCGCCGGGAACCATCCATCCAACCCGGGCCGATGCCATGGCGTCTGAAGAATACCATTAAAAAGAGGCTGCAGTCAGAAGCTGCAGCCCTTTTCTGTAACTTTTCACGGAAAGATTAATAATCCATATCATCGGCAGGCATGGGCGGTGTTTTCTTCTTCTCAGGTTTCTCAGCCACAGCGCTCTCCGTGGTGAGGATCATGGAAGCCACCGAAGCCGCGTTCTGCAATGCGGTCCTGGTAACCTTGACAGGATCCACGATACCGGCCTTGAACATATCCACGTACTCGTTCCTGGCAGCGTCAAAGCCAATACCGGGCTCGCTGTTCTTCACCTTTTCAACCACAACCGAACCATCCAGACCCGCATTGGTCGCAATCTTGCGGAGAGGTTCCTCCAGGGCACGGTAGATGATCTGAGCACCTGTCTTCTCGTCGCCCTCAAGGGTGTCTATCAGCCTGGCGATTTCAGGCAGGACGTTGATATACGCCGTTCCACCGCCCGGAACAATGCCCTCTTCCACAGCAGCCCGTGTGGCGTTCAGGGCATCCTCCACCCTGTACTTCTTCTCCTTCATTTCGGTTTCGGTTGCGGCACCCACCTTGATGACGCCTACGCCGCCCGCCAGCTTGGCCAGCCTCTCGTTGAGCTTTTCCTTATCGTAATCGGAAGTGGTGATCTCGATCTGCTTCTTGATGGATTCCACCCGGTCCCGGATGGCCTTGGGATCGCCGGCACCATTGATGATGGTGGTACTCTCCTTCTGCACCTTGACCGACTTGGCCCTTCCGAACCACTCCGGCTTGATGTCACGGATATTGAGACCCACCTCATCGGAGATAACTTGTCCACCGGTGAGGATGGCGATATCCCTGAGCATCTCTTTTCTCCTGTCGCCAAATGCCGGGGCCTTCACAGCCACGCTGATGAAGGTACCGCGTATCTTGTTGACCACAAGGGTGGCCAGGGCGTCGCCTTCCACATCCTCGGCAATCAGGAGCAACTTGCCGCCGTTGGCTGCAACAATCTCAAGGGCGGGCAGGATATCCTGGACATTGCTGATCTTCTTGTCGGTTATGAGTATGTACGGATCTTCCAGGACCGCCTCCATTTTTTCGGTATCGGTCACCATGTAGGCGGAGATATAACCCTTGTCAAACTGCATGCCTTCTACAAGTTCAATGGTGGTATCGATGGTCTTGTTCTCCTCAATGGTGATGACCCCTTCGGAGCCCACCTTCTCCATGGCATCGGCAATGAGCTTGCCGATCTTTTCATCCCCTGAAGAAATGGTGGCAACAAACTCGATGTCGCTTCTGCCCTTGATCTTCTGGCTGTTCTTCTTCAGGGTTTCAACAGCCTTTTCAACCGCCTTGTCCATTCCCCGCTTCATCATGATGGGATTGGCACCTGATGCCACATTCTTGAGGCCTTCCCTCAAAATGACCTGGGAAAGCAGGGTAGCGGTTGTGGTACCATCGCCGGCGATATCGTTGGTCTTGCTGGCGACTTCCTTGACCAGCTGGGCGCCCATGTTCTCATAGGGATCTTCCAGCTCAATTTCCTTAGCGATGGTCACACCGTCGTTGGTGATGATGGGAGACCCATATTTTCTTTCCAGGACAACATTCCTTCCCTTGGGCCCCAGGGTCACGCTGACGGCATTGGCAAGCTTGTTGACGCCGGTTTCAATGGATTTTCTAGCCTTGTCATCAAATATAATGTTCTTTGCTGCCATATCTTTTCAACCTCCTATTCAATGACTGCCAGTATATCGCTCTGTTTTACCAGAAGATACTTCTGATCCTCCAGTTTGACCTCTGTTCCGGCATATTTACTGTAAAGCACACGGTCGCCCTTCCTGACAACCATCTTGATCTCCTTGCCGTCCTTCACCTCGCCGGGCCCTACTTCCAATACCTCTCCTATGTAAGGTTTTTCCTGAGCGCTGGACGGAAGTACGATTCCGCTCCTGGTGGTTTCCTCGATCTCAATTTCTTTCAGGAGTACCCGGGCGCCCAAAGGTCTGATTTTCATGTCTCCGTCCTCCTTTCGTGCTGTATCTGTTTCTATAAAAAGTCATCCGCTTCCGGGAACAGGTCTTTCAGCCGGCTTCCGTCCCCGAAAGCTTCAAATAGGCCATCACATACGAAACGAGGCTTTCCGCCCCCAGATTCAGGTTTACACCGTGCGGTGTCAGGCCGTCAAAGCAGCCCCCGGTCTCGGCGTCTACCAGGCTGAGGCCCATGGAATTCTCGCCGGTATACCAGGCATAAGCTTTTTTGGCCTTTTCAAGATAATCCGTCCTGCCTGTCGCCTGATAGAGTTCGGAATAGGTAAAAACCGCTTCACAGGCTTCCACCGGCTGTTCATCGAATTCCGCAGGGGTTCCTCCCCTCCTGTACCATCCGTGACATCCCACGGGTTTGAAGCAACCACCCCGGAACACGATGGCATCAAGGAATGCCAGGCTTTCTTCGGCAACCCGAAGATACCGTTCTTCACCCGTAACCCGATATGCGGCGGCCAGGGACCAGGGCAACACACTGTTGCAATAGGTCACGGCATCCTCAAACCATTTCCAGTCTTCCTGACTGCAGGCTTCATACCGTCTGCACAGGGAATCAGCCAACTCCTGCACAAGGCGCCTGTTTTCTTCCCCTTCCAGGCAAACCAGGCCCAGTATGGCATAGGCTTTTGCTCTTGGCCAGCGGATATAGCCGATATGGGGCATTGCCCGGTTCAGCATGTACTTAAGACAATTTCTGACACCGTCGGGCGTATGCCTGTTTGCCAGAGCAAATGCGAGGGCCCACAGGCACCTGCCGAAGCAATCCTCCGAGCCCTCCTCCTCAAGCCATTTTCTGTCATATCTCATGAAATTCCTGAACCTGCCCGCATCATTCTGGGCATGAAGCAGAAAGGACGCGTAGCGGTATATCAGATCCAGGTATTTCCGCTCTCCATATCTCTCGTAGAGCATCAGCGCCATGATCAGCGCTCTGGCATTGTCGTCGGCCGTGTATCCAAATCGCGGATCCGGGATGGCATATTTGGCATGCTGGAGCATTCCCGTGTCGTCCGTGAGCCTGAAGATGTGGCCATCATTGAAATGCCGTTCACTGGAAAGCCCGTCCATCTCAAATCACCATACTGTTGGTCATCTTCTCCTTTTCAATCGTATCGATGATCAGGCTGGTATATTGGTTTGCCACGTTGGGCCACATCATGGTCCTGCCAAGGTTTAATGTTTTCTGTTCCATTTCCTTTTTCTCATCGGGATGATCCAGCACGTACCGGATTTGCCTGGCCAGCGAATCCGCATCCCTGAACTCTGCCAGAAGCCCTCTGCCTTCAGCCAGCATTTCCTTTGCATAGCTGTATGGTGTGGAAACAATCACCCTTCCATAACCCACCGCATAGGCAAGGGTTCCGCTGACCGCCTGATCCTTTCCGAGGTAAGGCGTCATATAGATATCCGACATTTGGAGATAGTGGATGATCTCATCCTTGGTCAGGTATTTGTCCACGAACCGGACATGCTCCTGGAGACCATACTTCTCGACCAGCTTCATCAGCTTCTCCCTGTATGTCTCTCCCGATTTCTTCCGGATGCAGGGATGGGTCTGTCCGAGGATCAGGTAGAGGATATCCTTATGGGTTTTGGCTACTTCGGCAATGGCCTCGATGCCATACTCCAGACCTTTGCCCGGGCTGATGAGTCCAAAAGTGCTGACAATGCTTCGCCCTGCCAGTCCGTGCTTCTCCTTCAGTTTTTCACGCGTCGGCACAATCCTGTAGGGCACACCGTGGTGAATGACCTCCACCTTGGAAGGGTCTATATGATAAACCTTTTCCAGGATGGGTACCGTGTTGCTGGCCATGGTGACAATCCTGGCGCTTTTCTCGCCCAGCTTTTTCAGGATCTCTTTCTGTTTCCTGGTCGGTTTGGGGAGAACGGTATGGAGCGTCGTGATAAAAGGTATCTGGAGCCTGTCAATGAGATCAAGGATGTATTCGCCTGATTTTCCGCCGAAGATACCATATTCGTGTTCTATGACAAGCAGCTCGATATCGGAATGGTTAATGGTATCCGCTGTGCTCACGTAGCTGTCCCTTTCATGCTGCCTGAGTTCCATTATGACTCTGTCGCTGTAGGTGTACCGGTCATCGCTGACGGCAATAACCCTTGGTTTGCTCAAGAGACCGACCTTGTCGAGCTCGCGAACCAGGTCCTGCGTAAAGGTGGCAAGGCCGCATGCTCTTGGCGGGTAAGTGCTTAAGAAAGCCGCATTCCGTATTCTGTTGGAAACCATATCACACCTCCCGTCTTTTGCTGTTTCCTATCGTCAAATGCGCTCAAATGGCTTGTTGTCAATTACACCGCAATCGGGCGCTGGTTCCTTCCGTGAGCACCGTGTTATACTTGTCGCTGTTGCTGTCAACCTTGCAGTTGGACATCAGCATGGAGTCCACAAGTGATGCGCCGAATCCCACCTGGGCATCGTTCCACACCACACTGCCGATAACCTTTGCCCACATCCCGACAACGGATCCGTCTCCCAAAACGGTATCCGGACCGATAAAGGCAAACGGGCCGACAATCACATTGTCCCCAATATACACCGGGCCTATCACTTTCGCGCTGCGGCTAATTTTGGCTGTCGGACTGATATATTGCCGCTTTTCGTTGAAATTCACCCCATAAAGATGATGATAACCGCGCAAAATATCCTTGTGGGCTTTCAGGTATTTCCCCGGTGTTCCCAGGTCAAGCCAATAGGAACACCGATCATAAATGGCAATTCGGTACCCCTTCTGAAGGAGCAGGGGATAGGTCTCCCGCTCAACCGACACCGCACGGCCTTTGGGAATCTCATCCAGGATCCCCGGTTCGAAAATATAGGTCCCTGCATTGATCAGGTTCGAGCGGGTTTCATGGGGCTGGGGTTTCTCCCTGAAGGCTGTCACAAAACCGTTGTCGTCATGTTCTATGACGCCATAGGCCGAAGGATTGGCAACCCTGGTCACGGCTATGGTGGCCTGGGCCCCTCTTTCCCTGTGATGCCGTATCATTTCCGAAATATTGATATCACTCAGGATGTCGGCATTGAATACCAGGAAAGTGCTGTCGATATGCTTTGCCGCATTCCTGATGGCACCTGCCGTTCCCAGGGGTTGATCCTCGGTGATATAGCGGATCCTGACCCCCAGTTTGCTTCCATCCCCGAAATAGTTCTCTATGATTTCAGGTTTATAGCATGTGCTCAGCAAAATCTCGTCCACGCCATGCCTTTTAAGCCTTTCAATGTTCCGCTCAAGCAGGGGTTTGCCCATAATCGGAACCATCGGCTTTGGCAAATTGTCCGTAATCGGCTTGAGCCGTGTTCCAAACCCACCTGCCAAAAACAATGCCTTCATACGCGCATCCCTCCTGACTTGATGGTTCATTCCTGGTCATTCGGTACTGCGTGGCCTCATTCGTTATGCTTTGGTTCCGGACATCTTTTGATATAGTCCAGCAAATCCTTCAGGTTTGCGTCAGCCAGGGCAATGCAGGTATCCGCAGCGCCATAATACAGTTTGACCCTTCCTGTTTCCTGGTTCAGAACCCAGCCGCAGGGGAATACCACATCAGCCACATCGCCTTCCCTTTCATAGCTTTCCTGCGGTCCGAACACCCATTCGTCGCTTCTGCGCAACACCCTGCATGGATTCTCAAGGTCCAGAAGCGCCATTCCCAACCTGTAAATGGCTCCCGCCGCAGTCAGCCTTACCCCGTGATACAGGATAAGCCAACCCTCCGGCGTTTCCAGGGGCGGGGTGCTGAGCCCAACCTTGTTTGAATCCCACCATGCACCCTTTCTCGCATGGATCAGAATCTGGTGCTCACCCCAATACTTCAGGTCATCGGATTTGGAGATCCAGATATGGGCTTCCGGCCCGTAGTTGGCATTGATGGGCCGGTGTATCAACAGCCATTTTCCGTTAATCCTTCTGGGGAACAGGGCCGCATCCTTGTCCTCCGGCGGCATGATTGGGCCGAGCCTCTCGTATGTCTCAAAATCCTCGGTCAGGGCCATGGAAACCAGCGGACCGCCGCGGGAGAAGGACGTATAGACCACCGCATACTTGCCTATCTCTTCCACCCAGGTGATGCGCGGGTCCTCAATACCCCATTCCTCCTCGGGATAATTCTCCGGATCAGGTTCAAGGGTAGGCTTCTCGTCTATGACCCAATTGCTGATGCCGTCATCGCTGACAGCTTTGACAAGATGCGAGAATCCCCTTCTGTCCTCGACTCTCGCAAGCAGCAAAACTTTATTGTTATATAGGGTTGCTGCAGGATTAAAAATGGTATTGGCCGCATAGGGCAAATCGTTGGATGTCAGGATCGGATTTCCCGGGAATCTTTTGAACAGTTCTCGGTAAGTTTGGCTGCCAGTATCTGCAAGCTTAGTCTCAAACCTCTTTACCATTAAGCTATCCACTCCTTTGATTCACCAATCCAGGGAAGATATCCAATGGTCAGAGACCGATTTAAGCAAAAAAACGCTTAAAACTTCCCCAAGTAAAGCTTAAGCATCTGCAGGAAACTCTATGCGCCGAAACTGTGAGAACCAATAAACCCCAGTCGTTTTATTAGCACTCAATTCGTTTGAGTGCTAATATTATTGTATATTTGTGGTTCAGGGTTGTCAATACATTTTCAGGAAAGCAGTCCGAATCCGGCTTGTCTTCACAGGTATGGGGCCGGTATGTCAACCCCCGGCCCCATCTCCGCCACAAGTTCATATATCCCTTTATTTCCACGGTCTGGCTTCGCCAAGCCAGCCGTTCCTTTCCCAGTATTCCTTGTCGGCAGGATTCCAGTGATTCGGCTGCTGATTGATTTTGCGGAACATATGAAAGATAAATTTTTGGGAAATCCTGGGCCTGTATTTTCCAGCCTTCATTTTCCGGGAAATACTTTCTATCTTTCGGGCAATTTTTTCCCTGACAGGATCTTTCACACCGTTCCAACCCATGGCCTGGACGCTGAAAGCGAGCCGGTGAACCTTCGGTATACCCCACCAGAACATTTGCCTGGCTATGGATTTGGTCACTTTTCCGGCACCCGCTCCGGCGGTGGTGGAAACCGCTATGCCTGTTTTGGCAAACATCTCTTTTCTGGGTCTGTGTGTCATCCACATATATCCCAAATGATCGAACAGGACCTTAAGTTGCCCCGTCATCTCCATGCAATAGGTGGGGGAATCAATGATGATGATATCGGATCCCATCATGGATTCAACTATCCTCCGGGTCTTGTCCGCATGGGGGCACAGGTTCTCATCTTTTGTGATGCAGGTGAAGCATCCTGCGCAAAAATCGGGACCGTCCTTTGGCAGAAAAAATTCGTGGACGGTTGCGTCCCTTCCAGCCAATTGTTCCCTCAGCATGTCCGTCACATGATATGTACTGCCAAGATGCCCCTGTCCATGAATAATTGTCATCTCCACTTTGACATTCACCTCTTGTCAAACCCAGGGCTAAAATCCATAATTCATAACAGCCAAGCTACTGCAGGAAATCGACAGAAACACGTTGATGCCGTCACTTAAGCAAGCTTTTTCATTATATCACAATTCAATCCTTCGGCAGCAAGTACCCGGGTCACAGCCTGGTTCCCCCTGCCCCCGGCATCCGCCGACCACATAAGGAGAGTCGCCACAGCAAAAAAAGCTGCAGGCAACCAAATCATAGGCTTAATGCCGCAGCCGTTAAGCAAATCCATCCTCCCGTTTGGCTATCCTGTTCAAACCGGGAGTCAATGAAAAAAGCCTTATCGGATCCTGTCCGTCACGGTCTCGCCGGACAAACCGGCAATCTCACTGTGCAGTTCATCCAACAGCCGGTAGGCCTCGTCCGCTTTTCCTGCGGCCATCAGTGTATAAACCGAGCAAACCCTTGACGCCATCTCCCGTGGTTTGATGGTCAGGTCATCCACCCATTTCAGGGCGCCTTTCTCATTCATCAGATATCGGTTATTTACGGCATTCAGTACCTGCAGCCACGAACAGACAGCCCGGAAAACCGATCCCATGGCATAATGCGTATCCCCCTTGAATGCCGCCTTTCGGCCGCAGGCCAGCGAAAACCATGCTTCCCATAAAAACCTGCCTATGGTGGCTGTCCGCATAAGGGGCGGGTACTCGCCCTCCGCATGGAGCAGAGCCTTCAGTCTGTCCAGTTCCCGTGCTTCGTCCTGCCATAAGGGCTTGCAATAATGCGTCTCCGCTGCGTAGATGGTGTTGACAAAGCCAAAAGGATGGCCGGACTGGTAATCGATGGTGAGTCGACCTTTGGTGCAATCCCGCAAAACCTCTTCCACTCTTTTAATATCCCGCAGCAGGATATCCACGGGGGTATTATCCACGGTAAGCCAGGCGCCCCCGTTAATCCACGGCCCCCATTGGCCCGGCGGATGCAGCAGATCGTCCTTATGCCCATCATCAAGCTCTTTCAGGCACTGGCCAAGGGCGGCTGTATCCAGCACATCCCCGTCATAGTAAACGCCAATATCGTAATCCGATTCCTGGTCTGCTTCTCCCCTGCTTTGCGATCCACCCAGGGCGATCGCTTTGACGCCCCGGACCCTGGACAGGGATGAAACGATTCTATCAAGTTGCATCCTTTCCTCCTAAAAACATGCCATGCCGGCAGGGAAACCCGAACTGTGCGGCTTTGCCGGATCAGCCATCCGTGCGCTCTGCATTGCTTTCCTGCATAAGCTGGGCAAACAGTTTTTGTGCCAGCTCATAGGTTGCCTGGTCGTATAAAACCAGGTAAACCGCCATGTCATGGCTATTTAAGAAGTTGCTGATCTCCGACAGGGCTATCCTGACGGCTTCTTCCTTCGGATACCCGTATGCCCCGGCAGAAATCAGCGGGAACGCGACGCTCTCCAGTTTATGGGCCACAGCCAGGGCAAGGGAATTCCTGTAGCAATCGGCAAGCAGCTTCGCTTCATTATGGTTGCCGCCCCGCCAGACAGGGCCAACGGTATGGATGACATGTTTCGCGGGCAGCCTGTATCCACCGGTTAATTTGGCCTGTCCTGTTTCGCATCCCCCAAGAGTACGGCATTCTTCAAGAAGCTGAGGGCCTGCGGCACGGTGAATGGCCCCGTCCACTCCGCCACCTCCCAGGAGCGTCCGATTGGCTGCATTCACAATGGCATCGACGCGAACCTTGGTAATATCACCGCATAGGATTTCCAGAGGCATTTTATCATCTCCTTATTATTAAAGGTATCATTCTTCCGGGACAATTCGTCTACAGATCATTCCAGGCAAAAGCTGGCCTGCATCCCTCTTCATTCGGTCACTCATCCAGGCCGCAAAGGCGCCTGCTGATCTCAAAAAGCCTGTTCGCATTCTCGCTTGTCACCTGCCTGCTGTAAGCCTTTTCCTTGCATAAATAATAGTATAGTCCCTCCGGTGCGGGTTCCTGCCGACACAGGTACAGGTAGGTTTCAGCCGGTACAGCGGGCGGTACGCCATGCCTCTTGCGCAGGCTCCATACCAGGTTGACCAGAAAGCCGGTTTCCTTGTTGCCGATGTCGGTTTTGACCAGGCCGGGATCCACCACATAAGCCCGGATGCCGGTGTTTCCATAACGGTCATTGAGGCCTTTGGCAAACAGGATATTGCACAGTTTGGACTGTTTATAGGCTATAAGTGGGTTGTACCACCTGCGAAACATCGGATCTTTCCAATGCACCCGGATGCCCTTATGGGAATTGCTTCCTGTCAGAATCACACGCCCGCGCGCTTTTAAGAGTACCGGCAGCAGCATATGGGTCAGCATGAAACCGGCCAGATGATTGAGGGCAAACTGCTGCTCATAACCATCTTCGGTTGTCATATACCGGCTCCGAACACAACCGGCATTATTGATCAGGGCATGCAGTTCACCGTTCCATTGCGCATCAAGCAGGTTCCTGATGACCGAAGCGATCCGGACCACTTCACGTTGCTGCATCAGATCGGCTGCAAAACAGGCAACCCTTGCGCCCGGGTTTTCAGACAGGATACTAGCTTCCGCCTGTCGGCAGCGGGCTTCATCGCGCCCAATCCCCAGCACATTGAACCCTTGCCCGGCCAAAAGCCTGGCCACCTCCAGCCCGATGCCTGAGGTGGCCCCAGTGATCACGACGGTTTTCATCATTATACCTCCTGTTGGTTCATCCAATCGGCCACTGCACACCTGTTCCCCAAGTATCGGGGATCATTCAAGGTCTCCAAACTGAAATGTCGCACTGTCATGCTCTTGGATGTCAATCCCCTCAATCATAAAGCGTGCGGGTTCATTCTCACTGAAAGCAGGAATTGAAACACAGCTGTGCAAGGGCAACCCACGCATGCCGGTAGTTTTTCCTCTGCCCACGTCCCCTCCTGTAAAGAAAATGGCGGTGGGCCCGTGCGCGCCACCGATGATCCCGATGGACGAGGCTACTGAAGGCAACCTCCGCCCCACAAGCTTGAGTGATAACGTACCTTCATCTCCTGCTTTCCTTGCTTTCTGTAATGCTTTGTTTTCCCATTCCTGTCTCGGGTTGGTGACGGGTCGGCTTTTGGTTACTACTACCCCAGTATTCAATTATACCATATCAATAAAACGGATAGCATGAACTCAAGGAAAAGCATCTATCAGACCGCCGGACGCATCAGCTATCAGTAATGAGCTGTCCCCGCATAAATAAAAAGGGCAGAAGCAAATGTCTTCCCAACAGACAGGCTTCTGTCCCCCATCCAGCGCCCTTGCGCCATTAATTGCTGCAAGAAAGTTTGCTCATGCTCGATACTTCTCCAGCCAATAATTGATCTGAATCATATAGGCCATCATCTGCGGGCCGGCCATGAGCTGGCCGAACCATGGTTTGCCATATTCGGCCGGAGCCTGTATAAAGGCAACGGCTTTTTTCTTGTCAATGAAAGCCATAACAGGCGAGTTGGGATTTCGGATGATCTCCGTAAACTTCCGGGCCAGCAGCCGTTCATAGTTGGGATGGTAGGTTTTCGGGTACGGGCTTTTCCTGCGGAGCAGAAGCTGTTCCGGAAGCAAATCCCTGCAAGCCTCCCTCAAAAGGGATTTTGACACGCCTTCCCGAGACTTCATTTCCCAGGGCACGTTGAAGACATACTCGATGATCCGGTGATCGGCATAGGGCACACGCGCCTCAAGCGCGGCATACATACTGGCCCGGTCCATCCTGTCAAGAAGGGTTTGCATGAACCACTTGATGTTGAGATAGGTAATCTCCCGGCGCCTTCTTTCAACCGGGCCTTCCCCTTCCAGGGCAGGAACATCCCGCAGAGAGCAGGCATATCTTTCGGCAACGTAATCCCCCAGCTGAAGTTCCTTCACAAAATCGTCGGCCAAAAGCTGCGTCCGTGTTTTCAAATCCCTTGACCAGGGGAACGTATCCACCCACATGAGCTCATCCCTGTGAAACCATGGATAGCCGCCGAAGATTTCATCGGCGCATTCGCCGGTCAGGGCAACCTTGTTGCTCTTCTTCACCAGCGCGCAGAAATACATGAGGGACGCGTCAATATCGGCCATGCCCGGCAGATCCTTGGCATCGACAGCGGTATACAGCCAGTCGACCAGCTGGCTTTCATCACATTCGAGATAGGTATGGTTCAAATCATACCTGCCCAGCATAATGTCCACATAAGGCCGATCCCGCTCAGGCTGGAAGGCGTTGGCCTGGAAGTAGAGGTTATTGTCCTTGAAATCGAACGAAAAGGTGTTGAGCCGCACGCCGTTCTCGGCGCATACCTCCGAGGCTACGGCCGTGACGATGCTGGAGTCAACACCGCCGGACAGGAAACTGCAGACCGGAACATCGGAAACCATCTGCCTTCTGATGGCATCCCGCACAAGGAACCTGACATGTTCCACGGTTTCAGGGTAGCTTTCGGTATGGCGGCAACTTACCATATCCCAATACCGTACGGTGTGGAAGCCCTTCCTGGTATAAAGCGCGTAATGGCCGGGTTTGATCTCGCAAACCCCCTTGAAAACGCCATGACCGGGAGTCCTGGCAGGACCGATCCCGAAGATCTCCCGGAAACTCTCCATGTCCAGTTCGGGTTTAATTCCAGGAAAGCGGAACAGGGCTTTTATCTCGGAGCCGAAAACAAGGGTTTGAGCCTTTATCGTGTAGAAAAGCGGCTTTACGCCCAGGCGATCACGAACCAGTAAAAGCCTTTCCTCTCCTCCATCCCATATGGCAAACGCATAAATGCCATTCAGTTTATGAACAAAATCCAGACCGTAGTGCATGTAGGCATACAGGATCACTTCCGTGTCGGTGGTGGTTTCAAAAACATATCCTGCCCGCGCCAGTTCCGGGGTCAACTCATCGGTATTGTAAATCTCCCCGTTATAGATGATGGCATATTCAACGCCATCCCGTTTCCGGACGATGGGTTGCTGTCCGTGACAGAGATCCCTGATAGAAAGGCGCGTATGGCTGAAGCCCACATTTTCCCTCAAATACTCTCCCGTGTTGTCACGTCCGCGATGGGCGATGGCTTCCCTCATGTCAACCAGGGTATTTCCCCAGAAACCGGGATCATGGGTGTAGTTCATGGTGTAATCACAGAATCCTGCTATTCCGCACATACAGTTACCTCGCTTGCTGACCGGATAGTGCCGCCGTTTCAACCATACGCCCGCATGACCTGCAGGCAGCCGGGCATTGCGGCACACACAAAAAAGCGTTCGCCGGAGGATGCACCGTACATCATCCGGTGAACGCCTTTGTTCACATTACTGTATATGCAGAACGGCGAAAAATGTGAACACTTAATTGACGATCCAGGGGGATGGTTCTTCAGGTCAATGTGCAGTACAGAGACCAGTTTTTCGGCTCCCTTAATGATAACCTGCATTGTACCCACTATAGCTCCCGTGCTTCGCATCAAAAAGGAAACCCGTAAGCCCGGTCAATTGCTCCGCAAGAACCGTCCCTATGGAGCCTTTTGAACCACAGGGATCGTCCCCCTGGATCACATATTCAAAGCCGCTTTCAGCAGCCCGAGGAACAACGGATGGGGCTTAGTGGGGCGGCTTTTGAATTCAGGATGGTACTGTACACCTATAAAAAACCGGTGAGTCGGCAGTTCCACAGCCTCCACCAGTTTATTGTCGGGGGATGTGCCGCAAATCACCAAGCCCTTACTTGTCAAAATGTCCCGATAAGCATTATTGAATTCATACCTGTGACGATGTCGTTCGCTGATCCGTTCCTGACCGTACAGGCGCCTAAGCAGGGTACCTTCCCTGGTGATGCATGGGTAAGCTCCAAGCCGCATGGTGCCACCTTTCTGGGTAACCCCCTTCTGCTCTTCCATCAGATCGATGACCGGATGCGGGCTGTTTGCATCAAATTCGGAAGAATGGGCGCCGGCAAGTCCGCAAACATGGCGTGCATATTCGATGACAGCAATCTGCATGCCAAGGCATATGCCCAAAAGCGGGATGTTGTTCTCCCTGGCGTAGCGACAGGCAATGATTTTTCCATCAATGCCCCGATCCCCGAAGCCTCCGGGTATGATCATGCCGTCGATGCCATCCAGGAGCACATGCACGTTCTCATCCTTTACATCCTCGCTTTCCACCCACCTGATTTCAACCTTCGCCCCTGTATCATAGCCGGCATGGTTCAGGCTTTCAATGATGGACAAATAGGCGTCGTGGAGCTTTACATATTTGCCCACAATGGCGATGACCACCTTCTTCTGCCGGCTTTTGATCTTCTCCACCATGTTTTCCCATTCGCGCAAATCCGGTTCGGGCGTCTCAAGCCCAAGTTCCCGGCACACCACCCGGTCAAGGCCGCTTTTGTGCAACATGAGAGGCGCTTCATAGAGGCAGGGTAGTGTCAGGTTTTCAATAACACAGTCCCGCTTCACATTGCAAAACAGGGAAATCTTCTCCTTGATGCTTTCATCAAAGGGTTCGTCGGCCCGCGCGATAATGATGTCGGGCGAAATACCCATGGACTGGAGTTCCTTGACCGAATGCTGGGTCGGTTTGGATTTATGCTCGTTGGAGCCTTTCAGGTAAGGAACCAGGGTAACATGGATGAAAAGACAATTCCCTCGGCCCCTCTCCAGGGAAATCTGTCGGATGGCTTCCAGAAAAGGCTGGCTTTCTATATCGCCGGTGGTACCGCCGATTTCGGTGATCAGGACGTCGGCGCCGCTCGTTTCGGCCCCCCTGTATATGAAGTCCTTAATCTCCCCGGTTATGTGGGGAATAACCTGGACCGTATTTCCCAAATAGCCGCCTGAACGTTCACGGTTCAGAACATTCCAGTAAACCTTTCCCGATGTCAGGTTTGAAAACCTGGTCAAATCCTCGTCGATAAAGCGTTCATAATGGCCCAGATCCAGGTCGGTCTCTGCCCCGTCGTCGGTAACAAAGACCTCGCCGTGCTGGAATGGGCTCATCGTCCCCGGATCCACATTCATATAAGGATCAAGTTTCTGCGCTGCGACCTTGAGACCTCTCTGTTTAAGAAGCCTGCCCAGGCTGGCGGCTGTAATGCCTTTTCCAAGCCCGGATACAACACCGCCCGTGATAAAGATAAACTTCGTCATATTCTTTCGCTCCTTAACTCCTTGCAGCATAAGACAACCCTTGCCGTCTCCAAAACCGGTCCGGCAAGGATCGTTCAGTTTTCATAGATCTTCAGGATGCCCTCGGCTACCTGCCTCCGTGTCATCCGCATATCCATGGCCTGCTTCTCAATGTACCGATGCGCTTCAGGCTCGGACATGGAAAGATGCGATATCAGAAGGCATTTCGCCCTGTCTATGATCCGTATATCCTCAATCTTCTGGATGAGCTTTTTATTTTCATTGTGTATGGCTTTAACCTTATTATGGATGGCAGCGGTCAGTTTTATGGCGTTCCACAGCAGGATTTTGTTCACGGGCTTTGATATGGTTATGATACCGTGATCTTCAACCCTGCTGGCAATGTCATCATAATGCTCGGCCTTAACCAACAGGATAACTTCGCAAACCCCTGTCTCGGCAATATAGCGGGCAAAGCTCTCCCCCGGTTCGTCAGGCAGGGGAGCATTGACGATGCATAAATCAAAATCATTGTCGATCAGCACCCGCCTGGCCTGTGCGGCGTTTGAAAGGGTGGTAATACGGTTCACAGAGGCCTCTGCCAGAATTTGAGCCAGAGAATTTGCTGTTTTTTCAGAATAGCTTACAATAAGAGCACTGTCCATGGCATCCCACCCATCCGGCAATTTTGAAAAAGCCTCAAATCACCTTGAAATAATGTTCCAGAAAGTGTTCTCGCTTGTTGACCGCTCGGTTTAGTTCCTGCAGTTCCTGTTGCTTCAGCTGGATGTACCGCTCAACTACCTTCTCGCCCAGCGTGTCCCTTACAAACTCGGATTCCGCGGCAAGCTTAAGGGCTTCTTCCAGGCTGTCGGGCAACCGCTCGAGGGAATCGGTGACCGATTCGTCAGCGCGGTATAGATCCACATTGAGGCTGTCCGGCAGCGGCAAGCCATATTCAATACCATAAAGTCCCGCGCTGATCACGAGCGCGAAGGCCAGGTAAGGATTGGTCGCCGGATCAGGGGATCTCAGTTCCATGCGCATTTTGTCCCCGGTGGCAACGGGAATGCGCACCAGCTGGGAACGGTTTCCCGGTGACCATGAAACATACTTGGGCGCTTCAAAGGCACCCAACCGCTCATAGGAACTTGGCAGGGGATTCAGGAAAGCCGTCATTTCAGGTGTTTTTAGCAGGATGCCGGCTATGAAGCTTTCCGCCTCCTTCAAGTCCTTTTTCTCGCTGCTTCTGAACACGTTGAACCCGTTCCGTGCAAGGGAGAGATTGATATGCAGTCCGCTCCCGCTCCGGTCAGGCAGCGGCTTGGGCGAAAAGGAAGCGAACAGGCCGTTTCGGGCAGCAATGCTCTTGACCACCTGTTTGAAGGTCACCAGATTATCTGCACAGCTCAGGCCATCCGAAAACTTGAAATCGATCTCATTCTGTCCGGGCCCTTGCTCATGGTGGGAGGATTCTGGCTTGATCCCCATCTCTTCAAGGCAAAGGCAAATCTCCCGGCGCACATTCTCGCCCTTGTCCAGGGGCGCCACATCCAGGTAACCGCCCTGATCAAAGGGAATCGTGGTGGGCTCGCCGGTGTCGTCGGTTTTGAAAAGATAGAACTCACATTCGGCACCGACCATGCAGGAAAAACCCATCTGCTCCCCGCGCCGGAGGACCGACCTGAGAATTGAGCGGGTATCGCCCCAGAAGACACTGCCGTCAGGGTTTTTGATATTGCAGTAGAACCTGACCACCCGCCCTTGCTGGGGACGCCACGGCAGAACAGACAATGTGGTCGGGTCGGGCACCAGGAACAAATCCGAGTTGGTGATATCGGTGAACCCGTTTATGGCATGGGCATCGAAGGAGATGCCGTTCTCGAACGCTTCCGGCAGTTCATCGGGCATGATGGAGATGTTCTTTGCCCTGCCCAACAGATCGCAGAAGGCCAGGCGGATAAATTTCACATCATTCTCCTTTACAAATTGCAGAACCTCTTGAACGGTTGCGGTCATTGGCCACCCTCCTTTTAGAATTAAAGCTCCCGGTACCTCGGGTATTTTCGGCTAGTTATTGGTGTAAAGCTGCTTATATGGGTTTTTGGCGTTGGGCGTAAGTCTGTGGAAGGGCTTGCCCAGGATCTCATCCATCCCTATGTTGAAGGTTTCCGAAAATTCCGACAGAATATCCCTGATCCTGTCCATATCCGCTTCTTCCGCAGGGCTGTGGCATACCTGCTTTGGCAGGTTCTTGGGCATCTTTTGGGTCCTGATGAAGATTTCGCCGCCATGCATACCCGTACCCGTGAAATTGCCAACCGGGCATTCCTCGGTGTTAAGCCCGAGGACGATGATCAGTCCTCCTGCCAGGTACTCGCCCAGAAAGCTGCCCACATAGCCGCCCACAACGATCACCGGTTTCTTGTCCTGGTATTCCTTCATATGGATACCGGTGCGGTAACCGGCATTGCCCTTTACGAGGATTTTTCCGCCGCGCATGGCATATCCCAGGGCATCCCCGGCATTGCCATGGATGATGATCTTTCCGTCATTCATGGTATCGCCGACAGCATCCTGGGCATTTCCGTTGACGACGATGGTAGCGCCGTCCAGATAAGCTCCCAGCGCGTTGCCCGGTGTACCATTGATGGTAATGGTTCTGCCCGTGGCTCCGGCTCCGATGAAGCGTTCCCCGTAACACTCCTCTATGACAACGTCTTCGCTGGTACCGCGAATTTTCTCATTCAGCGCACGAAATCCCAATTGGTGAGCCAACAGATACATTTACAACACCTCCAAGCTTTTCGGCCCGTGTTTCCCTGCTGAATGCCATCAGGCCGGGGGTCTGGCAAATCAGTTCAAAATCAATTGTGTCCAGCGGGGTCTTTTCCCTGATAAGCGCGGTGTATATGCCCGCCTTTTCAATGTTTCCGATGAGGATGAACCCGTTCAGTTTGTTGTCGGAGTAGAACAGTTTCTTGAAGTGTTCACCGTCACTTTCAAAATAGGTATCCCCCTTGTAGGTCCCGGCCGTGATGATATGCTTCCCAAACAGGCCTATGGCATTCATGGGGATGGCCTTGTCAAAGACATAATCCACGCCGGACATATTCATTCCCGCGCATTCTCCCTGCATGTACGCATTGGGCAGCAGCGCCATGATCTTTGTTTCTCCGGATGAAACATCCAGACTCTCGCAGCAGTCGCCGGCAGCATAGATGTCGGGAATGGATGTCCTGCAATGGTCATCGATCAGGATCCCCCTGTTGGTCCTGCCGCCCGCATCCCTGAGCAGGGATATGTTGGGCCGCACGCCCACCGCCAGCACCAGGACATCGAAGGGGATTTGGGTACCATCGTTCAGAACGGCCGTATAGCCTTCAAAGCCGGTAACCTGGCGGCCCAGGTAAAACCTGATGTGATGATCCTCCAGATGCTTTCTCACCATCTCCGAACTTTGGTCATCCAGGATACTGGACAATACTTTCGGAGAGAGATCCACACAGATGATCTCCACCTTCTTTTTGCTGATCCCTTCGGCGCACTTAAGGCCTATCAGGCCCGCGCCCAGGATCAGCACCCTGGCGCCTTCAAAGAGGGCTCCCTCCAGCGCCCTGGCATCATCCAGCGTGGTAAAGGTAAACTTTTTCTCCACTTTATCCAGCCCGGGTATGGGCGGAACCACCGGCGAGGACCCGGTTGCCAGGAGCAGCCGGTCATAGCTTTCGGTCTCCCCGTTGTCCAGGATGACGCATTTTTGCTCCACATCGATCTTTTGAGCTGTCCTGCCCAGTTTCAGCTCACACTGGTGGGTGCTGTAAAAATCGTCGCCCCTATACTTCATCCTCTCCTCATCGGTCTTGCCCAGCAACAGGTATGAGATCAGCGGCCTGGAGTAGACATGATACTTTTCATTGCCGATAATCACGATCCTGCCGTTCCTGTCGTTCCTGCGGATGGCCTCCACCGCGCCGACAGCGGCGGTCGAGTTTCCAATGATGACATATTTCAAGCCTATTCACCTCTTTCCTCAAAAACGATGGCTCCGTTGGGGCAACCCGATACGCACCGGGGAGTTCCCTCATGGGTCTTGATACAGAGCTCGCACTTTTGAATGGCGCCGTCCTCCGAAGGAGAAACCGCACCGTAGGGGCAGCTGAGGATGCAGGTATAACACCCGATGCACCGGTTCCTGTCCACGGTGATAATGCCGCCGGATTTGGACAGCGCGCCCGTAATGCATCCCTTTACGCACAGCGGTTCCGTACAGTGCCGGCATGAAACCGCGAAGCTTATCCCGTTCCTTTCCTCAACCCTTATCCGCGGATTAATCCTGATGTCCTTCAGCGCCCGCGCCATATCCTTTTCACCGGTGGACGCAAAGGCGCAGTAATACTCACACAAATGACAACCAAGACACCATTTTTCATTGACATACACGCGTTTCAACTGACAATTCACCACCACTTATCATTTCGTTCCAGTCCGGCAGCCCGCCGCATGATGCTGTCCTGTTTTGCCGCGATTACCTTGCGGGCCGGGGACGCGGTTTCTATTCGCCGGCATGCTTGATGCCCAGGATCTCCAGTTCTTTCTCGTTCAGCCCGACACCCCGGAGCATCAGCCGGTTGCCCTTCAGGGCTTCAATGGAGTTAATGCCCATGCCGCCCATCATTTCCTTGATCTCGTGCTGCCAGGCGGTCAGAAGGTTAACCAGCCGCTTATAGCCGATATTGGGGTTCAGACGCTTGACCAGATCTTCCCGCTGGGTAGCGATACCCCAGTTGCATTTGCCGGTATGGCAGCTACGGCACAGATGGCAGCCCAGTGCGATGAGTGCGGCAGTTCCGATGTAAACGGCATCCGCACCGAGAGCGACGGCCTTGACCACGTCGGCGCTTGAACGGATGCTTCCGCCAACGATAATGGAAACACGGTTGCGGATACCCTCGTCGCGCAGCCGCTTGTCAACGCTGGCCAACGCAAGCTCTATGGGAAGACCTACATGGTCGCGTATGCGTGTGGGGGCAGCACCAGTCCCTCCGCGGAACCCGTCAATGGCAATCATGTCGGCACCGCTTCGCGCGATACCGCTGGCGATGGCCGCCACATTGTGGACCGCGGCAATTTTGACGATGACCGGTTTTTCATAGTTGGTGGCTTCTTTCAGGGAATAGACCAGCTGCCGCAAATCCTCGATGGAGTAAATATCATGATGAGGAGCCGGAGAAATGGCGTCTGTCCCTTCCGGGATCATACGGGTCCTGGAAATGTCCCTCCCGATCTTTTCACCGGGGAGATGGCCGCCGATGCCGGGCTTTGCACCCTGGCCCATCTTGATCTCAATGGCGGCACCGCTGTTCAGATAAGCCTTATGTACGCCAAACCGTCCGGAGGCTACCTGGACAATGGTATGCTTTCCGTATTTATAGAAATCCTCATGCAGGCCGCCTTCACCGGTATTGTAGAGAATGCCCAGTTCGGCAGCCGCTCTGGCCAGGCTCTCGTGGGCGTTGTAGCTGATGGAACCGTAGCTCATGGCCGAAAACATGATGGGCATGGAAAGCTGGATTTGGGGAGGCAGGTTACGGATAAGCCTTCCCTTCTCATCCCTTTCAATCTTCTCAGGCTTGGCCCCCAGGAAGACACGGGTTTCCATCGGCTCGCGCAGGGGATCGATGGAAGGATTGGTCACCTGGGACGCATTGAGCAATATCTTGTCAAAATAGACCGGATAGTTTTCAGGATTGCCCATACTGGACAGCAGAACGCCTCCGGATTCGGCCTGCTTGTAAATCTCATTGATAGCCTTGCCGGACCAGTTGGAATTTTCCTTGAAGGTGTGCGGTGATTTGACGATCTTGAGCGCCCGCGTCGGGCAGAGCGCCACGCAGCGGTGGCAATTGACGCACTTGGCGTCGTCGGACACCATCTTGTTGCTGTCCTTCAGATACTCATGCGCCTCGTTGGCGCATTGTCGTTCACATACGCGGCAGACGATGCACCGCTCTTGATTTCTTACGATTTCATATTCCGGATATATGTATTGAACACCCATCAGTACTTCCCTTCCTCAACATTGATAATGACGCCTTCGCCTCCCATGGGAGACCAGACTTTGTCCAGATCGCTCTGGATCACCCTTATGGCCGCTTCCTCGCTGGCCACATAGACCATATCATCCTTCTCGCCAACCACCATGCTGCGGAGTTTCAATCGGTCATTGAGCGCCATCATGCCTCCCTCAAACCCCACGATGATGGAAAAGGGCCCGGTGATAAGCTGGGATGCAAACACATTTCTCAAAAACTTGAGCTCTTCTCTTTCCTGCTTGGGCTTACCCTCTATGGTGGACCAGAAGGGCGCCGCAAACACATGGCATATTTCATCAAAGTTGAGCCCGATTCGTCTGTGCAGGTAGTCAATCATGTAGGCAATAACCTCGGTGTCGGTCAGGAGTGTGCATTTGTATCCGTACATCTCAATGGCGCGCCGGTTGGCATCATAGGACGATATCTCACCATTGTGGACCACGGAATAATCCAGCAGGGCAAAGGGATGGGCCCCGCCCCACCATCCGGGCGTATTGGTGGGATACCGGCCATGCGCGGTAAAGCAATAGCCTTCGTACTCCTCCAGCTTGTAGAAGCGTCCAACGTCCTCGGGGAATCCCACGGCCTTGAACACGCCCATGTTCTTTCCGCTGGAAAAAACATATGCGCCTTTGATTGCCGTGTTTATCCTGAATACGCATCTGACCACATACTCCCGCTCATCCAGCTGGCTCGCCGCAAGCTTTGTCGGCAGCGGGGAGACGAAGTATCGCCAGATCAGGGGTTCGTCGGTGATTTCAGGTATCTTCCGGGTAGGTATCCTGGAAAGGTTGATGATATCAAAATGCTTTTCCAGGAAGGTCTCGCATTCCTTCTTGGCCATGTTGTCGTCGTAAAAGATGTGGAACGCATAAAAATCCTTGTATTCAGGATAAATGCCATAGGCAGTAAACCCTCCACCAAGGCCGTTGGAGCGTTCATGCATGACAGCTATGGACTTGATGATGCGTTCGCCGGAAAAGCGCTTTCCGCTTTTGGATATGATGCCGGATATCGCACATCCCGACGGGTTTCTGAACATTCCTTCTCTCACTGGTCATACCTCCAACCAATTTAAAGAACCCGCTCTGCCAGGCAATCACAGACTGCCGACGGAGGTCCGAAAACTTGATGATTTCAAAACAAAGGCGTTCACCACATAGCATCACAGGAGCAAACAAGCCTGACAGGCTTGTTGCCTGACTGACACTATATGATGAACGCCTTTGTTCACTGAGTTTATTATACTACAAACATTTCATCCTGTCGATAGGTTTATGAAATTTTTATAATCAAAACTTGCATTTTTTTATCATGCATGCCCATTACCCGGTTTGCACCGGTCTGTTTTGCAAGACAGGCGGATGCATTTTTGCATTTTTATTGGAAAAAGTTAATAAAAGCATTGACAGACCCTCCCCGTTGTGCTAAACTGTTTACAAACAGCAAAGGCGCTGTGGAAAAAAATCCGCAGCGCCTTTGCTGTTTTATATATTCTATCGCAGAAGTGCAGGTTTCGGTATACAACCATGCAATTCCGGCAGACTTTTAAGCGATAGGATTGGATAATTTCAGGGAGGAAAAAGCATGTCAGATAATAGTAAGAATATAGCTGAACGCTTCGGCAGCATGGTATTCAACGACAAGGTGATGAAGGAACGCCTTCCGAAGGATGTATATAAAGCTCTCAGGAAGACCATCGCCAACGGCACCCACCTGGAACTGGACGTGGCCAATGTCGTGGCCAGCGTGATGAAGGAATGGGCAGTGGAAAAGGGGGCCACCCATTTCACCCATTGGTTCCAGCCCATGACCGGCGTGACCGCGGAAAAGCATGACAGTTTCATCATGCCCGACGGGGAAGGCCGTGCCATCATGGAGTTCTCGGGTAAAGCCCTGGTCAAGGGCGAACCCGACGCCTCCAGTTTCCCTTCGGGCGGTTTGCGCAGCACTTTCGAGGCAAGGGGATATACCGCATGGGACCCGACTTCCTATGCCTTTATCAAGGATAATACCCTTTACATTCCCACTGCCTTCTGTTCGTACAGCGGCGAAGCGCTTGACAAGAAAACACCCCTGCTGAGATCCATGGAAGCCCTGAGCAGGCAGGCCTTGCGGGTGCTGCGCCTGTTCGGACACAACGATTGCAAACGCGTGGTATCATCGGTGGGGCCCGAGCAGGAATACTTCCTGATCGATAAGAGCATGTACCTGAAGCGTCCCGATCTGATGTACTGTGGCAGAACCCTTTTGGGCGCCCGCCCGCCCAAGGGCCAGGAAATGGAAGATCACTATTTCGGCGCCATCAAAAACCGCGTTTCCAAGTTCATGCGCGAAGTGGATGAGGAACTCTGGAAGTTGGGCGTTTATGCCAAGACCGAGCATAACGAAGTGGCTCCTGCTCAGCACGAGATTGCTCCCATCTATTCCGAGTCCAATATTGCCACCGACCACAATCAGTTGATCATGGAGCTTTTGAAGAGTGTTGCCGCTAAGCACGGCCTGACATGCCTTTTGCACGAAAAGCCTTTTGCAGGCATCAACGGCAGCGGCAAGCACGTCAACTGGTCCATTTCCACAGATACCGGCATCAACCTGCTGGAACCCGGCGATACGCCCTTTGAAAACGCCCAGTTCCTCCTGTTCCTGGTGGCCGTGATCAAGGCTGTGGATGATTACCAGGATCTCTTGCGTGTTTCGGTTGCCAGCGCCGGCAACGACCATCGCCTGGGTGCCAATGAAGCACCGCCCGCCATCGTTTCCATCTTCCTGGGCGATGAGCTGACCGAGATTCTCAACGCGCTTGAAAACGATACCCTTTATGTGGGCAAGGGCAAGACCCTGATGGAAATCGGGGCAACGGTTCTGCCTCATTTCCCGAAGGATACCACCGACAGGAACCGCACTTCGCCCTTTGCCTTCACAGGCAATAAGTTTGAGTTCCGTATGCTGGGTTCCGCGTTCAATATCGCAGGACCCATCATCGTGCTCAACACCATCGTGGCCGATGTGCTGAAGCAATTCGCCGACGAACTTGAAGAAAGCAAAGACTTCAGAGTGGATTTGAGCAAGCTTATCAAGCGAACCATCAAGGAGCATAAGCGCATCATCTTCAATGGCAACGGCTATGATCCCGACTGGGTGAAGGAGGCCGAGCGCAGAGGCCTGTCCAACCTCAAGACAACTCCTGATGCCCTGCCCGCCTTTATCCGGCCCAAAAACGTGGAGATGTTCGTCCGCCACAATGTGTTCAGCGAGCATGAAATCCACTCGCGTTATGAGATATTGCTGGAAAACTACTCGAAGACCATCAACATCGAAGCGCTTACCATGATGGACATGGTCAACAAGTATGTTATTCCCGCTGTCATAGCCTATCAGAACGAACTGGCACAGCTGGTTCTCAGCAAGAAATCCCTGGGCGCCGACATACCGGTAAGCCTGGAAGAAAACCTGCTCAGCAAGATTGCCAGGCTTGCAGACTGCCTGGGCAAAAGACTCGAAAACCTCTCCCAGCAAACCATTGCTGTCCGGGAGATCAAGGATAAGCTGGAACTTGCCAGGGCTTATCGCGAAAAGGTCTGCACAGCCATGAACGAACTGCGTCTGGTTGTGGACGAACTCGAACTTTTGGTGAGCAGCAGGCATTGGACACTGCCCACCTACACCGAAATCCTCAACAGCGTCAACGAGTAGTTTCATATACTCTGGCCATTATACCGCTTTATCCAATTCATGACATGAAGGCAAATGCCACAGAATACCCCCGGTTCGGCATTTGCCCCTTTTTTTCTTTGACTTGTATAACCATTGACAAGATTCCCGCTTTTTTGTATATTAATTACCATTGAACAAAGGCGTTCATCATATCATGCGGGAACAGTCCGTAAGCTGGCTTTTTTTTGCGGCTGTTCAGGCATGTGCATGATGTGGTGAGCGCCTTTTATGATACCTCGGCGCAGCGCGCCCGGATTTCTGTACAGCAAGCAAATCTGACAGCAATAAAGGACAGGATGGTGTAAAGATGAGCGAACTCTTGTTGGTATTGGATTTTGGGGGACAATACAAGGAACTGATTGCCCGCACCGTTCGCTCCCACTCGGTTTATTCCGAAATCTGGCCCGGTCATACAAGCGCGGAAAAAATCAGGGAACTGAATCCCATTGGCATCATTTTGACGGGAGGCCCCCACAGCGTTTACCTGCCCGACTCACCAAAATGCGATCCCGGGATCTTTAAACTGGGAATACCCATTCTGGGTATTTGCTACGGGATGCAGCTCATGTGCCACATGCTTGGAGGCACCGTGGAGGCCTGTGAAAAAAGCGAATACGGAAGGGTGAAAGCCCGCCTGAAAACCTGTTCACCGTTGTTCAGGGATATTCCGGAGCAGAACACGGTGCTCATGAGCCATACCGATCTGGTGAGCAAACTTCCGGACGGCTTTGTGGCCATTGCTGAAACCGACCATTGCTCCCATGCCGCCTGTGAAAACCCGGCGCAAAAGCTCTACGGCGTCCAGTTCCATCCTGAGGTTGAGCACACCGATAACGGCCGAAGGATTATCGGCAATTTCCTTTTTGACGTCTGCGGCGCAAAAGGCGATTACCACCTGGACGACTATATCGAGACCCAGATCCAAAAGATACGGGAGAAGGTGGGCGACCAAAAGGTCCTGCTTGCCCTGTCCGGCGGTGTGGACAGCTCCGTATGCGCCAGCCTGCTGTCCAAAGCCATCCCCGGACAGCTTACATGCATCTTTGTGGATCACGGCTTCATGCGCTATAAGGAGGGTGATGAGATCGAACGGGTCTTTTCGGCCATGGATCTCAACTTTATCCGGGTTAACGCCGAAGATCGCTTCCTGGCAAAACTGAAGGGCGTAACAGCGCCGGAGCAGAAGCGGAAGCTCATCGGCGAGGAGTTCATCCGGGTTTTTGAGGAGGAAGCCGCAAAACTTGGCGATATTCCCTTCCTGGCCCAGGGCACCATCTATCCCGACGTGATCGAGTCGGGCGGAAAACTCGGCGCAACCATCAAAAGCCACCACAACGTGGGCGGCCTGCCTGAAAAACTGGCTTTCAAGGAGATTATCGAGCCCCTGTCCGGGCTATTCAAGGACGAGGTGCGTGTGCTCGGAAGGAAACTGGGCCTTCCCACGTCCCTCACAGAGAGGCAGCCTTTCCCGGGCCCGGGGCTGGCCATCCGTGTGCTGGGCGAGGTGACCAGGGAAAAGCTGGAGATCGTCCGCCTGGCAGACCATATTATGTGTGAAGAGATCGGCAAGCTCAGGCGCAAGCCTGAACAATACTTTGCTGTTTACACCGGTGCCTATTCTGTGGGCGTCAAGGGTGACGACCGGACCTACGATTCGGTAATTGCCCTGCGGGCCGTACATACCAGTGATTTCATGACCTGCGAGTACGCCCCGCTTTCCCATAAAGTCTTAAGCCGTATCGCTTCGCGGATCACTCGTGAAATTCCCTCAGTAAGCCGCGTGGTGTATGATATTACATCCAAACCGCCCGCGACGGTGGAGTGGGAGTAGAGGTTTTTATGAAAATCGGAGCAATAATATGTTTCATTCTGGCCGTATTCTTTTTCGTCATGGCAATCCTCTTCGCTCTGCTAAAAGAAAAAGGCGCACTGCTCATCAGCGGATTTAATACCATGCCCAAATCGGAGCGGGAAAAGTATGATAAAACGAAAATGAGCAAAGAAATGAGAAATGCTCTCTTTCTTTGGTTTCTCATTTTGCTTTCAGGAACGGTGCTGGCTTATCTTATCGGTGAATATTGTGCATATATAGCGCTTGCCGTTTGGTTGATCGTATTTTTTAAAGGTATGCATCTCGATCCGGAAAAAGCGTTCAAGAAATACAAGAAATGACGGGTTACAACAAAACAGGCGCCTTGTCCCTATCTAATCCCGGGGCGGCGCCTGTTTGCTTAACTTGAGTCTTATCATCTCATCCCCCAACCAGTTCCTTGGCCTGCTTGCCGGTCATGTGTTCGATGTCGATGGCGACAATATGCGCTCTTGTGCAGCCTTCTATCTCTCTTCTCTTATTCTCTTCAGGCTGATCCCCCGAGTATTTTTCAACCAGGGCCCTGAAAGCTTCCAGCCGCTCATCGCCTTCTGCGATTCTTGCTTTTCCGAATACGATGGCGCTTCGGAAGTAGCTGGTATATTTTTCGCTGACAATGGTGTCCTGGTCAATCACCGCAAAGGATACCTTCGGGTGTTTCATCATGGCATCCATTTTATGACCGGACATCGCCGAATGGAAATAGATTTTGCCGTTATGGTAAACATAGTTGAGGGGAACAGCATAGGGGTAATCCTCATCGCCCAGGCAGGCCAAAACGCCGTTTGAACCTCTTTCCAGAACCGCTATGGTTTCTTCCGGAGACATGAGCTGCCTGCCCCTTCTCATTTCCCTGAACATCCCTCATCCTCCTGTCCGTCGTACACACCTGTAATCTTTGGAACTCTTCCTCATGGCGGAAGCTATTGCGGAACAGTCCATGGTTAGAGTCTAAAGGGAGCGCCAGGTTTTGTCAATCAGGCTGTTACAGAAAAAAGTAGTACGAATGGAGCAAATGATCCATAGCGTATTTCTCGGCAAGTTTCTTCAGGAAGCTTTTGACCGTACCAGGGCTGGCCTTTTGCTGCCGGTATCTTTCCAGGCGTTTGTGGAAGGCCTGCCACTCCTTTTCTGACGCTTCCCTGTTGATGCATTCCCACACCAATAACATGGCTTCTGTATGGCTTTCGATATCCCCCATGTTCTCCAGCCCTTGCTGGATGAGCTTGTAAAAAGTCACCGGCGTCAGGCCATCCCTTTTCCCGATCATTTCAGTGAGCTCGGCATATACGACCGGCGATCTTTCAAGGATGCTGTACTTATATCTGTCCCATTCCATTTGAAGCGCGTCAAAGCTCAGATCCTCAGTAGTGCAATGGATGCACTTGACACAGGACAAATTCTTATCCTTAACCTCCAGCATGATGTCGATGTCTTCCCTGTCCAATGCTTCATAAAAGGCCATGAACCTTTCAATATCAATGGTATCCGAATGATAGCCCTTCTTTTTTTGCTTAGCTTGCTGAGAATAATGGATTTTCTGGGGACCGTCCTGCTCCCGCCAGGTGGAGCGGCATCGCTCAATCCAGATAAACTCGTCCCTTTCTCCATCGCACGGATTGGCTTCATGGTGGAGATTGTCAAAGACCACCGGGATGTTCAGCTGCGTCCCGATGCCATATACATCCCGGATATTGAATATCCTGTCATCATTCTCTATGATCAGGCGTCTTTTAATGCTCTGGTATTCCTTTCGATCCCCGGATTTGAAAGATGATTTTATTATGCATCAGATGCCTGCCCAATAATCCGTACCGGCAAAAAAGGTGTGTGCAGGTGGCCATTGATTTCCGCTCACCAAAAAAGAGTGCCCCTTAACTCAGAAACTGCGTTAAGGGGCCGGATCGATGCGCATAATCATCAGGGGTTCAACTTGAAGTTATGTTGTGGCTATGCGACAGGCAATCATTTTTTATCTTCCTGTCCCGTATGGCACACGGAAGCGCTCGGACACTCACTGCAGCCGCATCCGCAGCTGATGGACTGCCCTTTGGCCTTCTTTTTCGCCATGCTGGCAATGATCCCGATAACCGCAGCAAGCAGCAGGGCCACAATGACAATGTTTGCAATATTATCAGCGATAAACTGGAGCATGGTCCTCCCTCCTTTGTCAACATACTCCTTCTGTCCCGACAGCCCGCCCGGCTGTTTTTTGCCATCTGGGCGCGGAAGATTCAGTGTTCCTTATATGTTTGCGCTCACCGTAGCGGCCTTCAGTTTTCTTTCGTTACTCGGCTTAAGCAGCAGGTACAGGAAAAACGCCACTGCCAGGATGGCCACAACCGTTCCTGCGCTGAAGCCATTACCTGCAAACAGGCTTCCAAGCTGGTAAACACTGAGGGCTACCACATAGGCAAACAGGGTTTGATAACCGACTGCAAAGATGGTCCATTTGCCGCTGTTCATTTCCCTTCTGATGGCACCGATGGCCGCAAAACAGGGCGCACAGAGCAGATTGAACAGCAGGAACGAGTAAGCAGAGAGCGCGGTGAAGCTGGCGGCCAGAAGTCCCCAGATTTCCTGCCCGTCCTCGGCCACTTCTGCAAAACCATACAGAACGCCAAGGGTACCCACTACGCTTTCCTTGGCAACCAGACCGGTAAGCGAAGCCACCGCTGCTTCCCAGAAGCCCCAGCCCAGAGGCGCAAAAATGGGGGCGATGATGCTTCCGAGTTTAGCCAGGAAACCGTCGTCGAGATCCTCCACCATGGTGAACTGACCGTCCACAATGCCGAAGTTGGAGGCGAACCAGATGACGATGGTGCACAGCAGGATAACGGTCCCCGCCTTCCTGATGAAGGACCAGGCACGCTCCCACATGCTGCGCAGCACGTTGCCGGCCAAAGGCCTGTGATAAGGAGGAAGTTCCATAACAAAGGGCGCCGGATCCCCGGAGAACAATTTCGTCTTCTTCAGAATAATCCCTGAACATATGATGGCGATAATACCTGCAAAGTATGCGCTGGGCGCCACCCACCAGGCGCCACCGAACAGCGCGCCGGAAATCAGGGCAATGATGGGCAGCTTTGCGCCGCAGGGTATGAAGGTGGTTACCGTAATGGTCATCCGGCGGTCCCGTTCATTTTCGATGGTACGGGAAGCCATGATACCCGGAACCCCGCAGCCGCTGCCGATAAGAATGGGAATAAAGGATTTACCCGACAGGCCGAATTTACGGAAGATGCGGTCCATGATGAAGGCAACTCGTGCCATATAACCGCAATCCTCAAGGATGGCCAGGAAGAGAAAGAGCACCAGCATTTGCGGCACAAATCCCAATACGGCGCCGACGCCGCCGACGATACCATCCAGAATCAGGGACTGGAGCCAGTCGGCTGTACCGATGGATGACAGGAAACCTTCCACTGCCGGCGGGATGATCTCACCGAAAAGCACGTCATTGGTCCAGTCGGTCACCCACGTACCTACCGTTGTAACTGAGATGAAGTAAACACAGAACATGACCAGCGCGAAGATGGGCAGGGCAAGCCACCTGTTGGTTAAAACCCTGTCTATCTTGTCCGAGGTGGTCATTTTCACGTTGCTCTTGCGCTTATAGCAATCCTTGATGATGGAGGCTATATACAGGTAACGTTCATTGGTGATGATGCTCTCCGAGTCATCATCCAGCTCATTTTCACACTGGCTGACAATATCCTCAATACGGCTCTTGAGGGCATCATCAAAAGCCATGCGCTCCATGACCTTGATGTCGCGCTCAAAAACCTTGATGGCCGTCCAGCGCATCTGTTTTTCATCCACCTTGCCGTGCAGCAGTTCCTCGATGCCTGCAAGCGCCTGTTCAATATTCTCAGAAAAACGATGCCGCGGAACCATGGGAACCTTGTTTTGGGCAAGCTCAACAGCCTTTTCAGCTGCATCGGCAATACCGGAGCGCTTTAAGGCCGATATCCCGACAACCGGACACCCCAGTTTTTCAGAGAGTTTATCCAGGTTAATCTTATCCCCGTTCTTTTCCACCACATCCATCATGTTGACGGCTATAACCATGGGGATACCCAGTTCGGCCAGCTGGGTGGTCAGATAAAGGTTGCGCTCCATGTTGGATCCGTCAACGATGTTGATAATGGCATCGGGGTTCTCCCCGGTGAGATAATCCCGTGCAACGACCTCCTCCAGCGTATACGGCGAGAGGGAATAGATACCCGGCAAATCCACAATGGTGACATCCCGGTATGTATCGCTCCTGAGCTTGCCTTCCTTTTTCTCAATGGTTACACCCGGCCAGTTGCCAACGTACTGGTTGGAACCGGTCAGCGCGTTGAACAGTGTCGTTTTGCCGCTGTTCGGATTGCCCGCAAGTGCAATTTTGATCGGCATGTTTCCTCTTCCTCCTCAAAAACTGAATGAAGCCTGTTCCAGGGGTTAGATTTAACTAACTTTCTGGCAAAATAAATAGGAAAACGTAACGTTTCCTGTTGGTTATTCGACCTCTATCATTTCAGCATCGGCTTTGCGCAGGGATAATTCATATCCGCGCACGGTCACCTCGATGGGATCCCCAAGGGGCGCCACCTTGCGCACATAGATTTCAGTGCCTTTTGTGATGCCCATGTCCATAATCCTGCGCCTTACAGCTCCCTGCCCGTTTACCTTCTTAACCGTAACCGTTCGCCCACAGGCCACTTCCTTTAAAACCTCCATGTTCTGCACTCTCCCTTCAAGGCTCACACCAGAATCTTTCCAGCCATCTCACGGCTGATGGCCACCCTTGAATTCTTGATGTTGACAATCAGGTTGCCGGCAATTTCATTGATGACTGTTACAGTCCCGCCAACAACGAACCCAAGGCTTTCAAGGAACTGCTTTACTTCCGGCTTGCCGCCGACCTTCCTGATGAGCCTTACCTCTCCTTCTTTTGCCATCGATAAGGGCATAGCCATTCCTCCTGTTCCGTTATCCCGCAGTATGCTGCGAAACAACCCATCCTACTCAAGTTAGTCTCAACTAATCCAATTATAGGTTAGTATAAACTAACTTGAATGTCAATAGGTCTGAAAATTTTTGCCTCGTTTTGTGATATCGTAAGAAACAAGACTCTCCCGTGATGCAAAGATTGGCTATAATTACCAATTAAGATCATGGTAACGCGCATTCTGCATCTCCGACAGTTCCCAAATCTCTTATAATTCCCAGGTAACAGAATTGCAAGGCTTCGAAGTACTTCTTGATTTGTCATGGCATTTATGGCATACTTTTCATATAAATATGAATTATATGATCACGGAGGAAATCACATGTCATTGCCAAAAGGTAAACATATTTTTGGAACAGTTAAGGTTGGAGAGCGGGGCCAAATTGTCATTCCAAAAGAAGCCAGGGAATTGTTCGGGATAAAACCGGGAGACACTCTGCTGGTTTTGGGTGATGAAGAAAAAGGGATTGCTGTCGTAAAAGCAGATGTCCTGCAGGACGTAGCGCTTAAAATTCTGAAGGGGTTTGGAGGGATCAAATCCGATGACAGACAGGATTGTGAGGATATTTGAAGCAACCAATTTCGGATTTCTTCTGTTGCTCATAGCAGCCATTGGCGATGTGGTTATACCATTTGCTCTTGCACCGTTTTATCCAAAATATAACCATTTGACAATGGTCATGAGTTTGCTGGGCCATCGCAACTCACCGGTACATATCCTCTACAATTTCTGGCTCATTGCTGCCGGAATCATGTTCATTCTGGGCGGAGTCAATCTGTATGCGGTATATTTCCCCGTTTCAGAGATGTTATCAAAAGCTTTGCTTCTCTGTATTATCATTTATGCTGTTGGGGGCTGCATATTATCCGGTATATTCCCAGTTGGGGAGACAAAAGAACTGAAAACTTTATCTGAAAAGATACATGGGTTTGGTGCTGTTATAGGATTTTTGGCTTTACTCTTTGCTCCCCTGTTTACAGGTATTTTATCCATGCGCTTAAACCAGGCAGTTTGCGGCGTTATATCATTTGTATTCTTTGGTTTGGCCTTATTGTTTTTTGCTCTGTTTATCATGGGCGATAAGCCAGGTTTTGATGGTACTGTTGTTTCATACGAGGGATTATGGCAAAGGTTATCTTTGATTTGCATGTATGCGCCGATCATTATGGTGTCAGCGTATAATACAGCGATAAAATGAAATGCAGGAAAGGGAGCAGAACATAAATGAATATTTTTATATAAAGAATCTTCACAACGCCCGGCGGATGCCGGGTGTTATCTTTTCGTTCACCTGTTTGTTTTACGCAGAATATTGTGGTATTCTAAGACTAGCTTTATCTGCTGAGATGATCGAAAAAACATGGGGAGAAGCTGAATGAGTGTGGATCTTCGTGAATCCGCGGAAATGTATCTGGAAACCATCCTGGTCTTATCACAGAAGCAACCTCAGGTCCGGTCCATCGATGTTGTGAACGCGCTGAACTACAAGAAGTCCAGCGTCAGTGTCGCCATGAAGAAGCTGCGCGAAAAACAGCTTATCCAGATGGACGAAGATGGCTTTATCACCCTGACCGAAGAAGGCAAAAAGATTGCCGAGACCATGCTTGAGCGCCATAAACTCATATCGGACTGGCTTATTCAATTGGGCGTGGACAGAGAGATCGCCCTTGAGGACGCTTGCCGGATAGAGCATGTCATCAGCAATGAAAGCTTTGAGGCAATCAAAAAACATTTTCCGATAAACAAGGATAAAACCTGAAAATCGGCTTATCCAACCTCATGACATGAATTGCATGTTGTTCCGTCAAGTGAAATACTGTACTTTGGCTTCCGGGAATCTTCCCAGTATGAGCGAGGTCAGGTATTCCTTGAGTTCTTCGGCCTCTTCCTTTTGATACACATATTTATACCTTCCAAACCTGCCCCATTTCAGGCTTCTTTTTGCCTCGTCCATATCCAGCCTGGTATTGGGAAATCGCTGAAGGATAAGTTCCTTGGCAACAGCTGTGAAACGGTATTGGATCAGCTCAAAGTTCAATTCTTTCCGGCTGAGTTCAGGTCCCAGCCGTTCCTCTAATTTCCGGAACAGCAGATCATATGCTTCCTTCCAGTTCTCATGCTGCATGATGGGAGCTACAATAAAGCCAATGGGATAACCTGCACGTCCCAGTTTGGCGATGGCCTCCATCCGTTCATCCAGGCTGGCAGTGATATGTTCGAAAGTGCTGATGACATAATCGGTATTGATGCTTATCCTGAAAAGGGTATGCCGGTTATGTGGAAGATCCAGCAGGGAATCCACATGAGGGAATTTGGTCACCACCCTGAGCCTTCCATGCTCCAGGCCCGCAAAAAATGCTATGGTTTTTGCAAGGCTACCCGTAATATGTTCCAGGGCCAGGGGATCTCCCAGGCTCGCCGCTTCAAAGGTGGTGATTTTATCTCCATTCTGCCGGATATGGTCTTCGATCACCGAAAAGATATCCTCCAGGTTGACGAAAACCTTAAGATACGGCTTAGATCCCTGGGTGGATTGCAGATAGCAGTATTCACAGTGAGCCGGGCAATTGCTTACCAGGGAGAACTGGTAGTCCGCGGAAGGTTTGCATACATCCAGTTTGCTAAGTTTGTTGATTGTAACCAGCAGTGTTTTCTTTGCCTGGGCATACATCCCCGCGGGGGTTGTCCCCGGTATGGAACGGGCCGCTGTCCTGGCGCCGGTTTTGATGATGGCCACCGGTTTATCCCTGAAGTAATCATAGATTTTTTGTCCCAACGGATATTCCAGGCTCGGGGGATCGAAAATGACCCGCTCCGGCATAAACAGCTCCATACCCTCACCTCTGCGGTCGTGAATCCATGCTTTTATAGGATGCTCCAAACTTCTGTAAAATAAGCATCATGTACGGGATTATCGTTCCCATCGGCATCATGTGGGGGGAATGATCGGCTGCAAAAAGCCCCTCGAAAACTTGAGTTCCCAAGGGGCATCAAATACTTCGAAACTTTATCGGCCATTGAAATGATCCGTCAAACCGGCAGGATGCATCACGGCTTTATAAGGCTTATCCCAATAATGCGATGGCATCCTTTTCATCCAGGGGCTTGCTGATCAGGTATCCCTGAATCTTATCGCATCCGCATTCCAGCAATAACTGCCTTTGCCTTTCCTGCTCCACGCCTTCTGCAACCACGCAGTGTTCAAATTTGTGAGCCATGGATATGATATCACTGATAACGGACTTTTCCGGATCAAGCCATACCAGGTTGTCAATGAAGGCCTTGTCTATCTTCAGGCAGTTGATGTTCAGTTCCCTTTCCCTGGCCAGAGAGGAATAACCCGTTCCAAAATCGTCAATGGCTATGGACAGACCGGCTTCCCTCAACTCCCGAAGGATGCGGTTAATCTGCTCAAAGTCTGATGAAAAAACCGATTCCGTGATCTCAAGGCAGATATTGGCGGGATCTATCCGCATCTGTTCAATTAACCCGAAAAGGGTTCTGCTGAAGTCCTTACTCAGCAGCTGGATGACGGACACATTGACCGATACGCTGATATCGCCATGTCCCTTTTCCTTCAGTTTATTGAGAAAGCCCAAGGCCTGCCGGATAACCTTCCAGCCCAGCGGGACGATGAGCTTGGTTTCCTCGGCGATGGGAATAAACTCCAACGGGGACACCCGCCCCAACTTGCTGCTGTTCATCCTGGCCAAAGCCTCAAAGGCGCATATCCGGTTGGTTTTGAGATCGAGTATGGGCTGGTATTGCAGATACAGGCCGCCGTCCTCTCCGCCGGTAGTAATAAGTGCCAGCTCGTATTTGATATCATTCTTGCGGATGATATTCTGCTCCAGTTCAGCATCATAAAAACATATGCCGAATTCTTTGTCACTGGTGTTCATCGCCCTCTCGGATGCAATCAGGAGGTTCTTGAGAAGCCGTTCTGCGTCCTGGCATTTTGCCGGATCCATCTCAACAACTCCGATACCGCCGCTAATCCTCTCCATGGCCAGCAGGGATTCCAGCGTGCTCACAATCCTGTTGCAAAACTCAAGCAGTTCGCTTTTTTCCCGGTAGCCTTTGAGATAGAACGCAAACTGGTTTTCATACGTACTGAACAGCATCCTCTTGTTTGTGCAAAGTTTTGCGAGGGCATTCGCGACAATTTTGATCAGACCCTGGGTGTAATGATAGCCGTAAGTCGTGGCAAGCGACTGAACGGTGCTCAGGTTGATGCCCACCAATGCCTGCTTCTCGTCGCCGCTTTGTGCTTCGCGATCCAGGAGTTCTTCAAGATAATTCAGATTGTAGAGGCCTGTCCACCTGTCATGCTCAATGCTGTATTTAAGCTTATCCTCCATTTCCTTCCGATCGGTAATGTCGATGATGATCCCTTCAACAGCCTCAACCTCTCCTGACGCGTTGTAAACCCCTTCCCCCATCTCCAGGACCCATTTTCGTTCCCCATTGGCGGTGATGATTTCATATTCATACTTGAACGGCTGCCTTGTCGGAAGGATACGCTTCCATTCCTCCCAGAGCAGTTCACGGTACTCCGGGGCAATGATGTCGTTGAAGGACAGCTCCTTATTGAACAGAAGGCTTTCGGGACGGTAGCCGGTCAGCCTGAAACATCCCTCTGAAACATATTGCATGGTCCAGTTCCGATCGTAGTTGCACCTGTAGGCCAGGCCGGGCAGATGGGATAGAAGCACGGATTTGCTGCGTTCGCTTTCCCTCAGCGCTTTTTCAATGGCCTTGCGCTCGGTGATATCCTGCACCAGGCAGACATGGTTGTATTGATGTTGGTCAGACAGGGTCAGGGAGGCTACGATCATGTGCACCCACACGATGGAGCCGTCGGGTCTGATCAGCCGCTTATCCATCGCATAGCTTTCAATTTCTCCTGCCTTGAGCCTCCTGTAGTTTGCCAGATCTTCTTCCAAATCATCAGGATGGGTTATTTTTGCCCACCCCAGCCTGAGCAGTTCATCCCTGTTTCTCCCGCTAATCTTTTCAAACAGGGGATTGACATCGAAATAGGGGTTTTCCTCTTCCGTTGCGGGCGCATAATTATGGGAAACCGCTATACCGACGGGCGCCTGTTTAAAAATGGTATCCACAGTCAGCTTCTGGTCGCGCATCTTCTGCCCCAATTCCTGCTGGATGCGGAGGAGTTCGGCATGGACTCCGATCCTGGCCGTCAGCGATTCCTTTTGAAAGGGCTTCCGGATATAATCCACCGCCCCCATCCGCAACCCCCTGACCTCATTTTCCGGTTCGTCATTGTCAGTTAAAATGATGATGCGTATTTTGCCGTACCGCTCATCGGACCTGAGCTTATCCAGAACTTGGAAACCGTCCATTCCGGGCATGTTGAGATCCAGTATGATCAGGGCAATGTCCGGATGCTCCTCCAACAGACGCATGGCTTCAAAACCGCTGCTTGCCGATATGACATGATACTGACTCAGCGACATTTGAATCTGCTGACGTTCTGTGGCAGAATCGTCCACTAACAGAATCTTCAAAGGCATTTTACCCCCCACCTTTAACAAGCACAGACGTTAAGCGATGCTTATACTTGATATACCGTTCGCTCCTCTCATGCAAGATGCCGGGCTATCGGCAATACTTCATGGGCAACAGCATGATGCGCTCGAATTCCTTCTGGTTTTTCTTTCACTGCGTATAGACTCTATATTAAATAATACCACCATCCGGCAACTTCTTATTGAAATCATTCAATAAACGAATAGGCCGTATCCGCACCGTCCCGGATGGCAGCATACCGCTCTTTTCGTCTATCTATGGCCACCTGCTTGGGATTGGCGACAACACATCCAATCAAGCATGCAAAGTGTTCAAATATGGGAATCGCGGCTGGTAAAGAAAAACCATCTGCCCAAACATCCCGCAGCAGATGGTTAATGCTGAAGCTGCCCATTAAGCTTCATTTCCAACGTTCAGCTTTCAATAAACTTTACCAGGGTATCATTAAACTCATCCCTCTGTTCATAGAAGGAGCCATGCCCGGAAAAACTGAGGGGCACCAGTATGGAGTTCCTGATCATCCTGTGCTGTACCTCTGCCAGCTGGAATGGAACAACCTTGTCATGGATGCCATGGATGATCAGGGTGGGTACCCCGATGGACTCCAGATCGGTGAAAAGGACTTCGTCAATCCAGGTCCTGGCAATGGCCGCTGTTGCCCAGCCTGCCGCCTGCAGACCTATCTGGAAGAACCAATCCGAGAAAGCCTGTGAGGTATGCTGAAAGAAGAAGTTATCGCCAAAATCCCGGAGCATTTGCGGCCGGTCATTGTAGGTCCCTTCAATTATCTGCAGGACCCTTTCCTGCTCAATGCCGAACGGAAAATCCTGCCGCCGGATCAGGCTCGGTACGGCTGCCGCGATGAGAACCAGTTTTCTGACGCCATATCCCAAATGGCGTCCCATGTACCTGGCCGCTATCGCACCGCCGGTGGAATGCCCGGCAAGGGTGAAATCCCTAAGGCCCAGGGCTTCCACCACTCCCCTTACATCATCCGACAGGGTATCGTAATCGTATCCTTCAAAGGGTTTATCCGAGTTTCCAAAGCCCCTTGTATCGATGCCGATACATCGGTAGCCCAACTGGGGCAGTTTATCGAACTGGTATTCAAACAGGCGATGGCTTCCCGGCCAGCCGTGCAGGAAAAGAATGGTCTTAACACCTTTTGGATAGGGATCCTCAACATAAATGCTGATATTGTTTACATTGAGATAATAGCCCATGCTTATTCTCCCCAGGAATTTCTCACAGGGATATCCTATTCGGCAGGATGTTTGCGTATGATACCCCAACCGCCCTTCAACAGGCCTTCAAAGATGTAATCGACCGCATGTCGGACAAACGGATTTGCAAGCCCGAACAAGAGCGCACCGATTTCAGGGTCAATTATTTCCGGGAATATGTCAAGCGTGACTGGCAACAATAATGTCGGGTTTATGACTTCGAGAGGTTCTTTTTCAAATTATTCTTTGGTATTGGAGGAGATCGATTGGTCGGTATTCTTTTTGGATTGCTGGCGGGACTTTTGATGAGCGTTCAGGGCGTTTTCAACACACGCCTGATGGATTCTTCCAAAATGTGGACCACCAACACCTGGGTACATTTTACCGCTTTTCTCACCAGCATCGCCATTTGGTTATTCGCTGAACGGGAGAACCTACTCTCAGTTTTCAATGTCGAAAACAAGCTCTACTTGTTCGGTGGCGTTATCGGCGCATTGATCACCTTCACGGTCATCAAGAGCATATCCAGCCTGGGACCGGCTTATGCCACCATGCTCATCCTGTTGGCGCAGCTTGTGACCTCCTGCCTGATTGAAGGCTTTGGGCTTTTCGGCACCGAGAAGACATGCTTTGAATGGAGCAAATTAATCGGCGTTGGCCTGATGATTGCAGGAATCGTGATTTTCCAGAAATGATAAACCGGCATATCCCTAACGTTTTTAAGCAGGACATGCCGGTTTACTTTCATACAAAGTAGCGCCCCTATGTTTGCCCGGTATCCTCAACGGATCATTGTAAAACTAAATTCGTATACGAAAATTCCTTTCAGGTCGATCAACCCGCTTTCGCCAGTCGGTTTGTATACCACCCTGAATTGCTCACCGGGAGCCAGATTCCGGCCAAGTTTCAAAATAATCTTGTCTTCCTTGACCTCGTAATGCTTCAGCGCCGTTTTTTTACCTTCCAGTTCGAAGGTCAGGAACGAATCAAAATCGCCCTTCCAACCGGCCAGTTTTTCAGTTATGGTGATTTCAACCGTATCCGGTGCTGTTATCATGACGGTCTTAAACGCACCCGCCAAGACCACTTCCGCCTTGATATCAAACGGTGCCACGGCGTTGCCGTTATAATCTTTAAGATAATTTACTTTATCTGCGGTTCTTATCCGGATCTCGCCGTCATAACCGATATAGTCGTCGGAAAGCAGCATGATGGTTACCTTGTCATGAATGATACTATATACTTCATAATCTTTACCGTTCACAAGCTGCTTTCCGCCCATGACCAGAACCAGATCTTCTCCCGCTTTTTTCAGTTCTTCCGCATTGTAAGCCTGCAGTCCTTCTGAGAAATACAGGGTAAAGAGGTTCCGGTCGATATTCACATCAAGGTAGTCAGCCACCCGGCCATTTTCCTTCTCATAAGATTTCGGGGTATCCTTATCCCCATCATCGTAAAGCACGGGAGCGATCCTGTCGGCGACGGGATAAGCCTTGTTATAATCCACTTTCAGCGTCTGCCCGTAATTGTTTTTCGAAGCATTTCCCACCACAAAAACATAGACCGGCGTATTCAGGTCGCAGGCCAGTTTTTCAGCAAGGGTCAGCGTAACAACAGTATTTCGGCCGATCAGGCTTGTGCTGGCATGTGTAATTTTTATGGTCTGCGGATCGCTTGCAAAATCACCCTTGCTTTCCTTAATGCTTGCCCGTCTTGTAACCAGCAAATCCTCCGCAACGAAGCTATTGAACTCACCTTTCAGCGTAATGGCTATTTTATCCTGTGCAATGGCTTCAACCTTATCAATTCCTATTTCCTTGACTGGCGGGGAAACAGTAAAACCTGCATCCACGGCCTTATCCATCGGAATGAACCCAATATTGACAAGGGACTGGATAAATGCTGTTCCATCGGCATTTACCCCGTTCTTGCAGGCACCATAGAGGATGCCGGCAGCGTCATCACGAATCAGAGCCGTTTTGATTTCCAGCTCTCCGGCCTGAGCTTTGCTGATAACGCCACTTTTTACAGCAACATCAACCGCATTGTTGGTCCCCACATCGGAATAGCCCATGCCTATCTTAAGGATCCAGGTCAAAAAGGCCCTGCCGGAAACCTCCTGAAGGGGAGCAAACTTAATCCTTGGATGGATGCTGGCATCCACACCGGTTGTATAGTTGTTTTTTACTGCATAAGCCGCCCATTTTCTTCCCCATGTGGGAATCTCAGCGGCATCAATGACATTTTCAAGAATCCTGGCGGCTTCGCTGTCCGTCAGCGCCTCAACTTCATCTTTCAGGCCCGCTGCCTTGAGCGCAAAAATGAGGCCTTGGATCCTGTTGACCGGATCTCCCAAACCCATACCTTCCATCAGGGATAAATTATTCAGGATTTTTGCTTCTGCCTCATGCTGAAAACCTGATGCCAGCGCAGGAACAGCACGGATTCCTGCGAGCATCGCCAATATGGCGATAACCGTTATGGTTCTTCTAAGGTATTTCTTGTGCATGATGATAAAAGTCCTCCTCATCATTTTTATTATTTGCAGGCGCAAAGACAAAGCCGGCGAGCTCTAAACGCTAACCATTATACCAAAACAAGAAAAAATATGCCATGAGTAGTAATGCTTAACAACCTTATCCTCATCACCCGGCTTCCATGCACCTCAATCCGCCTTTTCATGTAATCATCACCAAGAAAAAAAGAGCCGTCCCGTTTTTCTTTCGACGCCCCTCAAAGCCTCTTGTGCTGTTTAATGGCACTCCGTTCAGCTGTATGCGCTTCGTTTGCGCGCTATAACATAGCATAGCGTCAGGAAGGCAACCACAGACAAAAGAACCACGGCCATACCCGTAAGTTCGTTTATCGGAAGCGCCTGAAACATCCTGAACCGACCAGTGAAATTGAAAACCTGATGTGCAAAAAACGAAAATATTTTCAGTATTTTTAAACCTTTCGTATGCGGATATTACGCCGTCATAAAGCCCGACAAGGTGAATGATGTTCAAGCACAACAATATGATAAACAACATGGCCACCGATTTTGAATGCCATTGATAATATAGTTCCCTTTTAATGATTTTGGAGATATTTCCTGTAGAAATCATGGAGTGTCTCACCGCCTTTGGCATAATCAATGATATGCGTTATTGTGTTGTCACGAATAAGATATAACTCGTCAATTATTTTTTCATAGAAATCAAAATGGTGGCCGGTCACAAGTATCAGAGATTCCTTTTTGAGCTTTTTCAGGTTTTCCTGGAGTATCTCAAGCGTTTCGGCATCAAGACCATTGGAGATTTCATCAATGAACAAATATTTGGGTTTTTGAAGCAAGGCGGCAATCAGGGCAAGCTTTTTCTTCTCGCCTAAGGAATAATCCTTCACGCGTTTCCGCAATTTATGCGATGATAACAAGGACAATTCTTCAATTTTTTTTGGATCACAGGTTCCCGAATCTTCCAGAAGAAGCCTGATGTTTTGGTATCCGTTCAAATTATCATAAAGCGGCACATCATCAAAGATAGCAAAGAGGCGGTCTTGTATCCGATGCACCGGTTTGCCTCCGAAGGTTATACAACCTTCATAGCCTTCCAATCCCAAAAGACATTTTATAAATGTTGTTTTGCCGCTTCCATTCTTGCCCATCAGGAAATGGATGCGGTTGTCGTCCAATTTTATGCAGACATTGCTCAGGATTTGTTGATTTTTTGCATAGCTCTTGGATAAATCGATAACCTCAATCATTGCCTCTGCCCTTTCAACAGTACATCTGCTCAAGCATACTAAAATATAATGCCAGCAATCTTTGTCCTATAAATAACTGTTGTATTCCATAAATACTTCAAAGCACCTGTTGTATTTAATAATTAAATATAGCAAACTATACTTTATTTATCAATATATTCCATGTCGAGGCGAAATAAGTCAGAACCGACTCCGCTTGATGCTTCCAGACCGCGGGCATATGCCAGCAGAAGCAGAGATAGGTTTTTGTGAGAAAACCTGCAATGATAAGGAAAAAGACAGGGATTTACGACAGAATAATTCGAATCACTATGGAATTATGCATTGCTAAAAAGCTTCAGCAAATCCTCGGCATGGGCCGGGCGGCTGATATAATAACCCTGGATCTCGTCACACCCATGCTCCCGCAGGAACCTGGCCTGCTCTTCATGCTCAACGCCTTCAGCAACGACCCGGAGCCCGAGTGTCTGGGACAGGTGGATCATGCCTTTTACCAGGGTCTGCTCCTTATCACTGCTGAACAGGTTGCTGATAAAACTCCTGTCGATCTTGATGCGATTGACCGGCATATGATTGAGCCTGCTCAAAGAAGAATACTCCGTGCCGAAGTCATCGATGGATATTTCTACACCCAACTCCCGCAACTCCTTCAGCACGCTCAGAATATTGTCAAATTCCTTCACCGCTACACTTTCGGTAATTTCCAGATCCAGATATTCCGGCTTCAGCCCGGTCTCGGCAAGTATGTTTTTCAAAACAGTTACAAATTTGGGATTGAGCAACTGGAGCACGGACACATTCACCGAAATATGTACAGGCGGTAATCCCATGTCCTGCCATGCTTTTGCTTGTCTGCAAGCCATCCTTAAAACCCATTCGCCTATCGGACCAATCAATCCGTTCTGTTCAGCCAGCGGAATGAAGAGTCCCGGACTGATCAGACCATGATCCGGCTGCTGCCAGCGCACCAATGCCTCAACGCAAAGAAGTTCGCCTGTTTTGGCCGATACCATGGGCTGGTACTGCAAAAACAGTTCATTGTTGTCTATCGCCCTGTACAGCTTGTTGGACAGTTCATGCTTCAGCAAGACCTCTTCCTTCATCTCGGCCGTACACAGGCAGTACTGGCCTTTTCCCCTGGACTTGGCCTGACTCATGGCGATATCCGCATTTTTTATCAGGCTGTCGGCGTCGCTGCCGTCAAAGGGGTACACTGCTATACCCACACTGGCGGAAATATAAAGCTCCTGGTTATGTACAGTGAACGGTTTTTTGAAGACCTGCATCACTTTATTGACAATCTTGATGACATCTTTGGTGCTTCCTATGTTCTGGACCAGGATTAAAAACTCATCCTCGCCGAAACGGGACACCGTATCCGATTTACGCAGCGACTGGCATAATTTGCAGGAGACCTCCAGGATGAGTGCATCTCCCCCCTCGTAACCAATCGTGTCATTGACATTCTTGAAAGCGTCCAGATCCAGCAGCAGGACCGCTAAGATTTCGCTTTTCCGCTCCGCCCGCAGAACGGCCTGGCTTAAACGGTCCTTGAACAATGTGCGGTTGGGAAGCCCGGTCAAAAGGTCATAATATGCCATGTAGTGTATCTGCTTTTCCTGCCGTATCCGCTCCATGGTTACTGCAAGAATATCCGCAATGATCATCAGGTTGTTCTTGTCTATTGTGAGCCATGCCCTATGCGTCATAACCGACTGCAGCACCAGATAGCCATAGACGTTTTCATTGTTTTCGATGGGCAGTATGAGCAATGATTTAACCTGCCTGCCGACCAAAAATCTTCACCAAATCGTCATATTCCTCAGACGGCAAATCATTCAGATCATAGACCTCCAGCACCTGGGCGCTGGGAAGTTTACCGTGAAAACGCGGATAATCAGCCAACCTGATGGTCTTGTTACCGGCGCTGTCTGAATGCCGCCCGTCAGGCCAGGAATAGGAACAGGTCAGGATATCCTTTTCAGGGCCGAACAGGTAGACAGAAGCCGCATCCGTCCTTAAAAACGCGCTGATTTTCTCCAGTGTTTCCTGGGTGACATCATCAAAATCTTTTTCATTTGCGCTGGCATAACGGGCCGAAATCTCCTCAACCAGGTTTTGGAAGCTGATCTGATGCGCGTTTTCCAGCAGTTTTGACCGGAACACATTCATGACGAAAAAGGCCACCCATATGGTTATCAGGCTTATCCCTATCCGTCCGACATAGTCTGCGGCGTCGATTTGCACCACGATACTGGGTTTAAGTAGCGAAATGGTTAATTGGGTCAGCAGGATGGAAACAGCCACGGCAACCTGTATAACCCGGCTCACCATTGCGATGGAGATGATGAGGAAAAGGAACGCAAGCGCCCAGACCGTCACGCTTGCATATTCAATAAAGCTCAGTGTCAGAACGGGTATCAGTACAAAAAAGGTCACAGCATAGACTTTATCCTTATAATTCGTACTCTTGTTTAAGCGTTGGATCAGTCCAAGCGCCACGCCTGCCATGATCATGAAACTGCTGAGAAGCAGCGTGGAAACCAGATTGCTTCCCAATATGCAGTACATGGTGATGATATTCAGGATGCTGGCTGCAAATAATGCGTTGGCCAGGTATTGTATAATCCGGGTCCTGATCTGTTCGCTGAACAGGAGTGAATCGGCGGTATTCTTTCTGTTGTCCAGCAGGCCGTATTTTTGCATGGCTACACTTACGCCCGCCACCGGAATCATCATGATGATCGGAGCCAGCTGCGGAATTTTTATAGTGAACACATTGTTCACAACACTTTCCGTAAAGGCTCCGATGATAAGGGTAAGCGTAAACATCCTGGTAATAATGCCGGATTGTTTTTTAACATTTTTGCTTTCCGCCGTTTTCCCCCATTGCCATACAAAATACACACCCATCAGGGAATAGCTGACGTAATAGAGAATGAAAAACCAATCCCAGAAGTTCTTGATTGAGACGTTGACCCATCCCATTTCCGTATAGACCATGTTAAATTGCTGGGGGTTGAGCCCGGGAATATAGGTGAATACGGCAAGGCAAACCACAGAAGGAAGATAGAGCAGCACATACTTCCACCACTTATTAAGCAAAACTGTCCGGCCGCTCAGGGATATCATGAAATGCAGCAGGATGCTGAAGAAAGTGCTCCAACCGATGGCGGCAAATCTTCTCCAGAACAGGCACATGGTAAGATTCGGCGCCGATATGGCCATGGCAAATCCAAACGACCAGATAACCAGCGTTATTGTCAACGCAAAAAAGAGACGATTGGTCATCGATCCGGGATTTGAATAAAGCGTATATACACCCAAAAACAAGCCGACGACACAGATCAAACTGAAGATGATAGAAAACAATGAGGGTATACTTACCATGATGCTTCTCCCTGATCAGCCATTTTTTTCTCTGCCATATCTATCGTCACTTCGGAACATTGAAATCCAATTATGATATACCCAGTATCATAGCAGTGCAATATAGAAATTTCGTAATTTGCCTGGATTGGTTCAAGTGAGGTAAAATGTCAGGAGAATATCGCTGAATACAGAAAGGGGATTCAGAATGTGCGTCTTACTGAATGTCGGAAGCCTGGTACTGGGTTTGATTGCATGGATATTGCCCCTGGTAAATATCATAAGGCGTGATAAGGATAATAACAAGAGCTGGCCTTGGCTTTCAATAGCAAGCCTGAACGCCTGTACCGTCTCGTTATGGTTTCAAATCATCTATAACCGCAGCAACACCACAAGCCATGTGTTGGGACTTAATACGCCAATCATCCTCAATAACAGCGCCATCCTGCGAAAACCCCCGATGTATCAGGCATCGGGGGTTTATCCGTCTTGCGATATATTGCGATTCAGCAGTTTCAGCCAAATCAGGTTAAAGGCTCGGGAACATGGCGATGCACCTGTCCAGGATACCGTTGATGTAGGCAATCAGGATGCCATAGTTGACGATGGGCACTTTCTGATCCACCGCGCACTGGTATCGGTATTTCATCTCCCGCTCGTTGAGCATGCAGCCCCCGCAGTGGACGATCAGCTTATACCCGGACAGATCCTCGGGAAACTCGGTACCGGATGTGAATTTGAATTCCAGCTGTTTTCCGGTATACTGCCTTATCCACCGGGGCAGCTTCACCGTACCGATGTCATCGCACTGCCTGTGGTGCGTGCACCCTTCCGAAATGAGGATCACATCCCCATCCCGGAGAGTCTCCAGGGCCCTGGCCCCATTGACGGCGATCCCCAGGTTGCCCTTGTACCTGGCAAAGAGAATGGAAAAGGAGGTCAGAGGAATATCCTCCGGCGTTTCGGCCGAAACCTTTTTAAAGGCCTGGCTGTCGGTAATGACCAACCTTGGTTTTTTGCCCAGGCTTTCAAGGGTTTCCCGGTACTCGGTTTCCTTGACCACGATGGCGGTGGCACCGGCATCCAGGACATCGCGGATAGTCTGCTGCTGGGGCAGTATCAGCCGCCCTTTCGGAGCCGCCGAGTCAATGGGCACGACCAGCACCACAAAGTCGGACGGTTTTATCAGATCGCCCACGATCCTGCGCTGGGATTCGTCCCTGGCTGCCAGAGCGGCAATTCTCTCCTTCAGTTCATGAATGTTGTGGCCGGTTTTGGCGCTGACACAGATGGCACGCTCGTCTTCGGGCTGTTCCATGGCCGAAAGATCCGCTTTGTTGTAGGCGATGACATAGGGAATATTCTTTTTCTTGATCAGCTCAAGCAACTCCTCATCTTCCCTGGTCATACCGGATGAGCCGTCAACCACCAGGACGGCGATGTCGGTCTTGTTGAGCACCTGGCGGCTTTTTTTAACGCGAAGCTTTCCCAACTCACCTTCGTCATCTATCCCCGCCGTGTCGATGATCACAACCGGGCCCAGGGGAAGCAGCTCCATGGCCTTGTATACGGGATCGGTGGTAGTTCCCTTGACATCGGAGACGACGGCCAGGTCCTGCCCCGTGACGGCATTGACCAGGCTCGACTTGCCGGAATTCCTTTTGCCGAAGAAACCAATATGTACGCGGTTGGCGGACGGTGTTTCATTCAGTCCCATGTACTTCCCCTCCCTTAGAACCGGATATCGCGGCTTCCATTGCCGATCCTGACCAGGTTTTCTTCCAGGATTTTTCTGACCTTTTCCTTGGGTATAGTCCCTATTTCATTTTGGATCAGTGCCTCGCCCACGGCCTTTGTCCCGGACGTTGCATAATCCTCCAGATATTCCTTCAGCGTCATGAGGGCGTTGGGATGGCAGCAGTTCTGGATCTGCCCGCTCTTGGCCAGTCTCATGAACCTGTCTCCGGTTCTGCCCTCCCTGTAGCAGGCTGTGCAGAAGCTGGGAACATAGCCAAGCTCCATCAGCCATCTGACCACTTCGTCCAGGGTCCTTCTGTCATAGACATCGAACTGGGCCGTATTCTCATCCTCGGGCTCGGGCTCCGCATAACCTCCCACACTCGTCCTGGATCCGCCGCTTATCTGGGAAACGCCCAGGCGAAGCAGACGTTCCCTGGTGGCCTTGCCTTCCCTGGTGGATACGATCATTCCCGTATACGGCACGGCAATACGGATGCAGGCGACGATCTTGGCCAGGATATCATCGCTTATTCCATTGCCAAAGGCGGATGGGTCGATGTCATCGGCCGGGCGGATTCTGGGTACGCTGATGGTGTGCGGACCTACGCCGTATACGGCTTCCAGGTGCTCGGCATGCATGAGGAGGGCTGTAAACTCGTAACGGTAGTTTTCAAGGCCAAAGAGAACGCCCAGTCCTACATCATCAATGCCGCCCTGCATGGCTCTGTCCATGGCTTCGGTGTGATAGGCATAGTCATGCTTGGGCCCGGTGGGATGCAGTTTTTCATAGCTTTCCTTGTGATATGTCTCCTGGAAAAGCACGTAGGTGCCGATGCCGGCTTCCTTGAGCTTTCTGTAGTTTTCAACCGAGGTAGCCGCGATATTGACATTGACGCGGCGTATGGCCCCGTTTTTATGCTTGATGCTGTAAATGGTATCGATGCATTCCAGGATATATTCGATGGGGTTGTTAACCGGATCTTCGCCGGCTTCTATGGCAAGGCGCTTATGCCCCATATCCTGGAGAGCAATAACCTCCCGGCGGATCTCTTCCTGGGTCATCTTTTTACGGGTGATATGCTTGTTGGTCCTATGATATGGGCAATACACGCAGCCGTTTACGCAATAGTTGGAGAGGTACAGGGGGGCAAACAGGACGATGCGGTTGCCGTAAATATCGTTTTTGATCTGCTCGGCAAGGGCATAGATCTCCTGGTTCTTCTCCGGTATGTCGCAGGCGAGCAGAACCGAAGCCTCCCTGTGGTCCAGCCCCTTTCTGAGGCGGGCCTTTTCCAGGATGCTGTCCACGAGGCTGCTGTTGTGCTTGCTCTTGTCCGCATATTCCAGCGTTTCGAGCACTTCCTCGTGGGATATGAATTCTTCGGCTTTCATGGATTGAGGATTATACATGGTTAAGCTCCTTTCTTAATCGGGTCAGAAACCTCTTCCCCTTCAGAATCCTTTTTCTGAAATGATTTATGATCGCCCCGGGAGACAACCACACGATAGCCGATGCTTTCTATCCTTCTTTGCATGCAGGATCGGCATTCCGCGGCCTCATCCCCGGTGCAGATCTTGTTGTCATAGAGCATATACTTGGCCCTGACGCTTCTGGGCGACAGGTTGGGCATGACCACATTGGCCCCTGCTAGGATCCCCAGTTCCCGGCCCTTGGGATGGATGGTTCCCAAAGCGGTGGTGGCGGGAAGCAGAACTGTCGGAAGCATCAGGCGGATGATCCCGAGCAGGAACAGGGTCAGTTCCAGCGTACCGCCGCTGAACCCCGCAAACGGCGTGGCATGGTGCGGTATAAAAGGTCCTATGCCCACCATATGGGGTTTGAGTTCCTGGATGAACAGGAGATCGTCCACCAGGCAATCGGTGGTTTGATACGGGGACCCCACCATGAACCCGCATCCCACCTGGTAGCCAATTTCCTTCAGGTTGTAAAGGCATTGCTTCCTGTTATCCAGGGACAGGTTCTTTGGGTGGAGCTTCCCATAGTGCTCGGCGTTTGCCGTTTCATGGCGGAGAAGATAACGTTCCGCTCCGGCGTCAAAAAACGCTTTGTAACTGTCATAGCTTTTTTCGCCTATGGAAAGGGTGATGGCGCAATCCGGGTATTTGGCCTTGATGGCCCTGATGATATCCACCATCTTTTCGTCGGTGTAATACCCGTCCTCGCCGCCCTGCAGCACGAATGTGCGGAAGCCCAAATCATAGCCAACGGCGCAGCACTCCAGGATCTGTTCCTGGGTAAGGCGATACCGCTCCGCCTGGCAGTTGCTCCTGCGAATGCCGCAGTAGTAGCAGTCGTTTTTGCAGTAGTTGGTAAACTCGATCAGGCCGCGAAGGTACACATCGTGGCCATAATGCCGGATGCGGACGGCCCGCGCTTTCTCATACAAGTACTCCGCCAGATCCGGCGTCCTGTTGTCTAACAGTTTCCTGTATTCTGCCGCTGTCAGTGTGCTTGTCTCATAAAGCTTGTCAACCAGATGCTTCATCGGATCCCTCTCTTCTCGCTTTTCCGGTCACCTTGGAGTACAAGGTTTTTGTGCTGATTCCGGGCAGCTTCCCCAGCTTTCCGGACAACGCGCTGATAATATCCTGGGGCGCGTCGATGGCAATGCTGATGATGCTGATCCCCCTTTCACGGTAAGGCAGGCCCATTCTTCCAATGATGTACTCCCCGTAGCTGTGCAGGATGCTGTTGAGTTTCTCAACCGAACCATTGTCTTCAACAATGATCCCGATGATGGCGACCCTTGTTTCCATGAACAAACCTCCCAAAAAACGAAAAAGCGCCTCGGAAGGCGCAGAAATACTCCAGCAAACAGGTATGCAACTGCCCTGCCTTCCGCCTCATACCCCGTATTCGGCGTCAGAAAAATGATGTTTTCTGCTTCGCCATAAGAATAATTTCTTCTGACTCAGCAGTTTCACTTTTACTTTACAGCGTTTTTATCTGTTTGTCAAGAAATTATCAAAGATAGCGTGCTGAAAATGAAACGGCTGCGGTATACCTGCCGCAGCCATTCCCAGAATCAGCTTGCCGCGCTTTCCACTTCCTCACCCTCCGACTTAGCAGAGGTGATGACGGCAAGGATTTCGTTCTTATCTTCCATAATCCTGATGCCCTCACCAAGCTGAAGATCTTCGACGGTGATCTTATCGCCGATCTCCCTGTCCCCAACATCGATGCTGATGAATTCGGGCAAATCAGCCGCTTTGCCCATGATCTCCACTTCTGAGATAAATTCCTGCAGCAATTGCTGTTTGAGGGCCAGTTTCTCTTTTCCCTGGAAGACAACGGGCACTTTCAGGCGGATCCTGTCATCGTTGTGGATGGTCTGCATCTCCACATGGAGGACCTCCCCGTTGATGGGATCCTTCTGGATCTCTTTAATGATGCATGTCCACAGATTCTCTCCGAGCTTGAGCTGTACTTTGGAATTCTTTGAATGCCCCTTAAGCACTCTTCTGAACTCACGCTGATCCAGCTTGATGCTTGTTGATTTGAGGTCCTTACCATAGACGACGCCGGGAATAAAACCCATCTTCCTTACCTTGCTGGCCTTCTCGGTCCTTTCAGCTGCGCAAAGAATTGTTTTACTCATTTGCACCGCCTCCTTTTGTTTTCAGTTATGTACGAGAATGCTGTAAAGAATGGCGTCATTCTTTGGATAGGCTGTCAGTCATTCGCCTTGCATCGCTGGAAGCTGCCACAGTTTTAGCACGCATCCCAACAATCGTGCTGACAGGTATTATTCTACCCCGATGTCCGGCAAAATCAACACACTTTGATACGGATTATCGGGGATTATGAATGGTAGGACTTGAATGACCGCAAAAAAGCACAGGTTATGAAGCCATTCAGCCTGTTGCTCCCTGTATGGACAAAAATCAGTATGCTGCAACAAGCAAGCCAACGGCTTATCTCAACCATGCGCCCACTGGAATCGTCATTATACCGGTCCCGACACGGACTTCGTTTGAACCATTCATAATACGGGATATATCATCTTTGGATCTTTTTCTCCAGTATTTTTCTGTATGGCGCGATCATGCCTTCCAAAAGCTTATTACCCATTTTCGCTTTCAGCCTTGGCGAAGCGATGAGGGCCCCCACGAGATACATTTTCAATACCGTTCCCTTGTGCTTCTGCGGGAAATCGTATAGACCATGCTTCTTGTAGAACCGGTGATCGGCTTTCATCATCCCCCGCATGAGCCATATAAGATCCCTGAAAATCTTCATTCCGCCTACGCCATAGAAGTTCCTGGACTGGATGTAGTGATGGCTGATTGCATAATCGAGCCTTGCGGCAAGCCGGTCTATCTCAGCGTCCGGATCGATCTCATCGCAGGCAACACCTGCGAGGAAATTGCCGCCTACCTCGCTCCTGCCCTCGATGATCATCTGCAGATTAGGCTCTTCGGGATAGTTTCCACTAACCAGATATCCGGTGGGTTTTCCCATGGTCACGGTTCGGTGGCCGTTGCAGAACTGCCTGTCATCATACATTTTGAAGATAGAACCCATGGAGTGGTCCTTAATGGAAAAGGCATAGACGATGGCATCGGCCGCCTGGATTTCATTGCGCAGGAAATCATCAAAACCGTCCTTATAAACACATTTTCCAGAAACCGCGCAATGGAAGCATCCCAGACAACCGCCCTGAAAGGGATATCCGGAGATGTTGACAATGCGGCTCTTATGCTTCAGAACCGCCCTGAACCTGTCAATCATGGCTTTAAGCTGTGTATCGTCTCCGGCACAATCGGTAACAATGACCACATCCCCGGTTTTCCCGGCCTCACCGGACTCAGCCGGGCTGACCGGGCGATGGGACGGAGCCGCAGCATGTTTGGGAAAGGTTTCATACACATCATGGGCCAAACACCAGCACACATATTCAAAAAACGCTTTAGCGGTTCTTTGCCCTTCTTCCGTCAAAAGGTCGTCCATATCCGCAGACAGCCCATGAATGTATTTCATGCCAAGATCCTGGCAGTTCTGCTGGATGTACCTGTGCGCCGTCACATCGTAAAAATGTTTGGAAGTAGTTATCTGGGTGACGAACTTCCCGGATAAATCATGTCCGGATGCTTTCAACAGCTCAATGAACCGATGTAGCTGGCTGGGCGCGATAAAGGTATATACCGGATACGAAAATATGAGCAGATCGGCTTCCGATATCGCTTGTGCAGCAACTGAAAAATCTCTCTCAAGGGATCGGATTTGCTGACCCACATGAAGATATTGAAACGCATGTTCAGGAAAATGCTTTTCCAGAAATAAAGACGTATGCAGCGTTATACTGTACTTGCCTTTTGGGCTTCCGTTCAAGACCAGAACCTTCATCCTGTTCCCCCTTATTTGCAACAGAGCGGCCTGTGTCTTAAACTATTTTATCACAATTCTGTGCCAAAACCTTCTTTAAATGACCTTCATTGAGCAGCTGCAAGGTCAGAAACCGGCCCTGGTAAAACACGGCATAATTATTAAACACACCAGGTACAGCCTTTGCTTTCTCGAGCGAATCCACCTGAATCAGGTTCAGAGGAATGTGGCGCTCACTGCAGTACCGCTCAACTTGCCGTACACAGTCCAGGATGCATGGACACTGCCTGGAATAATAAATGGTAAGCTCTTTGGCTTCAATTGCCTGTCTGCGCGCGGATTCAGAAAATGTGGGCTTTTGTCCGTCGAATGAAAGAGCCAGCAGTTCATAATCGCCAATGGCATCAACAACCTCGAATCCGTATTTGAGCATGTATTTTTTATCCGTCAGGTAGGGTTTCTTCTTTTTTGAGCTGATGACGCAAACACCAGACCTTCCATGCTTTCTGGCATCCTCGATGCAATACGCGAGAAGGCTTTTGCCATGCCCTTTATTCTTGAAGCTGCCGGATACCCAGAAGCAATAAATAAAGAAAAAGTTATCGCCGGTGACAGGAACCCAGGCCGTTTCCAGCGGCGCGTATTCAATAAAAACCTTTCCCCGCGCATCAAGCTTTCTGAACACATGCCCTTCCGGTATCCGTTCAGAGAGCCAGGCTTTCTTCAATTCAACCCCATCCTGGTGTTTTTTATCGGAAATTGCACAACACAGATGCTCTCCGGCAAGATTATCCCTGTCCAGGCTGATATAGCTATGGCACATTCTCAAACCCTCCTCTGAAAAAAGCGGCATAGACATGAATCTATGCCAACTGAACATTAACCGTTTTTCCAGCGTTTCAGGCTGGGAAAGTATTCCCTCATCCTGTTTCTGGCTTCATCCTCGCTCATGCCGGGATTGGCCGCCACCATGTGGGGAACACAAACCTCGATCATCTGCTCCATGGAAATGTCCGCCGTGAAAGCTCCGTCCTGATAACAGTACTTGCAGTAGTCTTCATTCCTGGTACCGTCCCCATTGGTGCCATACAGCTCATCCTCATCCCCCATGGGCATGGCGCAGGATTGGCAAAATTTCACTTTCATCTTCATTCCTCCTATGCATTTATTGGTTTTGGCGTAAAGCGCCATAATCAGACTTGTTTCACCGGGTGCCTGAGCACCGTTTTCATGCTTTCAGGCTTGCATTTCCTCGGGTCTGAAAGGTAAATCTCGTGATGCTTCCCGCCGCTTGTCAGCCCGTCCTTCAGGCCATGTTCCAGAAGAAAAGCCTCCACTTTCGTCATGGTCTCGGGCTCTGTGGTATATGGGCCCGTTTGCATGATCTGCACACACAGGCCTTCATAAAAGGTCACAAACCGGGCCTTGTGAACCGCAAGCTCCGGTTTCTTCTTCTCCAACTCGGCTTTCGCCCATTGCACAAGCTCATCATCAACAAAATCCGGCTGGCGTATCATCAGGGTCCATTTCCAGTTGTCCCGCTTTTCAAAGGAGAAAGCACCCTCTTCGATCCACCACAGTCCTTCCAGGGGAGGCACCACATATTCGAAATAGCCTTCCGGTTGCCTGCCTTTTTTCCTGCTCATCTTGATGGCATAGGACAAGCCATACAGCAGTTCGGTTGCCTGCCGGAATTCAGGATTATTGTTGGGATCCCCGTTTCCGTCCACCATGAGAAAGTTCATGGACGGCACCTCGATTAATTCCGGTTCATCCTTCGGCATGTATAAATCCTTATAGGCCCTTTTGAAATCAAACGCTTTCTCGCCCATTCTGATACCTCCCTCAATCAATCCAACCGTACATTTGCGTTCATGGTATCACAGCAAACCTGACAACAGTTTGTCAGGATTATGCCTGTTCTTTTTTATTATGGCAAGTATTCTCCCCTTCCTGTTTCTTGCCGCAAAAAAAGCCCGGCAGAAATCTGCCAGGCTCGCAGCAAACCGATCCGTATTTCCTCCGGCCATCCTTTTCCGGGTCCAGGCTGATCCGGAAGTCCGCGTTCACAGGTATCGCTGTCCGCAAACGCGGCCGCCGGCTTTTCAGGCAACGCTGTTGATGAATTCCGCAACCGTGCGGATATATGCATCCGCATTCAGCAGCAGCGCCAGATGCCTGCCGCCTATCCCGGTGTTGACAACCGGATTGGTCATTGTGCCGATTAGCGCCTGTTTGACCGGTTCGCCAAAGGTATGATCATCGTCCGAGAGCAGCAGCAAAACTCTTTTGTCCAGATAGGTGAAGACAGGTTTTGTGCGCTCCAGTTCATTTTCCAGGTCAATCATCAGCCGGCACATGTTCAGCTCATGCCTGCGGGTAATCTTATTGAACACATGGTCAAAGAGATCGGTCAGATACTTTCTCGCGTCAGGTTCGCATTGGGTAAACTCTCTGACGATTCGTTTGAACAGGATTCTTTTCAATAAAGGCATGGGGACTGCCTTGACCAAACGTACGGTCTTTTTCAGCCCGTTGACCATTTGGAGCAGGAACGCCTTGGCTTCATCCCCCATATCCGAATCCAGGCATCCCGTATTGGACAGGACCAGGCCCGACACGATCTCCGGGTGCCGCTTTGCTATCACCTGGGCAATGAGGCCCCCATAGGACTGCCCGACCAAATAGACATGCCTTAAACGCAACTCCTGGATGAGCGCCGCAATACCGTCTGCCAGCACGGCATTCCGGCAGGTTTCGTAAGGATAATCGAATGTGAGCACCGTGAACCTGCTCGCAAATTCGGTAAAATGCTTATAAAAGGCGTCTGAAATACCGAGCCCGCCAATCAGTAAAACGACCGTCTTTTCGCCGTTTCCCCCAAGCCTGTAATTGAAGGTCAGCCCGTTGATTCGCATGCTTTTTACGGGATATTTCTCATTAAATCGTTCGAAATCAGTCCTGAAATCCATAGGTCCCTCCGCCCTTTCTCAGTCATAAATCCTGCAGATGCTTTCGGCCATTTGCTTTATTCTGTCCCGAAGCTCTGCAGGCTCCAATACCTCAACCTTATCCCCGAAGCCCAGCAGAAAGCCGTACAGCCAACCGTCGATGCGCATATGGAAGGTGACTTTCAGCCTGCCATCCGGGGTTGTTTCATAACTGTCCACCCCAAAAATATCATTCAACGCATAGACCATGGACTTATCGAACAAAGCGACAATGGGCGCATGCTGCCCTCCGTCGGCATCCCATTGCACCCTGTCGATTGAAAACGCCCGGGGCTCAAACCGCGTGTCGGTTACTTTCAGTTCGTTCATCCTCCCGAGCCTGAACAGCCTGAAATCCTGCCGCAGCAGGCAATAGGCATAAAGATACCAGTTGGCTTCCTTGAAAACGATGACGCAGGGTTCTACCTGCCTTTGCGTCAGTTCTCCATTGCTGAAATACGAAAACTCAATGACTTTCCGCTCCTGTATGGCCTTCTTGATCTCCTGTATGCGTGAGCCCAACTGATCATTCCGGTTCCAGGGCGACAGGTCAATCATGATCTCATTGCCTGCGGCAACATAATCGGAGGCGTTCGCCACGCTGTTCAGCTTATCGATCAGGAGCCGGATTTTCACATCCCCGCTGATGCTGTAGAGGCCTTTTAATCCGGCGATGATTCTGTTGACCTCATCGCCGGTCAGCAGATTTCTGTCCAGCTTATATCCTTCCATAATGCTGATGCCGCCATCGGCTCCCTGGCATGTGCTGATGGGAATACCGGCCTGTGACAAGGCTTCAATGTCCCTGTAGATGGTCCGGACCGAAACCTCAAACCTATCTGCCAGTTCCTGCGCTTTCACCTTATTGTGTTGCAACAGGTAGATGATGATGGACAGCATCCTCTCAAGCTTCATGGCGCCATTCGCCTCCCAGTCTGCATGACAGCATTATAGCACAACCAGGAATCACATGATTGGACCATGTCCTTATGAACCAGCAGCATTTTGCCCTGTTCCGGCAACTTCTGGATATCCTTATACTCCGAAGCCCGTTTTCTTTTGCGGCTCACACTGTTCCTGTGTTCCAAAAGATAGACCGTTTCGCAAAGCACAGACACTAACAGGAAACGGCAATGATTGATAGTGCATACCAATTATGCTATATTTTTATATGATAGTTGGTTATTGCAGGGTGTGGTGCCACCTCAATCCGTCTGGAAAGGAGGTGGTGTGATATGACAGTATATGAGGCCATCTCTTTGATGATAGCCTTCGCTGTATTCGTCATATCGCTTATCTCCTTGATGATTGCCATTAACAAGCATTTCAAGAGATAAAAAAATCACCCTGCAATCCATAGCAGGGTGAGCTAATCCATCCTCTGTGGCACCGCATCTTGCGGAACCAACTATCTTCATTTTTATTATAGCATGATCTGATTGTTTGTAAACATTATTTTTATTTCTATAAAATTACTGCTCAGGTGTAGCGTTGCGGGTATTTTGAAATTGCCACGCACCGCTTATATGGTGCTCGCAATGACAGTTCGGGTGCGGATTAACGGGTATTTTGAGATTGCCGCGCTCCACTTCGTTCCGCTCGCAATGACAGCCAGAGTACGGCTCCGCGAGCCTGTTTTCTCATGTCATTGCGAGGAGCAACGCAACGAAGCAATCTCATCCGCTTGCGAGGCTGCTTATCAAGTGCTAGGAATTGCCACGCCTCGTTTTACGCGGCTCGCAATGACAGTGCAGGCGTTGCAGTTTATCTGGGCAAGGTTATCGTAAACTCCGTCCCTTCCCCCACCTTGCTATGAACTTGGATACTCCCCTTATGGGCATCAACAATGGCCTTTGCAATGGTAAGACCGATACCGGCGCCCCCGGTCAGCCTGTTTCGCGACTTGTCCGCACGGTAGAACCGCTCAAAGATATGGGGCAAATCCTCCGGCGGAATACCTGTCCCGTTATCCCTCACCGCTATTCTCGTCACATCATCGGCTCCCTCCACCGAAACCTGAACCATACCGCCCGGTGGGGTGTATTTGAGGGCGTTGGACAAAAGGTTGATGATAACCTGGCTGATTTTGTCCCTATCCGCAGTCATAATCTCTCTATCGCCAGTAAACCTGATTTCAATGTCCTTGGCGGCGAATTCATTTTCAAAGTTTCGGATGATATGCCCGATGAGTTCAGAAACATCAAACTCGGTTTTTGTCAGGAGCAGGTTCTCGCTTTCGTATCTGGCCAGTTTTTCAAGATCCCCGACCAGTCGGTTTATCCGCATGATCTCTTCGTGGCAGCTTTTGAGCCGCTGGGCGTCAGGCTCCCAGATCCCGTCGATCATGGCCTCCATATGGCTTTGCAGGGTGGCCAGCGGGGTTCTCAGCTCGTGGGCCACATCCGCGGTAAGCCGCTTTCGCAGGGCTTCCTGGTTTTCCAGGGTTTCGGCCAGGTTGTTGATTGCTTCTGTCAGCTGGGCGATCTCCTTCGTGGTGGAGGGTTCGGCTATCCTGCCGCCGAAATAGCCCTTGGCGATCATCCGGGCCGTGGTGGTCACACGCGCAATGGGTGTGCTCAGCCTTTTGGCCATCAAGGAGCCGATGAGGAAGGACAAAACGAGCGAAAACGCGCCAACGCCTATAAAAAGCCTGTTCAAGGTATTGATGAACGCCAGGTCGCTGTCATTGAAATAGAACGGGCCATAGTACCCAATCACAACCTTTCCGACCACGCCTAAATCGCCTGCAAGGGGATAGACATCCTCCACATAGCTGCCTTCCCAGTTTGGATAACGGCTGCTCATGTTTTTGGCCATATGGGCCAGCATCTGCTCGCATTGCTCATTGTCATGGACGGTGGCATCCCATATGAGGTTTCCCGACGCATCGATGACCTTCAGGATCAGTCCCTGCTCAAGGGCATTGAGGCAGATCTTCTCAATGGCGTCCCGATCCCATTCCTCTCCGGTTTTGAACTGCTGGCTGACCTGCGCGACAATTTCCCTGCTTTTGCGTTCCTGGTTTTCAATGACGTATTCCTTGAAATGTTTGTCCAGCAGCAGGTTCGTAATGAGGCTGACCAGCAGAACCGATATCAGGACTACTGAAACAAAGGACAGCGACAGCTTGGTTCTCAGACTGAATTTCATCATCAATCGCCTTTCTCATCGCCGCCAAACCGGTATCCTATCCCATGAACCGTCAATACATATTTCGGGTTCCTGGGATCGGGCTCGATTTTTTGCCGGATGTTCTTGATATAGGTGTCAATGGTCCTGTCATAGCCGTCGAAATTCTCCCCCAGCCCGATACGGATCAGCTCATCCCTGGTAAAGGTCTTGTCGGGATACCTGGCCAGGGTGAGCAGCAGCCGGTATTCATTGGGCGTCAGGTTGACGGATTTTTCGTGCCTTCTGACCTCATACTTCAACGTATCGATTACCAGTTCCCCATGATTGAAGGACAACAGGCTCGATAAAGGAATCAACGCATCCTCGGACCTTCTCAGCACAGCCTTGACCCTTGCCACCAGTTGCCTCGGGCTGAAGGGTTTTGTGACATAATCGTCCGCTCCGATGTTCAGACCCCTCAGGATGTCCTCTTCTTCCACTTTTGCGGTCAGCATGATGATGGGAACCCGTGATCGCTTCCTTAAGGTTTTGCAAATCTCCTCCCCCGATATATCCGGAAGCATCAGGTCCAGTATAACCAGGGCGGGTTTTTCCTGTTCAAACTGCTCCAGGGCTTCCTTGCCGTTATAGGCTTCCACCACCTGGTATCCGCTGTTTTCCAGGTAGGACTTGACAACCTCCACGATCTTCGCTTCATCATCAACAACCAGGATCTTATTTGGTATATCGCCCATAATGACCTCCGGACAGGGATCTCGCCGGAAATTCCGCGGCATGGCGGCTATTTGTACGGCTTAAACCGCTTGAGCCTTAAGGCATTGGTCAGAACCGACACCGAGCTCAGCGACATGGCTGCGGCTGCAAACATCGGGTTCAGGAGCGGCCCGCCGAAAAGGTACAGCAGCCCGGCCGCAATCGGAATACCGGCCACATTGTAGCCAAAGGCCCAGAACAGGTTCTGCCTGATGGTGCGTATGGTGCTTCTGCTCAGGTGGATGGCCGTGGGAACATCCATCAGGTCGCTTCTCATGAGCACGATATCGGCCGATTCCAACGCCACATCGGTACCCGAGCCGATGGCAATGCCGATGTCGGCCTGTACCAGCGCGGGTGCGTCATTGATGCCGTCACCCACCATGGCGACCTTCTTTCCTTCGGCCTGCAGTTTCTTGACCTCGTTGGACTTATCCTGCGGCAGTACCTCGGCCAAAACCCGGTCGATGCCTACCTGTTTCGCGATGGCCTCGGCGGTCTTCCGGTTGTCGCCTGTGATCATGGCCACCTCAATCCCCATGGACTGGAGTTGTTTGATGGCCCTGGCGCTGTTTTCCTTCACTACATCGGCCACAGCAATGATACCCGATACCTGGTTGTCCACGGCAACATACATGGGCGTTTTTCCCTCGTCGGCAAGCCTGTCGGACTGATCTGAAAGCTCGCCCAGGGATATGCCCCTGTCATCCATCAGCTTCCTGTTGCCGATCAAAACCTGCCGGCCTTCAATCACCACTTCAATACCGTGGCCGGGTATGGCTTCAAATCTTTCGGTCTTCATCAATTCCAGACCTTCTTCCTCCGCCTGATTCACGATCGCCTTACCCAGGGGATGTTCGGAACCCTTTTCGCCGGAAGCGGCCATCTTAAGCAAAAACTCCCTGGAAACGCCGGCGGCCGTAATGATATCGGTCACCTTCGGTTTGCCTTCGGTGATGGTACCGGTTTTATCGAAAACGATGGTATTGATCCTGTGGGTGATTTCAAGGGCTTCCCCGCTCTTGATGAGGATGCCGTACTCGGCGCCCTTGCCCGTTCCCACCATAATGGCGGTCGGCGTGGCAAGGCCCAGGGCGCACGGGCAGGCAATCACCAGCACGGAGATAAAGATGGTCAGGGCAAAGACCAGGGATTTGCCGGCAATGAGCCATCCAGCAAAGGCAAGGACCGCGATGGCCACCACGATGGGCACAAAATAGCCGGAGACGATATCGGCCAGCTTGGCAATGGGCGCCTTGGAGCCCTGGGCTTCTTCCACCAGCCGGATGATCTGCGCCAAAGCGGTATCGCTGCCCACCCTGGTGGCTTTGAACCGGATCATGCCGTTGGTGTTCAGACTTGCGGCGTAAACCTTATCGCCTACCTTTTTGTCAACCGGAATGCTCTCGCCGGTCAGCATGGACTCGTCGATGGCCGTGTGCCCTTCAATGATCTCCCCGTCCACCGGTATTTTTTCGCCCGGCCTGACCAGGATCACATCACCGTTCTCCACCTCGTCGATGGGGATTTCGGTTTCTTTTCCGTCCTGGATGACGATGGCGGTTTTAGGTGCCAGCCCCATCAGTTTCTTGATGGCCTCCGAGGTCTTCCCTTTCGATACGGCCTCCAGGGATTTACCGAGCAGGATCAGCGTAATGATAACCCCGGCCGTTTCAAAATACAGGTTTTCAACAGCGTGCATATTGCCGCTCCAAATCAGCCAGGTGGAATACAGGCTGTAGATGACCGCCGCCGATGTGCCGACGGCTATCAGGGAATCCATGTTCGGACTTCTCTGTATCAAGGCTTTAAAGCCGACCGTGTAAAAATTGCGTCCGGCAATGATGACCGGTATCACCAGGATGATTTGGGCAAGCGCATAGTTCAAGGGATAATGCATGGGCTCCAGAAAGCCGGGAATGGGAAAAGGCAGCCACGCGATCATCGGAACCATGGCCAGGTACAGAAGCGGCACAGCAAACACCGCCGATACGATAAATTTAGTCCACAGGGTGCGTATCTCCTTTTCCTTGCGCAGCTTATCCTCATCAACCGTCTTTTTTTCAACGCTCAGGGCCTTGTAGCCAATATCCTCAATGGTCTGCCTGATGGCTGACAGCCTGATCTTCTGCGGGTCATATTCCACCGTCGCTTTTTCGGTGGCAAAGTTCACCGAAGCCCGCAGCACTCCTTCCTTCCTGCCCAGCACTTTTTCAATGCGGTTGGCGCAAGCGGCGCAGGTCATACCCCCGATGGGGATGGTCACCGTGTTCTTCCTCTGATCCTCGACAATGCCATAACCGGCATCCTTAACCGTTTCCTTGATTTTATCCAGAGATACCTTTTGGGCGTCATACTCCACAGAAAGCTTTTCGGCAGCAAAATTAACCGAAGCCTGTACAACCCCTTCAAGCTTTCCCACAACCCTTTCGATCCGCTTTGCGCATGCGGCGCAGGTCATGCCGCTTATCCCGACAATCTCCCTGTTCATAAGATACCGCCTTTCATTTCTTCAATATAGCACAAATTTACCGTCAGTGGCATAAATGTAGCCCTCCGAAAAACCGGTTTGCCTCCGGATTGATTGCATCAACCTGTTTTTCCTTAATAACAGCAGCCGCTGCCTTGCCGACAGGTATTCTGTAATCCGATTGCCGTACTTCTCCGCCGGTTCCGATATTGTTAATATCATCAACCACAACGATTTTACTCCTGATCATCCCCATCCAGCAGCTATAGACAAATGTGCCTGTTTCGGTGGGTGTAAACTCGATGATGTTGTCACCCGGCGCAAGCTTTTTGCTTTTATTGAAAGCGGGTATGATAATCTCGTTGTTGCAGCCGTTGATATCTTCCTTCCGGGCTTTTATGACCCATCTCACAGGAATGCCCTTCTGCACGGTAATCGGTTCATACCTGCCCGAATACAGCCTGGTGGTCACCACCTGAACGCCATCCTGCACCACGGCAACATTGCCGCTTCTTGCACGGCTTCCTCCGTCGAAGGACGGGGATGGGAGTGAAAAGCCTGACAGAGCCAGTCCCCGGCCTGCCATGCTCAAGCCGAGGGCGATGACCAGAACAGCGCTGATTCGCATCATCTTATGGGTATATTTCCCGCTCAGCAAGGTGCTCAGCGCCCCAAAGCCAAACATCAGCGGCACCGTGCCCATGCTGAACAGGAACATGGATAAAGCCCCGGCGGCAAAGCTTCCGGTACCCAGTGCATAGAGCTGCATGGCCTGAAGCGGGCCGCAGGGCATCAGGCCGTTGAGCAGGCCCACATAGAAGGGCCCGCGCTTCCCTCTGCCTCCTGGCAGCTTCCTGCGGAACATGCCGGGTATCCTGGGATTGAGATTTTTGAGCCACGGAAACACATTGAGCATGTTCAGCCCCATGATCACCATGAACACGCCGGCGATAACAGCCACTATTCCCCTGGCGGCACCTGAGAAGCTGATGACCGAACCCAAAGCCCCGACAATGCCGCCGATGACCGTATAGGATATCACCCGGCCGGCGTTATACAGAAGGCTCGGCCTGAGCTTTGAGAACCTGCCGTTGCCTGTTGCATACGAAACGCACTGGGAAAGGTTGAGCCCACCGCACATGGCCACGCAGTGAAGGGATGTGAGCAGGCCCACCACGAACAGAACCCCATATCCCATGGACGCTTCAATCTCGGGTAGAAAGTCAATCCCCACAGTGTTCAGCATGACATAAATAGCAAGCGCCAGGACACCAATCCCCAGCAGCCGGCTGACGGACATACGTTCTACAGGCGCTTTTGCGCCTGGTGGTTCCCCGGTCCCGTCACTGACCTTGTAATCCAGGTTCTCTATCGTTTCACTAATCTGTTTCAGCCCGACGGCACGGGCATCATAGGTCACATAAACCTGGGAATTGACGTACAGCGCCCTGACCTCCACAACGCCGTCCAGCTTTTGAAGGGCTTTCTCTATTCGCATTTCACAGCCGGTACACGTCATACCCTCTATATTCAGAACCTTCCGGATCAATTGCCGTTCCATAACACACCACCCGTCTTGCGGCTCACCTGGAATTTTCCTTTTGGCTGTCTTTGCCGCCGTGTGACCGGTTCATCCGGCAGCAGTCAAGGGGGCCTTTCCCAAACGCTTTTTCATTCTCTTCTGCAAGCCTTTCCAGAAAAGCGGAGATGGCTTTCTTGATACGCTTCAGCATTAGAGTAACCCACCTCACCTCCAGTCCTCAAACAAGCCTTTGTTTGCTTCCAGGAAGACCTGCGGAATCACAATTTTCTCATGGTCCTCGGTCTTGTTCTCTTTCAGGATGGGCACCGGATTGCAGCCACCCCTCACCCGTTCCACGTGGTCGAGCAGGAAACGGTTCCCGCAGTTCTGGCAGACCAATTCGTCGCCTTCCTGCTTGTAATAGCCCCTGCCCGAGTCAAAACATACCTGGCAGGTATTGAAGGCCGTCCGGATGGTTCCATCACTGGCTTTGACAGCCAGGACCTCCATCCTTGTCTTTCCTGCCTGATAGGGATAAAACCTGGCAGTTTCCGAGACTTCGCTCTTAGGAATAACCAAATCGCCCGACTGGATTCCGGCATCATTACCCGTCAACTGTTTTACAACCACAAAAACTGCTATGATGACTGCAACAGCGCAAACTGCTGCAGACACCTTTTTTCTGACACCTGAATTTCCCTGTGCCTTTTTCCCCGGCTGACCTGATTGGCCCATGTTCATACCACCTTTTCCGCTTCATAATTGCATCATGAAATTAGCACATTTTTGTGAAGATTTTATGAAGGTCTGTCAACAGCGCAGGCAAATCGGAACAGGTTTCAAAGGCTTAGCCAGAACGAAAAGCCGGAAGGCCCGGGAACCCATGTTTTCCGGGTTCACCGGGCCTTCCGCTCATGAACCGATGCTTCGCTTTCGCACATGACAAGATCAGACGCACATTTTTTCAGCGGAGAGCACAATTTCCCCAACCGTATTCTCTATATGCTGCATGGAGGCACTGGCTTCCTCTGACGCGGCAAGGACATTCTGGATGTTTTCATTGACCATGATGACGACTTTTTCCAGCTTGCTGATCATGTCATTGATCTTTTCAATATCGTTTTCAATCACGCTGTTGATCTCACGGGAACCGGCCACAGCCATGTTGGCGTCCTCGGCGAGTTTCCTGACCTCCTCGGCAACCACCTGGAATCCTCTACCGTAATCACCCGCCCTTGCGGCCTCAATGGAAGCGTTCAGGGACAACAGTCGCGTCTGTTCGGAAATATTCCTGATGGTCTGTGACATCTGCAGGTAATCATCAAACTTCTTCCTCAGTTCGTCGGTACTTTCGGCGCTGTTCCGCGAGAGCGCTTCCACCTCCATCATCTGGGTATTGATCTCCGTGATGGAGTTGGCAATGCTGTTGTAAACTTGCACCATTTCCCCGATGACATGATTCACAGTCTCCACATCGTTTTTAAGCCTGCCGATGAATTCTGTTTGTTTGGCAGCCATGTCATTGGCCTTGGCCAGGAGCTCCTCCACCTTGCCTTTTTGCTCGGAGATATCATCAAAGGATTTCTGCAGCTTTTTCTTGGAATAATTGATGCAGTTTTCAGGAAAATTGAAGCCAAGGAAAACGGCTTCAGCCATTTGCCGGCATGACTCATACCCGCAGGCCGAGCAATCGATGGTCCTTTCCTCCTGGGTATACTTTTCAAGGGCGAGAAATCCCGCTTCCCTGTCCTTATCGCTGATGCGGACATCATCGCTTCTCGGTGTATAGGAATACATGAAATCTTCCATTTTCAGGACCTTATCAAAATGACTGATAAGCTTTCGGTATCTTAAATGCTTTCTTAACGGGGAAACGTTTGCGCCGTAAGCCTTGGCAAACAGTGCCTGTTCCTTACTGTCATGGGCAATGCCGGCCTCGGTGCCCGTACCGGACAGGCAGCCTTCCGAGCAATTCAGGATGTCTATCACAGCGGGAATAATTTCTTCGGATTCGTTGATCTCTTTCAGGTATTCATGGGCAAGCGCCGGCCCTTCTATCCGCTTGATATGGAACTTCCTTCCGAAAAGCTGCTCAACGCATTCCTTCAACCCGCCCGGGGTCGGATACCAGTATCCTACCAGGCTGGCGGGGGAATCATACCCTGTTTCCGCCTTAGGATCGAAATGGGAGGCGTTATAACGTTCCATCAGCTTTCTGAACGTGACATTGTAACTGATCAGCTGATCCTTACTGAATTCATCGGCCTTGCCTATACAGGGAGAGATTGCCGCTATCTTTCCGCCAAAGCCCTCATACTTCCTGATATACGCAGCCGTGCAAAACATGGGTGATCCGATCGGACTAAGATACTTGATGAGATTGGGATAACACTGTTCAATGCTGTTGACAATTACCGGGCAGGGCTGGGCGATGACCGTTTTCAGCCCCATTTTCTGAACAGCCCGGATATACAGGTAAGTGGTTATATCCGCCCCGAAACTGACATCATAGATCAGTTTCACGCCCATCTCCCTGAGCCAGGCCAGGACATTTCTAAACTTGCCCGGATAGTTGAACTGGAATGACGGCGCCACAATGACGGCCATTTCAGTCCCGTTTTTCAGATCTCTGAAGAAAACGTCCGTGTCATCCGTATAGCTGCGCGCTCCGTGACCGCAGATCTTCAGGCATTCGCCGCACAGGATGCAGTGCTTGTGATCAACGACGATCTTCCTGTCTTCGGTCACCCTGTTCGCAAAAGGTACGATGCATTTCCGCAGGCACTTATTGCAGCCGACACATTTTGTGTTGTCTGTCACAATAACACCGGCTCTGATCAATTTAGCTCCCCCCACATTATCTGATATTTATGACATCTATAAGAAAACACAACCAATAAATATATCGTCAATAATAAAGTACTATTTAGTCAGATAACGATGGAAATAACCAAATCATGAAAAAGTGCCGTCCATTAGGAAAAAAGTACCTGACGTGAGGTTTGCCTGTTTGCGTCCACCGATGTTTTATGCCGGCTATATCGTATCGGACTTGCACTTGCAAGCCTGCTTGTCTTCATACATCAGCCCGTCAATCTGTTTTAAGAATGCTTCCGCGCTCATCTGAGACCGGAAATCATATACCGCATAACCCATGCTGAATTTCAGTTCAAAGAGGTGGTTGTTGGATCGGTTATAGCTGTCGAGGCAGTGATGGATCCTGCAGACCAGGGCCTCCAAATCGCTCATGTTGGCAATATCAAGGATAACGCAAAATTCGTCACCCCCATATCTGGCGACAAAATCGCAGGACCGCAGGCAGCTCTTCAGCAGTTTTGCCGCGGTTGCCAAGGCGCTGTCCCCCATGACATGTCCATAGGTATCATTGATTTGCTTAAAGTCATTGATATCGATCAGGATGGCGGAAAAACTTTTAGCTTCGCTGCACGAGCTGACCTTTTCCTTCAGATACGCGTCCAGCTTCTTGCGGTTGTTTACGCCGGTCAGGTAATCGGTGTACATGCTATTGTCCTGGATGTTCAGGAATACCACCAGAAGCGAAAGGACAACGCTGCTGAGCATGACCGATACGCCATAAAAGGCAATTTGCAGCAGGATGCCGACGGACGGCGGGATTGCAGCGAAAACAAGCGAAAAGAAACGCTTTTTTCCCAGGCTTCTGCGGTTGACTATGGTGATGACAAAAGCCGTAACCATCAGCAAAATGGTGACCAATGCAGGAACCGGGAACAGCGGGCCCCTATGGTAGATATTATCCCCGTCGATCCGATAATACCAACCACCGCCAAGCTGGGATATAACCAGTATCACAGCGTGAGCAAAATTTACGATCAGGAGGGGACCATACAGGCGCCTGGTCCTTTTTTCGTCGTGGGAAACCTGAAAATGGACATAAACCAGCCATAAGGATGGCAGTACCGGACTCAGCAGAAAGATGGCAAAATTCCCAATATGGTTAATAACCCGGTAGGCAGCGGCCATATGACCGTCAAACCGGCTCAGGATATCAACAACCAGCAACAAGGCCGTGACATGAAGAATCATCAAATAAAGCCTGTCGGGCAAAGAGCTTTTATCGAAAAACTTCAGTGCGTGGCGACGGAGGATCAGGATGATCGATATGGCAAAGGTGTTCAGAATAATGATGCTTTCCAGGCCCATTTAGAATTCTCTGCGCCGACTTGGTCAAAGTCGGCTCTTTCCGGTGTCGATTCATTCAATTACCCTGTTAAAGCCTGGCCTACTCAAATGCTAAGGAAAATTGAATGTTATAGTTTAATCATACGTCCATATCTGCCGGATGTCAATTATCTGAGATTTCCACGTTTTGAAGGCATTTGGCCTGAAAAACACAGGCCTGATTCAGCTGTCCCACGTTCACAGCACTTCCTTGCGCTGTCTGTACAAAACGAAGCCCCATGCGTATGTGGTATGATAAATATATAAAAATCTTTCTTATTATGATAAAAGGAGATGTGAAGCGCCATGGATTTTTCAAATAGAACCGTGATCGTGACGGGAGCGGGAAACGGCATCGGCAGAGGCGCCGCCCTGCTCTATGCGGAAAAAGGCGCCAGGGTGGTCATTGCGGATATCGACGAACCGGCAGGCGTGCAAACCGCCGCCAGCATTAAAGAACAAGGCGGAGAGGCCCTTTTTATGAAAACCGACGTGAGGGTTGAGGCAGACATCATCCGCCTGATGGAAACGGCCTATCAAACATACGGCCGGATCGACATCCTCATCAACAATGCGGGCAAGTCCCGCTCCAAATCGCCTTACGAGCTGTCTGTTGAAGAATGGGACGAGATGATCAACACGAACCTGCGAAGCGTCTTCCTGTGTTCCCGTGAAGCGGCAAAATACATGCGCCGTAACGAGGAAGGCGGCGCCATCGTCAACATCGCCTCCACGCGGGCCATCATGTCGGAGCCCAACTGGGAAGCCTATGCCGCTACAAAGGGCGGGATTGTGGCCCTGACCCATGCGTTGGCCGCTTCCCTCGGCCCGGATCGGATTACGGTGAACGCCATTTCCCCGGGCTGGATTGAAACAGGCGATTATGCCAAATTACGCCCGGCGGATCATGAACAGCACCTGTCGGGGCGCGTGGGAAAACCGGATGACATTGCACGGGCCTGCCTTTATCTGACCGACAAGGCCAATGATTTTCTCACCGGCATCAACCTGGTTGTGGACGGCGGCATGACGCGGAAAATGATATACGTGGAGTAAAAAGGCACACCTATCCGGTGTGCCTTTTTACTCCACGGTTTTGATTTTCTGCAAGTCTCCAGGTTACACCATCAAAGCTTGATTTGATTTCGAGTACCACTCGGACGCTCCCGGCAAAAAACAAGCTTCCTTCCCGTTCTGCGGCAGGAGGAAGCCTGTCTTTAGCAAGCTTGTGGCCAGCCCCATCATCAAGAGCCACCCATCAGCCCAGAATGATCGCGTAAACCGCCTCAACCAGATCAATCGCATTGGATCGCTTGACAAGCGCTGCCGGTTTGCCGTCAATGACAGCGAGACAATAGGTCCCGTCATACCGATACAACTTGACATGGACTTCTTTGTAGTTCTTATGGTCAAGGTAGAACGTCAGGCCGATTTCTTCCTTCTTCGAAGGCTGTTCATCGGTAAAGCGCTCCGCCTTGAGCTTCTCCAGGGCCTCCCTGAAGCCGGTCAGATCCAGTTCCTTGTCCTGGTAGTAATAGGTGCGCTTGTCGTCCTTTTTCTCAGAGCTGAAGACGTAGCTGAAGCCTTCCAGGGAGATATCTATCTTGGTGATCTCCTCAAATGAAGCGGGAAGCACTTCAAGATGGCGCATGTCATCATAGGATGCCGCCATCAGGTTCTTGTAGGCATCGGCCGAAATCTGATAGACGATGGGAGACTCCCCGACTCGGGCGTAAGCCGTAATCTCTTCTTCCTCCTCCGGGTTGTCATTGTCCTTGCTTTCATCGTCCTTTTCCTTTTCGGCTTTTTCGGCCGCTTTCCTCTTTTCCTCCGGATCGCGGCTGATGCTTAACACAAAGGTATCCGAGGTTTCCTTGCCTGCCTCGTCCTTTGCCGTATAGTCCACCGTCACCGTCAGTTCGGGATTGTCGAGGCCGTATTTTTTCAGATCCTCGTCCGTCACCTTATAGTTCAGATAGTTGGTGAGGTTCAGGCTGCCGATATTGCTCAAGTAACTGTTGACTCTCCTGGCATCAACCGGGAGGTTGGATCCGTTCATCTGAGCGTAATAGACGTCATCCTCGCCATAGGTGTAAGCGTTGCCTTCCTCATGGACGATGCTGTAAGATGCTTCACCCTTGAACTGGATCCTGGTCACCTTGTCATATTTCGGCGGATCGTCATTGTCGATCACATCGCTGAGATCAGCACCGTATAAATCCATCGGATCATTCTTGACCAGGTAGGCATTGCCGTCACCGATGGAGACATACCGCAGCTGGTCGATGGTGCTGAAGGTACCCACCTTGATTTCATAGGATTTATCCCCGGTGGACAGTTTGATGGTGCAGACCGGTTTATCCAGACCATACTGGCCGTAGTCCTCCACCTCTTCGATGATGAAGGATACCCCGAACTGCTCAAATACTTCCAAAAGCTCACGGATTTTTTCCTGATCCACAGGGAAGGCCTCATCCCCGTCATACACCCATTTGCCGTCCCGCTTATGGAACGAGAGCGTCTCTTTGTCCTTCTCCCAGGACAGGGACTGGACCGAATCAACAGGTATTTCAAGGATAACCTGGTCGCTGTTTTTGATCTTTTCCTTGCGCTCTTCGTGCCTGATGACTGCAAAGGTGGCGATGCAGAAGACCACAAGCACGCCCAGCAATATGAGAATCTTGTTAGTTCGCTTCATGCTGTGCCCTCCTTCTGAACCAGACTACGCCAATGCCGACGCCCAGGTAAAGGAGAGGGAATACGCCGATCATCAGCACTTTCAGGAGTGACGACGTGGAATCGCTGATGGTCAGGTAGTTGTAGTCCAGCGATTTGCTGCGGATAGCCAGCGCTTCCCGCTCACCGATGAGCGCGGACAATGCGTTCATTGCCATATCCACATTGGCGCCGGAGGAATAGGCGTTATACAGATCATCCAGGAAGGTTGACGAGGTAAACCAGACAATTTTGCCCTCGTTGTCGGTGTCGATGGACACCGCAAGCGTAAACGGACCGTCGATATCCCCTTCTTCCTTCTCATATGTGGTAAGGTTGAATCCGGCAGTTTTGCTGAAAGCGGAGAAGGATGTTTCGAGAAACCCGTTGATGTACCTGGAAGGCTTCCGGATCGTCAGCCCCAGGGACACGGGCATGATGGGGAAATAATTCTCCTCAATGAGGGGATCCGTTATCTCATGGCTCGTCATCTCGGGAAGCAGCAGCAAGGGCGTTTGGAATGCATAATACTCCCTGTCTCCTTCGATGACCACGCCTTCATTGGCTTCTATGTCATAATCCCCCAGGATGCTGTACAGGTTCTTAAGGATACCCTCCTCCGTCGGACCTGCAATGACCAGGAGTTTTCCGCCATTCTTCACATAATCGGTCAGCATCTTCTTTTCCTCTTCTGAAATGTCGCTGGTGGGCGCATAGATCATGACCACATTGGCATCTTCCGGTACCGCATCCACCCTGGGCAGGGATAAGGTCTGCACCTCGATATTGTCCTTTTCGATGTGCTTCCTGAATTCAACCGGAAGTTCCTCGGGTTCGCCATGCCCCGTCAGCATGTAGAGTTGAGGCAGCTTTTCACTGACCACATAGTCAATGGCCGAAGTGATGGCCCCTTCCCCGTCGAAGGAGGTGTTGCTTTGATAGGAGTAGATCGTGGTTTCCTGGAGATAGATATCATCGTAGCTGATATACCGGTAACGCTCTCCGCTTTCCACCACCAGGCTGTTGTTCTTGACCGTCTTATCGGTATACTTCTGTGCAAAAGTGGGGTAAATATCCGGGTTCTTCTTGACCACATGGATGCGGTCAGAGAGGCTGTCATACTTGCTGAGCAGGTTTTCAATGACCTTGTCCTCCTTGCCCGCCTGTACGATCCAGTAGATGGTCACATCCTGCTGAAGCGCATTAACCACGGCTTTTGTATTGCTGGTAATGGAATAGAGCTTTGATGCGCTGATGTCATACTTGGTCAGCGTGGCCGGCAAAGCCGAAGCGAAGATATTGGCCACAATCGCGATAGCCAGCACCACCGCCGTCATGATCAGGGAATAGGATCCGCCGCGGAAGGCAATGCGGTTTTTGCTTTCCATGGGTTTGGAGGATTGCTGATTTTGTTGCTTTTTCATCAGTTGTACCTCCTTTTCTCAAGGGACTGGACCGACAGGAACAGGAAGAATGCGATAACCGTCAGGTAATAAACAATGGCCGTCATGTCAAATACGCCGTTGACGAAGGCATAAAAGCGCTCAAAGAGGGACAGGGTTTTCATGATGTTGGGCAGAAGCCCTTCGAATTTCTTGACATCAAAATAGGTTACGGCAGCAACGGCCAGGATCAGCACAATGCAAACGCCATAGGCCAGGTTCTCATTTTTGGTCAGGTAACGGATGACGGCCCCCAGCGCGAGGATCAGGACGCACAATGCGATGACTGTTCCCATGGCCGTAGAGGATACATATTCCGAAAGGCTGACGCTGTAATAGTTCAGCAGGATAAGCGCAACGCTGATTCCCGCGGCAAGGCCCTGGTTTTCGGTCAGGGATGAGATGAACACACCAATGGAAATCAGGGCGGCGCCCAAGATAAAGAAGGCGAGTATGGATCCGTAAGAGGTTAACAGGTAGACATCGCCAAATCTTTTGAAGATCAAGGGATAGATGCTGATGATGCACAGAGGAATCAGGTAGATCACCAGCAGCGCCAGGTATTTCCCGACAACCACGTCCGTGGTGGAGATGGGCAGGGAATACAGGAGCTGATCGGTCTTTTGCTTGCGCTCTTCCGAAATGACGCGCATGGTCAGGATAGGAATAATGAGCACAAATATGAGACATCCAAAGCTGAGGACAAATTCAAAATTGCTGACCGCCGCCTGCAGGTTGTACAACATGGAGCCGACCCCTACAAAAGCCAGCAGGAACGCGCCAAAGACATAGGCTGTCAATGAGTGGAAATAGCTTTTCAGTTCGTGCTTAAACACCGCTATCATTGTCCGTCCACCTCGCTTTCAGCAGGTTCGGCATTTTGGCTTTCCGGAGCATTCGCGTCATTTACGCTTCTTTCCGTCAACTCAATGAAGACATCTTCCAGGTTTGCCTTCTTCAGGGTCATTTCCAGCAAGGCCTGTCCCTTTTCGGCAAAGGCCGTGAAGATGGCCCGCGAAATATCGTAGATGTTCTCATGGTCCGTGCTGACATGGGCCGTGACATAACCGGGCCCTTTTTCTTCAAACTGCAGATCGGTGATATGGCTGACACCGCCCAGTATCTCTTTGATACTTTCAGCGGAAGCATCGCTGGTAATGATGATCTCATTGGGCCTCATCAGCATTTTTTCCAGATCATCCCGATCGCCGAAGGCCACCAGTTTTCCCTTGGCGATGATGATGATCCGGTCGCAGATAGCCTGCACCTCGGAAAGGATATGGGAACTGAAGATCACCGTGTGGGTTCTTCCCAGCTCCTTAATCAGGTCACGGATCTCAATAATCTGGATCGGATCCAGGCCGACGGTCGGCTCGTCCAGGATGATGACCTTGGGATTGCCGAGAAGCGCTTGCGCGATGCCCACCCTCTGCTTGTATCCCTTGGAAAGTTCGGAGATGCGGCGGTTTCTCACATTGGTGATCCTGGTCCGCTCCATAACGTCCTCTATCTGCCGCTTGAGTTCCGCCCCGCGCAGCCCCTTGGCTTCGCCTACAAACCTTAAGTATTCCAGGGGTGTCTCATTCATGTACAACGGGGGATGCTCGGGCAGATAGCCGATGAGCTTTTTGGCCTTGTAAGGCTCTTCAAAAATATCATAGCCGTCAATGCGCACATGGCCTTCCGTCGCCGAAAGGCAGCCGGTCATGATGTTCATGGTGGTGGTTTTCCCGGCGCCGTTTGGCCCCAGGAAGCCGTAAACATGGCCCTCGTCAATCTCAAAGGAGAGATCCTGAACAGCCATGAAATCACCATAACACTTGGTCAGGTGTTCTACCGATATCATAGCAAGCCTCCCGTCCTGTTATTTCTTTTGCAACCAGAATGGATCATAATACGCAAGGCTGAAAAGAAGCTGAAAGCATTTGTAAACAATCTTTGAACAGGCCATTTGAAAAGATTACGAACAGGGCAGCTCCACATAAAAGCTGTTGACCCCGTCTGCGCTTTCCGCCCAAATCTTTCCGCGGTGGCGGGTCACGATGCTCTCCGCGATGGACAAACCCAGCCCAAAGCTGCCTGCCGCCCTGCTACGGGCTTTATCCACACGGTAAAACCGTTTGAAGATGTTCCTTAAATCCTCCGGCGGTATGCTCTCGCCCTCATTGGCCACGGTCAGCAGGCAACGGCACCTTCTGTGCCTTTTCAGCGTCACCCAGGTGGTTCCCGCGTCCCTGGAATATTTTTGTGCATTATCCAGCAAAACATCCATGACCTGGCACAATTGTCCCTCGTTTCCCTGGACCTTGATGTTCCCGTCTACCTGGGCGGTCAGGGTCAGCCCCTTTTCGAAAAAGACCGGTTCAAAGGGAAGCAAGGCATCAGAAACCAGTTTGCTGAAATCCACCGTTTCATAAACTTCCCCTGAATCGGCGCTATCCGCCTTAGCCAGCTCCAGCATCTGTTCGATCAAGCCCCGCATCTGCCGGGCCATGGTCAGGATGCTGCCGATGAACTTGTGGCGGCTCATGTCGTCAAACTCCGGGCTCTGGGCCAGCTCCGCATTGGTCATGATAACCGTAAGCGGTGTCTTCAGCTCATGGGAGGCATCCGCCACAAACTGCTTTTGCTGTTTCCAGGCCACATCCACAGGTTTTACGGCCCATCTGGACAGCATGATGCTGATTCCAAGGAACATAAAGAAACTCACGCCGCCGATGATGAAACAGGATCGTCGCATATTGTTCAGCGTCGCGCGTTCGCTGGAAATGTCCGAATACACGACAAAATGGTTCACAGGCGTGTCAAAGCGGTAATACCGCAGGTTATACTCCTCTATGACAGCAAACGCCCTGGGTGATGAAAAGGTTATCCTGATGAGGTTATCAAGAAATTCCCGGTCGGTGAGGTCATAATATCCCCCGCCGGTCGCCACCAGCTCGCCATGATGCCCAAGCTGGATAACAAAATAGGGCAGGCGCACGCTCTCTCCGGGCTCATTGGGCATACCCAGCTGGAAGGGCCGGGTGACAAGTTTCTTCATCATATTGATGCTTTCCTGCTCCAGGCTGGCCCTTGTAAAGTGCATGACCAGGCCAAAGATCACACAGAGCATGATGGTTACAATGCTCATGTTAATCAGGATGAACTTGAGGCGCAGTTTTCTGATCAAGATCACTCACCTCCAATCGGTAACCCAACCGGCGTATGGCCTCGATGCGGATATTTGAGCCGATGCTCGCCAGCTTCTTGCGCAAAAAGCCGATATAAACCTCCACGTGGTTTTCCACGGCGTCGGAATCATAGCCCCATGCCTTGGCGAGGATGGCCTCCTTTGGAACTATTCTCCCTTCGGCCTGGAGGAGAAAACGCATGATATCAAACTCCTTGGCGGAAAGGCGAACCCGGTTTTCGCCGCAGTTCAGCATCGCGGAAGAAAGATCCAGAGCCGTGTTGCCGTATGCGATCTCATTCACCTGGGCGCCCTGGCGGCGGAGCAGGGCATTGATGCAGGCCAAAAGTTCCCTGGTGTCAAACGGCTTCGGCAGATAGTAATCCGCCCCGGCATTCAGGCCCGTGATGCGGTCTTCCAGCTCTGATTTAGCGGTCAGCATCAATATGGGCGTTCCCAGGCGTCTGGCCCGGACGCTGCGGGCTATTTCGTATCCGTCCAGCCTGGGCAGCATGACGTCAAGGATCAGCAGATCATAGATGCCCAACTCGGCATATGCCTTTCCGGTCTCGCCGTCATAGGCCACATCCACCTCAAACCCATTCTTGGTCAGCAAGGATTTGAGCGAATCGGCCAACAGGGTTTCATCCTCTATCACCAGTATCTTCATGCGCCTCACCCCCGTTCCCTATTTTATTATTGTATGACAGGATGCTTAAAGCAAGCTGAAAAACCCGGCCGGAGACGGCTCCGCCGTACACACGGGTGAATGGCTCAACAGCCCGGTCACCGCCGCATTCAGCCGAAAAAAGATGGGGTATCGTCATACCCCATCCATTCAATCATCTTTCATGAACCAGAGTCACACCTTGAAGTTTGCCACCAGGGCTCTTAATTTTTCCGCCATTTCCGCCTGGGCCTGGGCGGTCTTTGCCACTTCCTCCAGAGCTTTTGCCGTCTCCGATGAACTGCTGCTGATTTCCTGTGCGGATGCGGTAGCCTGCTCGGCGGTGGTTGCCACGCTTTCGATGGATTTTCCGATTTCCTCCACCGACTTGGAAATCTGCAAGGCCGCGCTGACAAACCTGTCGGTCAGGCTTTTGACAAAGAGGGCATCCTCCGCGTACTGCTGCCCTGTTTTCTCCAGCATGTCATAGTCGGGGGTAACCTGTTCATCAATGAATTTCAGGATCTCCTGGGTATTGTCCGTAAGCTTAGCGACAGCCCCTTTAACCTGGCTGATGACCTGGTGGATATCGTCCGCCGTCTTTGCCGAGTTCTCAGCCAGCCTGCGCACTTCATCGGCCACCACTGCGAAACCAAGTCCCTGGTCCCCTGCCCGGGCTGCTTCAATGGCGGCATTCAAGGCAAGGAGGTTGGTTTGTGCGGCTATTTCCGAGATGGCATCCGCCATCTTTGTGATTTCTTCCACCACCGCTACCTCTTCCATGGCAAGCTTAATCTCCTGCTGCCTGTGCTGGTAGATTTCATAGGCGGTTTACCTGGATCGGCGTGCCATCTCCTTCATCTCTTCCGCCCTTTTTCTGATTTCCTCAACCTTCGCGTCGGCATTGGCCGTTTGTTCCGTCATCCTCTGCATCTTGCCCGTGATTTCCGAACCGGAGGCCGCCACTTCCTCAATGAAAGCGCTGATCTCCTCCATCCCTGCGGCGATTTGCTGCACCGAAGCGTTGATGCTTTCTCCCTGGACGCTTACTTCTTCGGCAATAGCCGATAGTTCCTGGCTTGATGCGCTGGTGTCCTCCACCGATTCGGACACTTTTTTCAGCATCGTGTGTATTTTGTCATTCATGCCGGCAAACGCTCGGGCCAGCATACCCATTTCTTCCTTGCGATTCAGAAGTGTCTCCGGGAGTTCTCGGGTAAAATCGCCATCAGCCATGAGATTCGCCTGTTGCACCAGGATTCGGATGGGTCTTGCGATCATGACCGACAAAAGCACGGCAAACCCAATGCTTATCAGGATTGAAAGGATGAGCAATGCGACGGAGATATACTGTGCCCGGATGAATTCCGCCCTGTCATCCTCGATGGTATCCGCAGCAAACTGTCTGTTGTATTCCTGAAGCTGATTTAGCAGATCATAGATTTCTTCTCGCAGCGCCTTTGCCTTCTCATCATAGATCCGTACGGCCTGACTGAAATTTCCCTGCCTGACGGCTTCAATCAGTTCCTCTCTGACGACGCGGTTGTTTTTGGTGGCAGTCAGCAGCTTGTCCACCATTTCCTGTTCTTCCGCTGAATAAACAGTGGCTGCGAATTCCTGGAGCAAGCGATCGTTCTCCGCGACCAATTCATTCACTGCTTCGACCGCCTGATCGATTATCGAACGGTCACCCGTGGCTTCTGCTGCATACAGAATCCGCTGCACTTCCGCATTTGCTTTTTCCTGATTGACCCAGATTTGCCCCAGTGTCATATTGGGAAGAAAGTTATCAGAATAGAAGCTTTCGGCATCTTTCCGGATCCCGACAGCCATGATGAGGCCGCTCATGCCGACGACAATGGTAAAGATAAGGATGATGGAAAACGCAAGAAAAAGTTTGGTTCTGACCCTCAGGTTTAAAACAAAGCCCATCTTGCAAGCCTCCTCCGTAAGTCTCAAGGGCCCGTTTTCCTTCATTCCTACTTTAGCCACAACATAACCCCTTATGGCTAAGGGGAAAACCGGCTGCCATAGAATAAATCCTTAGACCCTTGGCTATGCGTCCCTGGCTTTCGCCATACTTGTTAAATAATTAACAATTCCAATTATAACATGCCTTCCTTTTTTCGACAATATTCGAGTTATCGATTTATCTTATCCGTTCGGACGACGCATCTTCCCACCCTCCCTTCCATCAGCATCCGGCTTAACCGGCACATTGCCGGTCGGACCCTGACCTGATTAGCTTTAATCCAGTTCCACAGCTCCGGTATAGAGCTGATAATACCTTCCGCCAAGGGCAAGCAGTTCCTCATGGGTACCCTGCTCAATAATCTCGCCATGCTCCAGCACGATGATGAGGTCCGCATTGCGCACGGTAGACAGCCTGTGGGCGATGACGAAGGTCGTCCTGTTCTTCATGAGCCGGTCCATACCACGTTCGATATACTTCTCGGTCCTCGTATCCACCGAGCTGGTCGCCTCGTCCAGTATCAGGATAGGCGCCTTCGATATGGCAGCCCGCGCGATGTTGAGCAACTGGCGCTCGCCCTGGCTCAGGTTTGCACCGTCGCCCTCCAGCACCGTGTCATACCCCTCCGGCAGCCTTTCGATGAAGGAATGGGCACAGGCGATCTTGGCGGCGGCCACAACCTCTTCATCAGTTGCGTCCAGGCGTCCATACCGGATGTTCTCCCTGACCGTGCCGGAAAACAGATGGGTATCCTGGAGCACCATGGCGATATTGCTTCTCAATGAGTCCTTCTTGATTCTCCTGATGTTGATGCCGTCGATGTATATTTCGCCCTCTTCTATCTCGTAAAACCTGTTGATCAGGTTCGTGATGGTGGTTTTCCCCGCTCCGGTGGAGCCGACAAAGGCGATCTTCTGCCCTGGCTTTGCCGTGACATTGATGCGCTTCAGCACGGTCTTGCCGGGAACATAGCCAAAGGTCACATCCTTTAGCACCACTTCTCCTTTGATCCTTCGCGCGCCTTCCACCGGATTGGCCTCGGAGCAGATCGCAATGGCATCCTGCAGGTCTTCCGCTTCCGGTGCTTCATCCATGACTTCAAACACCCTTTCGGCTCCGGCCAGGGCGGCAAAGATGGTGTTCATTTGCATGGACAATTCGCTGACGGGCCTTGAAAACTGCCTGGAATAGTTGGTAAAGATGGTGAGGCCTCCGATATCAAAATTGGCCGTCAGGCACAGGATGCCGCCGATGGTTGCGGTTATGGCATAGCTGATCTGGCTGAGGTTGCCCATAACAGGCCCCATGATGCCGCCGAAGAACTGCGCCTTGATCTGTTTTTCACGCAGATCATCACTCAGAAAATCAAATTCCTCCATGGCTGTCTCCTCATGGCAGAATACCTTGATGACCTTCTGCCCGGTAATGGATTCCTCGATGTACCCGTTCACCGCACCAAGGGCCTGCTGCTGTCCTGCAAAGTACTTCCTGCTCTTTTTCCCGAGAAATCCACCCGCATAGAACAGCATGGGTATGGTGGCAATGGTGACAATGGCCAGGATCCAATTGGTGACAAACATCAGCGTTATGGTGCCGATCAAAGTGATCACACCCGAGAAAATCTGTACCATGGTATGGTTGAGCATCTCGCCTACCGAATCCAGGTCATTGGTAAAGCGGCTCATGATATCGCCATGGGTATGGGTGTCATGATATTTCAGGGGAAGCTTCTGGATCTTGGCGAAAAGTTCTTCCCTGATCCGCACCAGGGCATTCTGGGACACGCCAATCATGATTTTCTGCTGAAGATAGGTGCACAGTACACCTACAACATAGATGCCTGCCATAATCAGAAGCCCCATGACAAGATTGCGCATTTTCTCCTCAGCGGACCCGGCAGACACCAGATTATTGATGACAGGGCGCAGAATATAGCTGCCTCCCAGACCGGCCACGCTGCTTCCCAGCACACAGGCAAATACAAACAGGATTTTGACCTTATCCCGTCCGATATAGGCAAGCAGCCTGTTGATGGTGGCTGATGCATTCTTCGGTTTGCCGCCTTTTATCATGGCACCGCGGGGTCCGGGTCCGCCAAAGCCGCCCCTTCTCCCTCCTGGGCCCGGGCCGGGGCCGGGCATCTTCATGGCCCCGGGACCTGCCTTGACATTTGCCATTTTGCTTCCATACCTGCGCAGAAGCGCTTGTTTTCTTTCTTCGCTGATTCGGCTCATGATGCTGTCACCTTCTTTTCCATCTGGGAGTAATAGATCTCGGCATAAGCTTCGCAGCTCTCCATCAGTTCCTCATGGGTGCCCATGCCGACAATCTTGCCGTCGTCCAGGACAACAATCTTATCCGCATCCATAACCGAAGAGATCCTTTGGGCGATGATGATCTTGGTTGTGCCCTTCAGTTCGTTCCGGAAGCTCTCCCGGATCCTTGCTTCGGTGGCGGTGTCCACCGCGCTGGTGCTGTCGTCCAGGATCAGGATCTTCGGGCGCTTCAGCAGCGTCCTGGCAATGCAGAGCCTTTGCTTCTGGCCGCCGGAGACATTGACGCCGCCCTGGCCCAGTTCGGTCTCATACCCTTCCGGGAACGACGTGATAAACCCATGTGCCTGAGCGCTTTCCGCCCATCGCTGGATTTCCTCATCGCTGGCCTCTTCATTGCCCCACATGAGGTTTTCCCTGATGGTGCCGGAGAAAAGAACATTCTTCTGGAGCACGATACCGACCCCAGTGCGCAGGTTTTTCAGGGAATAGTCCTTCACATTCACGTCATCCACCAGCACCTCTCCCCGGTCCGCGTCATATAGCCTGGGAATCAGCTGAACCAGGCTGGATTTGCCGCTGCCGGTGGACCCGATGATGCCCACCGTCTCGCCGGGGTTGATCACCAGGTTGATGTTTTCCAGAACCCATTTCTCGTTGTTTTTGTAGTACTTGAAATACACATCCCTGAATTCAATCTTGCCACGCTGAACAACCATATCCTTGCGGGCGGCGTTTTCATCGGTCAGGTCGATGTCCGTGCACATGACTTCGTTGATGCGCCTGGCCGAGGCAAGCGTCCTGGAACTGTTCAGGATAATGAAGGAAACCATAATCAGGGATATGAGTATCTGGAACACGTAGTTTATAAAGGCCGTCAGAACACCGGGCGTCATGGTGCCCGCGATGATCTGGTTGCCGCCGAACCACACCACGGCCAGGGTCGTGATATTCATGGCCAGGAACATGACGGGCATGGCAAAGATAACGACGTTCATGGCGCTGAGCGTGCTGTCCTTCAGTTCCGCATTAGCTCTCCTGAATTTATCCTCTTCATGGCGTTCCCGGACAAAGGATTTGACAACCCGGATGTTTGTCAGGTTCTCCTGGGTGGTGGTGTTCAGCGCGTCCAGCTTCTTCTGCATATTGGTAAACCGCGGGAAGGCCACCTTCATGATAAAGTAGATGGCTATAGCCAACAGGGGTATCACGCAGAGAATGACCAGCGCCAGCTTGGAGTTCAGCGCAAAGGCCATGATGAGCGCGCCAATCATCATCCCGGGTGCCCTTAGGGCCATCCTCATCAGCATCTGGATCATGTTCTGTACCTGGGTGATGTCATTGGTAAGTCGCGTAATCAATGAACCGGGCTGGTATTGGTCAATATTGGCAAAGGAGAATTTCTGGATTTTTCTAAAGAGATCCTTTCTCAGATCGTTGGCAAATCCCGAGGAGGCTTTTATGGCAAAATAGGCTCCTCCCACACCGCCTGCCATCATGAATAATGCCGTGCCGATCATGGTGATGCCCATGGCAATGATATAGGTAACACCTCTTCCGTCGGTAATGCCGTCGTCGATGATGTTGCGTAAAAACCACGGCATCACCACTTCCCCGATGACCTCCACGATCATCAGGATGGGGCCTATGATGAACGCAGACAGATAGGGTTTTGCATATTTCCAGTACCGTTTCATAGCTTGCTGTCCTTTCTTTTTTCCGTTTTGATTTCATCTTCCATCTTGGTAAGGTTATGATTCAGTTTTTGCAGCAATGTCAGCAAGACAGACTTCTCATCCTCAGTAAACCCCTCAAAGACTTTCTGGTTGGTTGTCTCGAATATCTTCCGGCTTTGCTCCACAACCCTGTTGCCTTTCTCCGTAAGGGTTATTTTGTTAAACCGGTTATCCCCCTCATCCATTTCCCTGTGGATGTATCCTCCCTTTTCCAGCTTTTTAAGGGCTACGGCTATGGTTGCGGGGGATACCTCCATTGACCGGGCCAGATCGTTCTGCGAGGCACTCGGGTTTTGGAAAACCTCTATCAGAAGCCGGTGCTGGGCCTGGTACACTCCCGTTTTATCCAGATAGTGCTGCATGATCTTTCGATGCTTGATGGCAAAACAGATCAGCTGGAGAATAATCTCCCTGTTGTTGTCAGGAGACATCTTATCCATTTCCTTCATTTCACCATCCTGTTTTTATTAGCTTGTTAATGATTATTATCATAATTATTAGCTAGTTAATTATTCGTTTATTATATATTTCTATTCTAGCCATGTCAATTCCTGTTTTAATCCATTCTTACGGAGCATATTACATACATGATTAGAGAGCCATGGGAGCATGGCGTTCAAATGGGGACTTCGCATAAAAAAACGCCCCACGGGGGGCGTCTAAACAACGCATTTCATCACCGTTTATACAGCCAAACGGAAAGTTTTCCGGAACCGGTTCATCCATTCAGCCTTTTAACTGCACGCAGCTCAATATAACCCCTCTCACCCCTGGGTTCCAGCTGGATGCGCGGATTGCTGTCGTCCCATGCGTAGCCAATCACAGCAGGATTGTACTTACCCATGGCATGCTGTACCGCTGCAATGGCCTGCTGATAGTCCTCCTCACGGAAGGGCTCGCCCTGGAACGCCAGGTACTGCGCTGCGGGAAGGACGATGATGTCAAACCCGTCGGGAACGGGTCCCTGGTAGTCCATGGGCACTTCCACGCCCTGCACATAGATGGACGTACCGGGTTTCCGGTAGGCTTCAGGCAGCCACATACACACCGGCTCGCCGCAGAGGGAATCCATGCTTAGCAGAATTCCCCATATGTCGCAGCCGACCTCTTCGCAGTACTCAAAATAGTCTTCCGCTTTCTTTCCGCGCCTGATGATACATTTGCGCTCGGGTTTATGGATGAGCTGGACAAATACGCTCTGTACGTTCTCCATATCCATGCACTCCTTCCTGAACTCTCTGAACTTGACACCGTAAGGGATAAAGAGCGGAATGGGAACCGGATGGTGGGCATAGTCTCCGGGATTGCAGCCAAACTCGCGGCGAAAGGCGCGCTGGAAGCCGTCCACACTGCCGAAGCCATACTCATAGGCCAAATCGGCTACCCTGGCGTTGCCATTTTTCAGCCGGACTGCGGACCTTGAAAGCCGCAGGCGCCTGGTATAATCGCTGGGTGTCATGCCGGTATGCTCCCGAAAAATCCGGTAGGAATGCCACGGCGAGTAATGGGAAACCTCTGAAAGCCTGGCCAGCGTGATCTCCTCGTCGAGATGACTCTCAATATACTCCTGCATCCTCTGGACCGCCAATATCTGTTCCTGCATCTTTATCAACCCCGGTTTACGGGTCCATTCTACCACACCCGCATAAACGTATTCTCGACTTTTCTTGTCATATAAAAGGAAAATCCCCTTGTACGGTTCTTTCCTCCAGACCCGTACATCAAACAGCCTTCCCGTTGTTTTCAGAAATACCTGTCGATGGTCATGTTGAAGGTTATAGCATCCGGCAAACAGCGAAATACGTTTTTGCATTAATATTTTTGCAAATAGTTTGGGTATCCTTTGCATCTTTCCGAGTACCTTCCTTAGCATAAAAAAGGACAGGATATGGCAGCATATCCCATCCCTCTCAATGATTGCCGTAAACAGCGAACGCCTAAGCTGTTGCGCAGCTTCTACAGTTTGAACCTGTTGACCAGGCCGGACAACTCTTCTGCCATGCTGGCCAGTGCCTTTGCAAAGGAGGCAATCTCTTCGGTCAGTGCTACCTGCTCTTCACTGGAAGACGACACATCCTGCGCGTTTAAGACAAATTCACGGCTTACAGCGTTTATCTCCTGCATGATGCGTTCAAAACTGCCGCTGTTTTCCGTCATGTTCCGCACGCTCCGCGTCACATCGGCCACAGCATCCTTCAGGTGTTCAGCCTGTTCGTTGATTTCGGAGAATATGCGACCGTTCTCTTCAATGGCGCCCACACAGGAATCCACTGACTGAATGCTGTCATCCATCTTGTCTACCGCGGTGTCCACTCCATTTCTGACTTCCACGATCAGCCGGGCGATCCTGCCGCTGGCATCCGCAGACTCTTCAGCCAGTTTCCGGATTTCATCGGCCACCACGCTGAACCCTCGTCCGGACTCCCCGGCCCTTGCCGCTTCAATAGCCGCGTTCAGCGCAAGCAGATTGGTCTGTTCGGATATCCCGCTGATCAACTCGATGATCTCACCGATCTGATTGGAGTTGTTCCCCAGCTCGGTAATAACTTTTGAGATTTCTTCGGTACTGGCTTTCAGCTTGTTGATCCTTTCGATGGATTCCGCTACCGATCGGTTTCCTGCGGAAATATCGTTCAGGATATGAGCTGTGGCTTTCTCCATCGTATCCGTCTTATTGTTCACTTCGGCGATCTGAACCATCAATTTGCTGAGATCGGACAACGCCGAGTCAATCTGAGCCGACTGCTCCTGGGCTCCGGAGGCGATATCCATGATCTTGGATCCCACATTCTCGGCCGCCTTACCCACCTGCTCACCGGAGGCATACAACTGCTGGCTGGAGGCAGCCACCTGTTCCGAGGTTTCCGCGATCTGCATGATGATCTCTCGTAAGCTCCGGACCATGTTGGCAAAAGCTCCGGACAACCTGCCCAGTTCATCCTTGCGCTCCTTGGAAGCTTCAGGAATGGTCATGGCCAGGTTTCCGCCGGCCAATTGCTCTGCCTGTTCAGTCACTGCGAGGATGGGTCTGGTTATCCTCCTCGAATAAAGATAGATGATAACCGATGCTGTGATGATTGCAGCTATCGTCACACCCGAAAGGATGAACCTCAGGTTGTTTATCTTTTCCTTGTATACCTTGACCGGTTTGTATGTCAATATGTACATATCATACTTGCTGCTGTGGCTGTATCCGGCAATATATTCAGTTCCTTCAAGGTTGAAGAATCCAACCCCTGTCTTTTCCGACGAGATGGTTTGATAAAAATCCTGCAGGCCTGTCTCGGGATTCTGGAAATCCAGGGCAAAAACATGTTCAGGGTTTGCCGATGAAATAACCAGTCCGGCGGAATTCAGGATCAGTGTCTGGACGTTTTCCTCCGAAGTGTCGCTTTCTATGATTTTCTGGGAAACATTGAGCAGTTCTATGGCCATAGCGATTGTACCGAGATGTTTCTCCTTCTTTATGGGAGCCACTATGGTCAAAACCGGGCGGCCGGTGGCGGGAGATAATCGGACATTCCGGACGAGCAGGCTTTCCGTGCTTCCAACGGTTTCATCCTCCCATCCGACAGATTTGCCTTTAATACTGTCTGCGATAGCTCTGTTTTTATACATGAGAAAAATGTTCTCAAAAAGGCCGTCTGCCAACGCAAAATTATCCTCCAGGTTCTGAGTGATTATCTCCAAGGCAGCAGAATCCGGATCCGCGGAATTGGCTTTAGCCTTGCTTAAGGTGTCGACAATGAAAGGTTCTTTCGCTATGGATTGCGCTTGTCTTTCAATATTGGTCAGCGCCTGTTCCAATTGGTTCCTTTTTTCAGCGGCACTGCTGAGCAAAGCATTGCTGGAAAGCTCCTCGAAATATTTGTTTGACAGTTCCCCGGCTGTAATCATGCTGACCAGCATGGGTACCAGAATGCACAAAAAGGAAATGGCAAAAAATCTCCAGAATAGACCACGGAATTTGCCCGTTCTATTGGCGGACATGAATCTCCCCCCTCCATAAGAATCAATCAATGACTTGAATGAGAAAAGACATGATGAAGAACAAGATGTGACTTTCCCGGCAGTGAATGACGTAGAGCATGAATCGTAATATGATTAGGCTGGAAACGGATTATTCTGTTTAGATTGCATCAATCGAGTCCGTCGCTTGACCTCATATCCGGAAATATCATGCCATTTTCTCCGTTTGATCATATCATGCTCATCATTGGTATACCATATTAATCACCCCTTAACCGGCTTCTCTAACTATACCGGCTACTTTATTTATACCCACTTTTATCAAGCAAATAAAAAAACAGCATATTGCATGGTATAGTTGACGCCTAATTTTATATCTTTCATAATTGTAACAAACCAATCAAATGGAGGATGTTATGAAAAACATTTCTTTGCCGTCCTGGGCTTTTTGCTGGCATTATCCCTGTTCCCCGCCGGTTGCGGTGTTTCAGGGAATATGGATGACAATGCGGCATCGGGCACGGAAAGCGAAGAGATAAAAACAGAACAGGGATCAAAAGAGGATACCGTTTTTAGCCTTACATACAATGATGACGGCTATCTTCTCTTTGGAACCTTTGAGCAGGATGGCGATGCGTCCAACGGGCCCGAGCCCATTGAGTGGCAGGTGCTGAAAGAAGAAAACGGAAAGCTGCTTGTCCTGTCGCGGTATGTTCTCGAAGAGCGGCATTTTACAACGGAACCCTACTGCGTGTGGGAGAACAGCGATGTGCGTGAATACCTGAACGGCGGTTTTTATGAGAAGGCCTTCGCTGAAGAAGAGAAGGCGAGGATTCTGGCAACCGGCGTGACCAATGAGATCATCACAAGAAGCATTCCGAAACCGGAATTCGCCGATGATGGTTCGGTACAGGACAAAGTATTCCTTTTAAGCATTAAGGAATATACGGAATACTTCGAGATCCAGGGATGGAACATTGCCGGATTCTATGCATCCAGTTATCATGGCAGGTGTGATGCCGTACCGGCGGCTCGGGCAGATGTGCGTCCGTTCTATCAAAGTGCATACGATCAGTACTATTCGGAAGTCTATCCTCCAAGCGTCCTTGAAGAAAACAGCTGCGCGTGGTTAACCAGAACGGTTTCTCCAGACGGAACAGAAGGGCTTATCGGTGCAAGTATATGGGCCATCGACTGGAATGGCGCAACACATCCGTATAAGTTCCGGACAAAATTTGGCATCCGTCCTGCCATGTGGATCAGCCTTGAACCCTGACACAACGGTTCCCGTCGGGTTTTCATATCTGTTTTTTTCGAAACAGCCGCGCCGACCACAACACAAAGAAAAGCGAAAGCAGGCCGGTAACCAGAACGGCGCCGTTGAGCGAAGGCGCATCCACGGAACCGGTGAGGAGGCCCATGTTGTCTGTGGCCAGAGAAATGGGATTATATCTGTGTACGGCAGGAATGATGTCTGCCAACATGCAGGCCACCACAACCAGGCCTGTCACCAGCAGGCATCCATAGCCGCTCCTGGTGAGGGTTGCGGAAAACAGTAATGCCGCCAGCAGGAACAAGCCGAACAGCCACAGGCAAAACACAGAAAAAAGAAGATTTGAGGTTTCACCATCCGGGAACAGGTACACCGTATAGCCATAAGTCAGACCAAAGCACAAAGCAAGGCTGATCGTCCAGATCAGGGCCATGCAGGTGTACTTGGAAAGGATAACCGCTGTGCGGGACAGCCCTTTTGTCAGAAGGATAATCAGAGTCCCTCCGGTTAATTCCGAGGACAAAACACCGCTGAAAACGATCACCGTTATGATAAGGCCCATCTGTGTCGCGTTTTTGAAAAACTGCGCCCAGGCATCCAGGGCATCAGGTTCCGGAAATGTGATAACGATGCCGTCGGTCATAAAGGTTTTCAGGATTTCAGGCGTCAGTTTTGCCACGAGGGGGTTGGTGATGCCGAAGGCTGCGAACGCTGTCAGCATGATGAGCAGCTTATATGTCTTTGTGTATTCAAACAGCTCTTTTTTTAAGAACGCCGCATAGCCTTTCATCGGACCACCTCCAGAAACAGGCTTTCCAAGGTCGGTTCCATGACTTCGAACTTCAAGGGAACAAGCCGCTTACCGGACAACAGGTACAGCAAAAAATGGCCGTCCAGGGACTGATCCTGCAAAATCACCGTCACCGTGTTCCCGTCCCGCGAAAAACTGATTTCAGGCCGTTTCAGCTCCCCGGCGTCCGCAAACCGGGCGGCCTCGTTTTCGCTGCCGAATTCCAGGACAAATCCGTTATGCCTGTGACGCGCCTTGATCTCAGAAAGCGTCCCGCTCAGCGCCAGCTTCCCCTCATGGAGAAGCGCAATGCGGTCGCATATTCTTTCAACATCAGACAGGATATGGGTTGAAAACACGATGGTGGTTTTTCCTTTGGCTGCCAGCAGGATATCGAGGATTTCCTTCCTGCCGATGGGATCCAGCGCCGATGTGGGCTCATCGCAAATGAGTAGTTTTGGCTCGTTCAGCAAAGCCTGGGCGATGCCAAGGCGCTGCTTCATGCCCCTGGAAAACCCGCCGATTTTCTTTTTTACGCCCTTTATGCCCACCAGTTCGAGCAGTTCCTCGCTCCTGGACTTAATCCTGTTCTTCGGAATCCTGGTTATTTCACCACACAGCCTTAGGTATTCCATGGGATTCATGTAACCATAAAACTCCGGAACGTCGGGCAGATAGCCTATATGCCGGTTGGTGCCTGTTGCCCCGTACGCAACCTTCTCGCCGCAGACCGTTACGGTCCCGCTGTCCGGCTTCAAAAGCCCGAGGATAATCTTCATGGTTGTTGTCTTGCCCGCGCCATTCTGCCCGACGAAGCCGAAGATGGCATGTTCCGGGACATCCATATCCAGCCCTTTCAGCACGTCATGATCGCCAAAACGTTTATATAGCCGGCTGATCTCCAGGATGCCCACTATTCCTCACCCCTGCCTATGGTAAAGTACAGGATTGGGCCAATAAAGTTGATCAGCAGGACTACCAACGCCCACATCGCCTTGTTCCCGAAACGGTAACGGGGATGGCGCAGCACATGGATAAGCGCGGCTATGCCAAGCACAAGCTGCACGGCAACCAGCGGAATGATAAACGGCAAATATTCTTTCAACATAGTCCAATCCATGATAATCCCCCTTTACACTTCTATTGATTTCACCGTTCGGTGTCCTTCAGGCATTTGCTTTTCAGTTTTTCCACCATCCGCTTAAAGCGGTTCTGGTCGGCCAGAGCCGTAAACGCGGGGTTATTGATGACCCCGTCGGCTATGCTTTTTCGGATAATCTGTTCATCCCGGGGCATAGCGCTTCCCAAATCAAGATCCTCAATCCATCGGTCTATCAGGCAGAAGTAATCATCGCCCTTCAGCTGCAGCGGATAAATATCACCGGTGGCAAGCGCCGTATACTTTTCCAGGATATCCAGGGCGCTTTCCGGGTTTCCGAGAGCCATGCATCCCTGGGCAGCCGTGAGGTAGTACCTTAAAAGAAGCGACGGATGAAGCTTTTTCAGGGCAAAGGCTTCCGCAACGCTTTCAGCCCGCCTGATCGTTTCATCAAACTGCTTCGGATCATCCGCACAATGCATGAGATAATCCGTTAAGCCACCGAACAGGGATACCAGGTGCTGATAGATGGAAACCTGCAGGATGGATTTGGCTTCCGTTGGTTTACCCACCATCTGGTAGGCTGACGCAAGCAGCGCCTCCGGGGCCAGGATCTTCCGGCTTGTTCCTTCCAGAAGCTCTATCACCTCGCCGGGATTTCCCAGCATCAAGGCACAGAGCGCTTCCATGTACAGGGCCAGTTGAATAAGCTCCGCATCGTCGCTTTCCTTTTTCACGCGGATAAACAGTTCCCTGGCTTCTGCAAGCACTTCCCGGGCTTTTTCCTGATCGCCGGACACCATGCAGTTGTTGACGAGCAACGCGCCGATTTGGAATAGCAGCGGAAAGCATGAAAAATACTTTCTGGCAATATCCCGGCAGCACGCCAAAACCTCGTCAAACGGCCTGGAGGCAAAATCGGCAGATAGTTTCAGGTACAACTTACGGATATCTTCCCTGCTCATTTGCGGCTCATAGCCCATGAGCTCGTCAATGCTGATATTGAAGAGTGTGGCAAGCTGTGGGAGAAAAGTGATGTCGGGATAGCTCTGGCCGGTTTCCCACTTGGAAACCGAAGCCTTGGACACGCCGATATAGTCGGCCAGATCCTGCTGCGTCATGCCCTTTTCCCGGCGCTTTTTGATGATAATCCTGCCGATATTGAGCGCTTTCATTCCATCACCCCAATGCCATTATACCGGCTTTTCATCCAGATTCACAATGGATTGTTGGTTAATAACAGGTAAAAAAATCAACCAACAGGAAACCCGGTAATCGTCTCTTGATTGCGCCAATAAAAAAAGCGTGAAACCATCTTTCACGCCAGGACGTATTGCGTTGCCAAAACATCTTTCACGATCATACTCGCTCCACCGAATCATGGATGCATAAGAAATCAGTTCCTAAGAATCTTCTCCATCGGTTTTCCCTTTGCCAGTTCGTCCACCAGCTTATCCAGCCAGCGGATTTTCTGCATCATCGGATCGTCGATTTCTTCCACCCGAACCCCGCAGATGACCCCGGTGATTTTATGCGCATTCGGATTGATTTCAGGCGCTTCCGCGAAGAAGGTCTCAAAATCAACCCCACGGTTGATTTGCTCCTGAAGACCTTCCTTATCATACCCCGTCAGCCAGCAGATGACGGTGTCCACTTCTTCCCTGGTCCGTCCCTTTTTCTCCGCTTTCCGGACATAAAGCGGATAGATTTTTGCGAATGGCATTGCAAAGATTCCGGATTTCATAATTTTGCTCTCCTGTACATTTTGGTTGATCGTAATACACCCGGAGCGCCACCGGGTCCCAGTTTGCGTGCGGGTAACTCCAAACAATATTATACCTCATCCTACCGATATTTTGGCCGTTAGACTAAGAAAGACGCCGTACCTATTGCCGCAAACACATCATCGTGCAGATTCTCATAATTTTTCTGCAGGTATTTCATTTTGTTTCAGGAAAGATTTGATCATAATTATCTTGACAAAACGCCTGCGCACTTCAATGCGTGGCATGCCGCGATGAACGCAGGATGTGAATATATTACGAGCAAAAGGAGGAAATTATGGTTAGAAAGTTCTTTGCATTGCTGGCAGCCGTATCGGTAACCTGTATCATGGGGTGCAGCAATTCAAACGAGTCCATCCAGAACACGCCGGATATAGAGCCCACTCCCGCCATTGCGGAGGTTCAGCAAACGCCCGAGGCCGGGATCGATACGAAGGCAGCCGAAAACGATTCGAATTCAGCGAAAAATGAGGTGGTCACCATCAAGGTCACATCTGAAACCCTTACAGCGGACGGAAAATGGCTTACTGTCATCAACAGCCTATACGCCTGCCCGGAGGGTTCCAACCTCTCTCCCCAGTTAACCTGGGAACCGGTAGAGGGTGCAGCCTGCTACGCCATTTACATGGTGGATAATTCGGCCGGTTACTGGCTCCACTGGAGAGCAAAAAACGTAAAGGAAACCAGTCTCCCCCTGGGCGCAGAGCTTGAGGAAAGCAACTACAAAGGTCCCTATCCCCCCGGCGGGACACATGAATACGAAGTCATTGTCTATGCTTTGAAAACACCTCCGGAAAAGTATCCCGGCGCTTTTGACAGCAATTTTGTTGCCATAGGCACCATTGAGCAAAAGCTGGATACCGTTGGCGGTGTGCCCGGCAATATCATCGGAAAAGGAAGCGTCAAGGGAACGGTAACGTACGGAGAAGTCGTTGAGTAGACAGGTTATATTGCTGCCTTTCTGTACTGGGACGGCGTGAGGCGGAAGGATGCCTTAAAGGTCTTGGCGAAATAGCTGAGATCATTGAAACCAACACGATAGGCAATTTCCTCAATGGGCAGCTCCGTATTCTTCAGCATGAGAGCAGCCAGTTGGAGGCGCATCTGCGAAAGGCATTGCATGGCAGTTTTCCCCGTGGCCTCCGTGAACAGTTCATTCAAACGGTTCCGGTTGATCCCAAACCTTCTGGTCAGGTCTGTCAAGGTAATCTTTTCACCGATGTTTTCATGCATATAAGCAAGGATCAGCCGGACCGTTTTATTTGCCTCCTTCTGTGATAACATCATGGCGGTGATCCCGTAAACCATTCCGGAGGCCTGGCGTTGCCTGTCTATGTAGAACAGAAGCTCCAGAAAATATGAACGGCTCCTGCATGGCCAAAAGCCATCCCTTTGCTCTGTCAATTCCCTTTCAATATGCTGGAAAAGGTATTGGATGGTCATCAGCGCTTCTGACTGAAGCAGCAGGATTTTGGATGTTTCATTTTCATAAGGGTAAAAATCGGCCAAAAGATAGCGGTCCTGAAGGATGGTCAGATTGGCAGGAGCCTTTTTACCGGTCAGAACATCATACTGGAGCCCGTCATTGATCGCTTCGGGCCTGAAGTAAATGGTATCGCATGTCAGCTGATGGTCCTCTTCTGCTTTCACCCTGTCCTCATGGTTGAAAAACAGAAGCGCCGGCGCGATGACATGTACTTTTTTCTGGTTGCAGAGAAGCACACCGTTCCCGGCCTTAACCAGGACCAGTTTGCAGGTGGTGTCGTCATTGATATGGGTTCGCAAATCATCCTGCCGTTTGACATAGAGATGCACGATTCTGTTCCATGCCTTGTCATAACTTCTGGTAAACAGCTCCATCCTGATCCTCCGACCATACTACAGGTTTTCATTTGCTCGTCTGACCGTAACAGGATATCGGCAGCCTGAGTTCCCGGCTTCAGCACAGCATTGAAAACAGTGTGTCAACGATACGGTTCAAGGGCACCTGTTTATCGACAGCCCCAATGTTATAGGCCACTTTGGGCATGCCATAAACCACAGAGCTCGCCTCGTCCTGCCCGATGGTTCTGGCGCCCATCTTTTTCATTTCAAGAAGGCCTTTTGCACCATCATAGCCCATGCCGGTAAGAATGATGCCTATGGCCTTGTCACCCGCTTCCCGGGCAACCGACTCAAACAGAACATCCACCGAAGGACAATGGCCGTTGACCTTTTCTCCCCTGAAGCATTCCACTTTATACCTGGCGCCAACCTTCTTGATCCGCATATGATGGTCGCCGGGAGCGATGAACACCTTTCCCGGCTCAACATACTCCCCGTTCTGCGCCTCTCTGACTTCCAGGGCGGATGTTGCATCGAGCCTTTGGGCAAACATGCGCGAGAACATGGGCGGAATATGCTGCACCACAACGATCCCGGGCATATTTTTCGGAAGCGCATGGACAATTTTGCTTATCGCCTCAGTACCGCCGGTGGATGCACCTATCGCAATGATTTTATCAGATGTTGCGCCGGCAGAAAAGTTTTGGTTTTTTGCCTCCGGAGAATCCGCATGCCGGTTGACAATCCTGGCGGTTGACGCAATCTTTACCTTGTAGATCAAATCGTAAACAAAGTCCCTGATGCTGTCGGGGGAATTGGCAACAGGTTTGGCAATAAAATCGACGGCTCCCGCTGCTATCGCATCAAAAACCGCTCCGCTTATTGTGCTGATCACAATAACCGCAATGGGATACTGGGGCAAAAGCTGCCTGATAAATTCAATGCCATTCATCCTGGGCATCTGGATATCGCAGGTCATTACGTCGGGCCTGTGTTTCAGTATTTTATCCCTTGCATCATAGGGATCGTTGGCAGTATCGACAACCTCAATTTCTTCGTCCGTAGAGAGCCCCCTCGATAAAATCTCCCGAAACAGCGGGCTGTCATCCACCACCAGTACCCTAATCTTTTTTTTGCTCGGCATCAGGTGCTATTCCTTTCTGTAAACAGACGGCATGACATATTTAAAGGGTGATTCGCCACGATTGATGGACTCGGAGTGTCCGATGAACAAGTAAGCACCGTATTCCATTGCGTCATAGAACCTTCTGATAAGTTCCGCTTTCGTCTGTTTGTCAAAACAGATCATGACATTTCTGCAGAATATTATATGAAACTTCTTCTTAAAAGGGAAGATTCTGTCCATCAGGTTAAACTTCCTGAAAATTACCTCCCTTTTAATCCTGTCCACGATCTCATAGCCGGATTCATGTTTCCTGAAATAATTACGGAGCCAATGGTTGGGCAGGTTTTTCACAGAATCGACGCTATATACCCCTTTCACCGCATAATCCAACACACGGGTTGATATATCCGTGGCCAAGATTTTCGTATCCCATAAGGCTTTTTCTTTGCCAAAAAACTCATCGATAAAGAAAGCGAGGGTGTATGGCTCCTCGCCGGTGGAACATCCTGCACTCCAGATTCGCAAATCCTTGTTCCGGACCCTTTGCTTCAGCTCGGACAGGATGTGATCCCGAAAAAAATAGAAATGATCGGCCTCCCGCATAAAATAGGTATGGTTGGTTGTGAGCTTGTTGACAAGCGCGGCAACGGCTTCGCCGGACTTATCCGACAGAACATGGTTGAAATAATCCGTGAAGCTGCTCGCACCATGCCGCATGAGCAAATTGTGCAGCCTTCCTTCAACCATGGCACGTTTTTCTTCCTTCAAATATATGCCATAGTGGGATTTTACGTAGGAGGCCAATTGACTGAATTCCTGATCAGTCATTGAGAACAAACTGCAACACCTCTGTTGATCCGGCTGAGGGATGAATATTCATCCCTCAGCCTTTTACAATCTGAAGAACGAACGGCTCAGTATTTCCCAAACTCGCTGTCGCTCAAAACGATGGCTGCTTTGGGATTACTGCTTTTTACCGGTACATTTTCCTGCTTTTGATCCATTCTCTGCCCGGACATTTTTTCAAACATTTTCAGCACCTCCGGGCTGAGCTCATCAAAGGAATTGCTGATGGCAACACTTTTTCTGATCTTGAACCTGCCCACCATTTCCTTGAGCACTTTGGCCTGGCTTGAAAGCTCTTCGCTGGCGGCCGCGCTCTCTTCGGATGTTGACGAATTCTCCTGGACCACCTGGGACACCTGCATGATTCCCTGGTTGATCTGGGTTATTGCCGCGGCCTGCTCATTGGATGCATTGTTGATATCGCTGACCAGGTTGGACACAGCATTGACTTCATCCACGATCTTCTCCAGGGCTTCGGCAGTCTCTTTCGCAATTCTTGTGCCCTCTTCAGATTTCCGGATGGAATCCTCAATCAGGGCCGTCGTCTCCTTGGCCGCGTTGGCCGACCGGCCGGCCAGTGTCCTGACCTCTTCGGCAACAACGGCGTAGCCCTTGCCGTGCTGGCCCGCACGGGCCGCCTCAACAGCCGCGTTCAGCGCCAGGATGTTGGTCTGGAAAGCAATATCATCGATGACTTTTATGATCTTGTTGATATTGCTGGACGCTTCGTTGATATCGTCCATTGCCTTCAGCATTTCTTTCATGTGCATATTGCCGGTTGCCGCATAAGATTTGGCCTTTTCGGCCAGTTCATTGGCCTGGCTGGCGTTATCGGCGTTGACCTTGGTCTGGGACGAAACTTCCTCAATGGAAGAGGACAGTTCTTCGATGGAGCTTGCCTGTTCAGTGGCTCCCTGGGAGAGCGCCATGCTGGAATCCGAGATTTGCTTGGCTCCTGCCGAAACCTGTTCTGCCGCATTGGCGATATTCTGCATCAGGTTATTGAGGTTGTGCACCATTTCAGACAACTTGCGCCCCAGCAGGTCTTTCTCGGACCGTATACGGATTGCCATATCGAGGCTCTGGAATTCCGTTGGCGCGCAAATATTTGCGTACGGTATTTCGGGAGTGTCCCGTAATTCGGGCAATTTCTCGAATACTCTTGCCACTTGCGTAAAGTTCATGTAATCTTATCACAGTCCCACTCCTTAGCATATTTTTCCCCCTGAATCTTTTTGGCTATTGCTTCAGAGGGATATATTCTACAGGGGTGGGTCATTTTCTTTTCGGCGTTCCCGGGTCAATTATATCCCGGCGGTGACAGTTTCCCTAATAAAGTAGAAATCATATCGTGGTTACTTTTGTCAATTAGCCTCCACGAAATTTACACCACTACTTGAGACTATAACTTTAAATTTACTATTGATATATATTTATATTAAATATATAATTAAGATTTTTATACTATTGAACAAAAAAAACACCCGAAAAAGGGTGTTTTTTGCCTTATTTGTGCCCTTTTCATTTTACCTTTTAGTTAAAAGCGTCTTTCAGTCAACCAGTCCAGCAGACGGCTTTCCCGATATTTCAGGGCGTTCTCGCTTTCATGGTATTTTTCGAGAATGCATTCCGCTTCAATCCTCCCGTCGGCCAGGAAGATAACCCTGTCCGCTCTGGCAGCAACTTTCACATCATGGGTAACCACCAGGATCGTGGTTCCTTCCCGGTTAACGGCATTGAGCATACTCATCACCTCAAGGGTGGCCGATGAGTTGAGCGCACCGGTCGGTTCATCACAGAACAGGATGGCAGGCTGGTTAATCAGGGCCCGGCAGATAGCCGCCCGCTGAAGTTGCCCTCCGGAAACCTTTGTAATATCGTGTCCGGCCACCTTGTCAATGCCCAGTTTTTTCATCAGCGTATCCGCGTGTTTCATGATTGCTTCCCTTGGCCGTAAAGCCGCCTTCAGGGCCGGAAGGATGATGTTGTCCCTGATGCTCAGGTTTTTCAACAGGTGGGCATGCTGAAACACAAACCCCATACGGGTCAGCCTCAGCCTGCTCATCTCCTCATCATTCAGATCGGATACGTCCTTTCCTTCAAACCAGACCTGTCCCGAAGTTTTCCGGTCCATACCGCTCAGGTTATACAGCAGGGTGGATTTGCCCGAGCCCGAATGGCCCATGATGGCGACAAACTCACCTTTGCCGATTTGTATGTCCACATCTTTCAGCACAGGATTTTCCATTTCCCTGGAAATCGCATAGTTTTTGCACAGACCCTTGGCTTCCAAAATGGCTTCCATCATTCTTCCTCCCGCAAAAAACGCTTTATTCCCGTATCAGGCGAACGATATTGTATCTTTTCACGGCAGCCGAACACATCCAGGCGGCCGTTAGGGCCGTCATCATGACGAGCAGGGGATACAGCACCCAGATCTCCGGCGTCCGGATGACAAACTCAATCCTGCTGAGGCCAAATCCGGCCATGGACAGGAGAGCGCCGACCATGTTTTCACCCAGGATATTTGAGACCAGCATACCAACAAGCACGCCAATGGCAGTCATGATGCCGGTCTTGGCTATGTATTGCAGCCGGATATCCCACGACGGGAATCCCATGGCCTTCATATTGGCGATCTGTGCGTATTCACGGGCGGTGTTCAGCTTCAGGAACAGCACCGTTATAAGCAGCGTGATGCTTACCGCCGCAACCTTGGCCGCCATCGCCGCCTGGGACAATGGTCCCAGAACCACATCAAAGGTCTGGTACAAGTAATCCTCCATGGGAATAACCTTCGCAAAGGTCAGCTCTTCGGCCAGTTCTGCGGCCTTGGCGTCGGGTAGTATCCCTTCCGCCGCATCCACAAAATAGGTATATTTCAAAACATCCTCCCGGTCATACGGGTAGATCATCTTCGCCGTATAGCCGCCGTTGGTGACATCCTGGTAAATGCCGCAGACACGATAGGATATCTCGGATCCCGCAATCCTCAACTGCAGATGGTCACCAACACCGACCGAGTACTTTCTGGCATTCATGGCCGAAAGGGCAATCTCCCCTGCCTGCTCAGGTCCCCTGCCTTCCAGGAAGGATGCCCTGAGATCCGTATAATCCCCGCACTCCACCTGGATATCCTGCCAGCCTTCCTCTCCCCTGGCTTCATAAAGGCAGGTGGCATAAATCCGGTACCTTTGGATCTGCTGGTCCGCAGCCAGACGCTCCACGATGGTTTCGTGCTTCCGGCTCAGGTTTTCCACGAACTGGAGATCAATCCGGATGTCGCTGATGGCTGTCCCCATATAGGCGGCGAACGATGGAGAACGGAAGGTGTTGTAAAGGTTCGCCGGGATAACCATGATGCATACCGCCAGCGCACTTACCAGCACCAGAAGGAGCCAGGCCCTGACGTTGACGACAAGGTCCCGGATGCTGAGGAACAGATTAACAGGCAGTATCCGGTTCCGGTGCAGCGGAAGGACGTTTCCGACGGACGCTTTCCTGCGCTTTTTTCTGCCGCTTCCGGCATCCTGGCCGGTCAAGGCCTGAACCGGGGAAATATCCCTAATTCTGCGCAACACCCGTTTGCAGAAACTGATGATAATCAGGTAAACCAGGACAACCGACGCAACCGACAGGATGATATCCCCCCATGCCAGTTCCCGCTCCCCATAGCTGAGCGCCATATCCGCCGTCAGCCATCCGCTGCCCAGAAGCGCTGCCAAAAAGCCTATGGCACATCCGATAACGGACAGGATAGCATATTTGGACTGGTACAGCCTTCGGATATCCCGGTTGCAAAGCCCGATGGCCTTCATGGTACCGATTTCCCGTATCTCGTCCTCCAGGGCCGCAAGTATGGTAAACCGCAGGGTGATGACCGCAATAAATATCAGCAGCAGGCTCACCAGTATGAAAATAACCGCCTTCATCCCTTCCCCTATGGCATTGACCATCCTGAAAAGCGGGTAGGTCACTGCCGTACCGTTGCGGGGAAGCCCCGATTCCTCATACAGCCTCTGAAAACCGTCTATCTGATCGATATGCTCAAGGCGGAATCCTATCAGGTATTCCAGCCTGCCGATATTATCCTTTATCGCCGCAAAATCTTCCGCACTGACCAGGAATCTCGTGGAGGATGCCAGCGACGAAGCCATTTGCGCGTCACGGACAAAATCCGTGATCATAAACTCCCTGTAAAAGGAACCTTCCGACAGGATGAGCCGATCGCCCCGCTTCAGGTCATAGCTTTTCATGTATTTGATGGGAACGGCCGCTTCCCCGGGAGAAACCCGGATGATCCCATTGTTCAGGTCGAGCAGGTAATCGAAACGCCTGCTCTGGACGACGAAACCGTTATCCAGCATGCTGTCCGACAAGGAAACGCGTTCGGTTCTGCCTTCCCTTTCTTTTACAAAACAGATGCTCGCCCCATCAATGTTGATCATCTCAAAGGTCTCCTGGGCAGTCACATAGCCAACGCTGCGGGCAAAGTCTTCTATAGCCTCCTGGTCGATTTCGCCGGTATGCATTTGCATGAAATGGGGCGGTTTTGCTATCTCAAAAAGGCTGTCGATGGCGCCAAAGGAATTGGCAATGATGATGCTTCCCGAGGCCATCAGAAAAGCCGACAGGACAATGAAAAGCAGAAGGACCATATGGATGGCTTTATTTCTCACGAAATCCTTTTTGAGCATCGTACCCGTAATCGACACAGTTTTCGGGCTCCTTTCCCTGCCGGGCTGCTTCTGCCGCATGGGTACCTGATCGCCGGATCGCTTTTCCACAACAGGTTCCATCGCCTGAACGGTCTTCATCCTTCTCATGGACAATCCCAGGATGACCACCAGCACGCCTGAAACCATCAGCATGAAACCGATACCCCTTCCCGCCCCCATGCCGATCAGCCGTCCGACAGTTCGGGCAAGCAGGCCACCCTCAAGCAGCATAGGGTTGAAGACTTTGTCGGCCAGGACTCCGGCGCAGGCATAGGCCAGGACATATCCCAACTGCGACAAAATGCTGATGAGCCCCCAGGCCCTACCCTGCAGTTCATCCGGAATCCTGCACCGGACCATCACATCCGCACTGGTATTGATGTAGGGCAATGTACAGAAGAACAGAAATCCCGCCGCGGTGATCAGGACGAGACGCGTGGTGGCCCCCATGAACGCCATAAAGACACCCGCCAGCGCAAAGCCGGTTGCCAGGGTCGATGCATAACGCTTCAAAGGCATTATTCCGATGATGAGACTCCCCAGCAGCATGCCGGTCGCGCTGATGGTTTCAACCATGCCCAGCGCCTTCGAGTCAGTAAAGGAGAGGACCATGGGAGGCAACAAGGTCTGAAGGATTCCCATGCAGAAAGTCGCCGCAGAGATCAGAATAACAATAGTCAATACGCCCTTATCACCCGTTACTACCTGCCATCCTTCCCTCAGATCGCTGAGCAGCTGTAATCTTCCTTCCTGCCTGGCTTTTGCCGGCAGCGTCTTTCTGATGAAAGCAACCACCAGAACGGTGGTGACAAGGGTGGATATGTCTATCAGAAAAATGGTTCCGATGTCGGTGACAGTGAGTAAAAAACCTCCCAGCACCGGAGACAGCAGGTACTTGGAAGAAGCCGCCAGCTGCATGAGCCCGCTTGCCCTTGAAAACTCCTCCTGAGGCAGTAAATCGGTTACAGTGGCTTTGTAGGCGGGCTCCATGAGGGCAACAAAAATCGCGCTGATGGTTACGCCGATATAGATTTGCAGGGTGCCCAGCCCGCCTGAGCGGAAGCAAATCAGCATATACACCAGGCCTATGGCGGAAAACAGGTCCCCGCAGATCATCATGAGTCGCCGATCAAAACGGTCCGACAGGACACCGCCCACCGGATTGAGCAGGATTGTGGGGAGAAAAGCAAAGAGCGTCGTCAGGGAAACCGCTGCCGCGCTGCCCGTTGTCTGGAAAACATAAACCCCCAGCGAGAAAGCCGTCAGCCCGCTCCCTATGCTGGCCAGAAACTGGCCGAACCAAATGATCAGGAACTTGTTGAACCCCTTTTTCATCTCTGCCATATCGCAAATACCATCCTCACATTCGCTCTATCAATGCATCCAGGCCGGACGCAAAGCTTCCCCTCTTCGCACCAAACAGGGTTTCATAAGCATGGACCAATGCCTGAAAAAGCCGCATTTGCTCCTCCTGCGTAAAGGAAAACATTCCCTCGTCGGTCAGCGTCAGGCCCGCAGCCAGCAGGATCTGAATGGTCTGCTCAGGGTAAGGCGTTGAAAAGCAGCCGGCCTTGATGCCTTCTTCCACGATTTCCTTCAGGATCGGCGTCAGCTTCATGATGGCTCCCGCAATGGATTTCTGGTGCATCAGCGCATTTTCAGGCTTGTGAAGTTCTTCCACAACCTCGCTTCCGGGACTGGTCATGCGCAGGGACAGGATGACCTGCAACAGTTTATCGGCCGGGGACAAATCCGGCCTCTTTCTCACAGCCTCCGCCCGCTCAAGTGCAGTTTCCAGATACCGGTCCAGAATGGCGTCCAGCACTTCTTCCTTGGATTTGAAGTAATAATAGAAGGTGCCCTTGGCGATATTGACCTCACGGAGAATGTCATTGACGGTTGTCCGGTCATATCCCTTCGTTTCAAACAAGCTTGCCGCTTTGTCCAGGATCTCGTTCCGCCTTTCATCATGCTCCTTGGTAACTCTCATGGCTCACCCCAAACGCCAAACATTATACTAATTCGACCGACCGTCGGTCTATTATTATTCTCACAAATCCTGAGGTCATTTGTCAATAGTCGGACGCTATTTCTCCTTACGCTTTATTCCTCAGCCCGGGAAGTGTATTATGGAATCAGGAAGGGTAAAACATTTATACGGCTTGGTATAATGCCAATCATCCGAAAGGGAGGCCTGTCATGAAGAAAAGAGCGGATCTCATCATCGGGCTTGCGTTCGCAGCTGCCACCATCGTCTTTATCGTTGTTTTCCTGACCAATGATGCGTTTTTCAACTGGGCATTCAAAAGGCATCATAATGTGCTCAGCTGGTACATCAGGCCCCTGTTCATCATCCCAATGGTCGTATTTGCCTTTAAAAAAAGCTACACCGGTATATTCGCTTCAATTTTCGCGCTGTTCACAAGCATGTTCTGGTTTCCGGCTCCGGCGGAAAACAATCAGTGGGTACAGGAATTTCTGGCTTTTGAAATGGATTACCTCAAGGGTGCTTGGACAGCTCCCAAAATTGTCATGAGCCTTGCGGTCCCCCTGTTTTTCTTCATGCTGCTCATATCCGCATGGAAGAGGAACTGGAAATGGCTTTTGGGCGTTATAGTCGGGGCAGCCGTTCTTAAATCCGCCTGGAGCGTAGTTTTCAGCGGCGAAGCCGGCCTTTCCGTCCTGAAACCCGCCATATTGGGCCTGGTTGTCTGTGTCGGCGTACTGGGTTATGTCATGAAAAAACACAAAGGGAAAGCGAATACCGGGGAATAAGTTTCTGTGCGGTTTTTTCGCTATTTTAAGTTTTTATGTTGACACAAATTGTTCTATATAGTACAATCCGATATAGGAGGTGCCTGTGTGGTTAAGGAAACAGAAGGCGGATTTCTCATATCCCAAATCAAGCAAATCGGCGGAAGGGTCTTTGAAAGGATCCTTATGCAATCGGGCATCGACGCCTTTAATGGTGCCCAGGGCAGGATTTTGTACGTCCTTTGGAAAGACGACCATATTCCCATCATTGAGCTGTCCCGGAAAACCGGTCTGGCAAAAACAACGCTCACCAGCATGCTCGACCGCATGGAAGCATCCGGGCTGATTACCAGGATCTACGACAAGTCCGACAGGCGGAAAATCCTGATCGCGCTGACCGAAAAGGCCAAGAGCCTCCAGGCAGAGTTTGACCGGGTGTCGGCCAAAATGAGCGAGATTTACTATAAAGGCTTCACCGATGGTGAGATCAGGCAGTTGGAGGATTTTTTGAGACGCATATTGAATAACCTGAAGGAGGAAATGCCATGAGCAAGGTCTCAATCCCAATTACCAATGATTTTTGTCCCCAGACCCTTTTCCTTTATGGTACCTACAAGGAGGACGGTACACCCAATTTCGGGCTGTTTTGCTGGTTCTCCTATTTGTGGGACTCAGAGCTAGGCGTGATGTGCTGCATAGGCGGTGAAAAACTGACTAAGGATCGCATCCATGCAACCGGCGTTTTTTCCGCCAACCTCGTCACCGAATCCATCCTACCGCTGGCCGATTACTTTGGGAATACGGACGGCCATACGCCTGACAAAATGAGCATCCCGGTCGAGACAACGAAAGGCGCCGTACTGGATGTCCCGATTCTGGTCAGCAGCCCGCTGGCTTTTGAGCTTGAGGTTGCAAAATCCATTCCCCTTCACGACGGCGAAGTCTTGTTGTGCAAGATAAGAAATGTCCTGGTGGATGAGGCGCTCACAGACCAGAGCAAAAGCCTTGAACAGCGCATGCAGACCATAGCGCCGGTCAAGACCACCGCTTCCACCTATTTTTCCTGGAACGGCAAATGCCTTGGAAAATGGGGCGAGCTGCAGAAATCCGTCAGGTAACCTGTGCCTGCAGAACTGATAAGGGGTACGGATCACATAACCATCCGTACCCCGATGTTTTAATAAAAACCGCTGTCACGGCATTGCCTGTGCAGGTTCAATCTTCTGTATCATCAGCTTTGTTTTCTGTATCCTTGTCTGTTTTGGCCTGTTGTTCCGCTCTTTCAAAAAAGGTGCGGACCACGATATCCTGTTCATGGTTGCCGAATTTTTTGCCAAACAGGGTTAAGCCGCCCACGTTTTTGGCATCCTTTTCAACGGCAAACCGAATGCTCCAATACGGGTGGTCAAAGGCCAAAAGCTGGTCCAGGGTCACGTCCGATACCTTCTGATCATCCATCCGAACGCCGTCCCGTGTGATATGGATGGTCTTCAATAGGCCGTATTGATTGGATGACCACCATTCAGGCGTAAGCCTTCCGCGCTTAATGCCAAAGTCCCCGGGACTGGTCCATGTAAAAAGCCTTGTATCGTTAAAATAGAACGTGATATCCGATGGCCAGTCGTCTGCAAAATCTGGTGCCTCAGAGGCGATTTCAAAAGAAATCTCAACTTCCACAATCTTTTGCTTGGATGAGAGATAATTGGGAAACCTGTATTCCACATACCCCTGCGTAAACCACAGAAGCTGCGCGTTAAACCGCTCTGTTTCCCAGAAAACCTGCGGGTCATCGCGGTCCCCGATCACACCCCTCTCCGTGGCAAGGCCGCATGTGGGCGTCCCCTCGATTAAACAGTAGGAGCCGATAGGGATTGAATAAGTATTTACCATGGGCAAGCCCCGCCTGCGGTAATTATCCAGCATAAGCCGGTATTCCGCAAATACCAGGGTGCAAATCTTATTCATGGCACCGTTTTTTTTCACCATCCGGGTGGTCACCAATCCGGCTTCTTCGAGCTTCTGAACATGCTTGAGCATGATGGAACTGCTCACACCGATCTTCTCCGCCAGCTGCTTGATGTTCATATCCTCTTCTGACAGCAGGTGGATGATTTCCAGGCGCACGGGGCTTGCAAGCGCTTCAAAAAAAGCCACATTTTCCGGGATGGGGGTAATGATCATACAGGCTCACCTTTTTCTTATCCTTTTACACCGCCGGCCGCCATTCCGGCAATAAAGTATTTCTGGAACAGCATGAACAAAATGATGACCGGAATCACCGAGAACACCGCACCGGCCAGCAGAACATCATAGTTGTTCCCGTAAGGCGTGATCAATGTGTTCAGGCCGATGGGCAGCGTCAGCTTATCCTTTGAGTTCAGGACAATCATGGGCCACAGGAAATTATTCCAGCTGTTCATGCCGACAAAAATGCCCATGGCCGCAAAAGCAGGTTTCATAAGCGGCAATATTATCCGGAAGAATATGCCATATTCGCTGCAGCCATCCACTCTCCCCGCATCCAGAAAATCTTTCGGTATGCCGCTTAAATATTGCCGGAAGAAGAATATCGGCAGCGGTCCTGCAACAAACGGCAAAATCACGCCCCATATGGAGTCAATCAGCCCAATCCTGATGGTCAACTGGAAGAGCGGCAGCATGATGATTTCCATCGGTATCATCATAATAAACAAAACACACGTAAAAAGCAAATTTTTCAGCTTAAAATCGTACATGGCAAAACCATAACCCACAAAGGCGCTGACAAACAGCGTCAACACCGTTTGTACGGCAGTGAGGATAAGGCTGTTTTTGTACCAGGTAAAGTATGCGGTCTCCCCCGAGAACAGGTAGGCATAGTTATTGAAAGACATGACCGATGTATCAAGATTCAGTCCCAGACCTTGCCTCATGAGCTCCTTTCCCGGCCGAAGCGATGCCAGGAATATGCTGACAAAAGGTGTGAGAATGATGACGGCCATTATGATGAAAAGGATGAGCATGATGCCCGCCTGCGGAGTAAACTTCACACATCTCTTTGTTCTCATATTATTCTCCCTTCCTGAACAGACCCGCATATTTCAGCATAATGATGTTTACGGCAAGGGTGATGATCAGAAGCGTCAGGCCTATCGCAGAACCATATCCGATGTTGGCCTGTTCCCAGCCGAGACGATAAAGGTATCCGACAATTGTAAGCCCCGCGCCGCCCGGTGAACGGTTGCCGTTGAAGAGCATGTAGCTTTCGAGGAACATGGCCATTCCGCCGTAGATGCTTATGGTAAGGATGTAGACCGTAACCGGTCTTAACAGCGGAATGGTGATATAACGGAGCTTCTGCAGTGTCCCCGCGCCATCGATGTAGGCTGCCTCATACAGTTCAGTCGGGATGCTTTGCAGCCCAGACAGGTAATAAACCACATTGACACCCGTCCAGCGCCAGCAGCAGAGGGTAAGAAGCGCGAAAAAGGTCGTCCACTGCGCCGGACCACCAAGCCACTTGATGGGTTTTACGCCGAAATTGGCAAGGATGCTGTTCAGCAGAGCCGTGGGAAGTTCGCCAAAGATCAGTCTGAAGGTGAAGCCCGCCACAACGATTGAAACCAGTGCCGGAAGAAAAAGAACCGCCCTGAAAAAATTCTTTCCGAGCATCTTCTTGCTGTTCAGGCAAACCGCAAGTATCAAGGGTACCGGTATCAGCACCGCGATGGTGGTGACCGTATAGATCAGGTTGTTGGTTACGGCCTTCTTAAAATCGCTGTTAAACAGGTTCTTGAAATTATCAAGACCGACAAATGTCGTCTGACCGGGTACCACCTTCTGAAAGCTCATAATGATCGTGGATATAACCGGGTAAACGAAAAACAGCAAGAATACAATGATAAACGGAGAAATAAAAACATAGGGCGCAATCTTTTGTGAATAGGGTAGTGCCTTTATCCATTTCTTGAACTTCATTGCTTTCCCGCCCCCTCATTCGAACGAACGTTTGCAAAACCTGTTATGAAGGACATGCTCCGAAAGCGCCGGATTACGGCGCTTTCGGATGCAGTTGCCCCGTAGGAGGATTAATACTGAATCTTGCTCTGCTCCTCTGCCAGCATGGCAGGAATGTTGATATTATTCTCGGTATAAGCTCTGGTCAGCACCGAGTTCCTCATGGCATCCATCGTTGCGGGCAGCGCTTCGGATACATGGACTGCAACAATCTCGTTCTTGATGGAGTTGAGAACCTCAAAAGGACTGGTTACATAATAATCGGTGAACTTGTTGACTGAGTTCGTCATTTCGGGCAAAGACCATACCTCGGTGCGGATGGGGTCAAAGCCAAGGGTATTCCATACCTCGATGTTGCCTTCCTTGGAAAGCTTCGCAAAGGCCAGGAACTCCTTAACAAGTTCAGGATTCTCACACTGCTTGGTGATGGAGGTACCGGTACCGCCCATACCTGCCGAACGCGGCTGTCCGGCTTCCCAAACGGGCAGGGGAGCTATCGCCATTTTCTTCGCAAGGTCCGGCATATGGTCGGTGAAGCGGTCCATATACCACATGGGCATGGAGATGGAGGCAATGGCGCCGCTGTTCATCAGGCCATAAAACTCTTCCGCATGATGGGTGTTGCCGGGAGCGACTACAGCAATGCCTTCATCAACCATCTTGCGGTTTAATTCAAGAACTTTGATCATTTGCGAAGAATTGATGTCGGGTGTTCCGTCGGCTTTCAGCAAATCTCCGCCCTGAGAGGTCAGCATGGGCCACATATGCCACACGTCTCCGGATTCCAAAGATACCCAGTATTTATCAGGCATAGCGGCTTTGAAAGCTTTACCGGCGTTGTAATAGTCATCCCATGTCTTGATGTTCTTCCAGTCGATGCCAGCCTGCTCGCAAAGCTCGGTGTTGTAATATATGACGGCCGCGCCTACATGGAAGCATATACCATAATATGTATTGTCCTTGGAATAGATCTCCACCCTGGCTTTGACGATATTATCGAGCTCGGGCTCTACGATGTCATTCAGAGGAACCAGCTGGATATCGCCCTTGAGGAAGTTCGCATATTTACCCAGCTCAATATCTACGAGATCCGGTGCTCCAACACCCGATTGCAGAGCGATGAGCAGCTTGTTGTGCATGTCGTCATAGGGATAGACAGTCGGAATTAACTTAATAGGACGATCCGGATGCGTTTGGTTCCATTTCTCAGCCATCTTTTCATAGAACTCAACATGCAGATCCTGGAATGTCCAGAACTCAATTTCCACTGGCTGGGCAGCCGTCGACGGACCACCTGCAGATTGTGTTTGGGTCGAAGTTGGAGCCTGCGTGTTTGATCCTGGCTGGTTGGATGATCCACAAGCCGCCAAAGAAGCTGCAAGCATCACAATAGCGACCATTAAAGACAACAGTTTCATTCTCTTCATTTTCCAGCGACCTCGCTTTCTTAAGATTTAATATATTTGGCGGAATATCCATGGACAGCGGAGTATTCCGGTCAAATTAACGGACTTTTTTAAATCGAATCACATTCCAAGACGCTTTCGGAAGTTCTATGGTATACTCGCCTTTTCCCTGACTTACGCAGGATCCCTGCCGGATATGCGGAACAACGGCATTGGGATTGGCTATTGTATTGGCTGCCTTGAGATCTTCGCTTTCCAGGGCGATATGCTCTATGACCGTGTATTCCTCCAAGCCTCTCAAGAAGCACGAAACAGTGATGGCATCCTCGAGGTTTCGGTTCACCGCAAACAGCGTCAGCTCCTCGGCTTCTTCGTTCAGCACGGCCACCGTTTCGATGTACGGGACATCGGTGTAATCCTTGGAGTCATACTTGGGTGAATCCACAACGGGTTTCAGTGCTGTGCCCCTTCCGAACTTTGACGCATGGAAAAACGGATAGAATATGGTCTGACGGCATACACCTCCTCCATTCTGAGTCATGATCGGCGCAATGACGTTGACCAGCTGAGCCATGCAGGCAATCTTCAACCTGTCTGCATGCTTCAGGAACGTGATCAGCATACAGCCAACGACCAGCGCATCTTCAAAGGTATAGATATCCTCCAGCAGAGGCGGAGCGATCTGCCAGGGATTGTCTTTCATTTGATGGTCATCGTGGGCCTTTGAATGATACCATACGTTCCACTCATCGAAGCTCAGCATGATATCTTTCTTGCCGCGCTTCTTGGCTTTTACATAATCGCATACCGCGATGACGGTTTTGATGAAATGTTCGGTCTCCAGCGAACGGGCGAGGAAATTCGCCGTGTCGCCGTCCTCATTCCCAAAATACTGATGCAGCGAGATATAATCGACCGCATCATAAGTGTGGGATAAGGTTTCCGCTTCCCATTCCGGGAACGTCTCCATGAATGTGTGGGAGCTTCCGCATGATACAAGCTGAATCTCAGGATCCAAACGCTTCATGGCACGAGCCGTTTCAACGGCAAGCCGTCCGTATTCCTGGGGCGTCTTATGTCCCAGTTGCCAGTCGCCATCCATCTCATTCCCCAGGCACCACAGCTTGATACGATGAGGCTCGCGGTATCCATGCTGGATGCGTAAATCGCTCCAGTAGGTTCCTGCAGGATGATTACAATATTCCAGGAGATCGATAGCTGCTTCTATCCCCCGTGTGCCCAGGTTGACGGCAACCATCGGTTCTGCTCCTATCTGTTTACACCATGCAACAAATTCGTTTATGCCGACTTCATTGGTCTCCAGCGTCCGCCATGCCAGATCCAGCCGCTTTGGCCGCAATTCTTTCGGGCCAATGCCGTCTTCCCAACGGTAACCCGAAACAAAATTGCCTCCGGGATAACGCACCACAGAGACCCCCAAATCCCTGACGAGCCTGGCAACATCCTTTCTGAATCCGTGTTCGTCAGCTTCCTCATGGGTGGGTTCATAGATGCCGTTATAGACACATCTGCCCAGATGCTCCACAAAAGAGCCAAAAACTTTCTTGTCGACTTCTCCTATTGTATACGCTTTTTCAATGGTTACTCTGGCTTTCGGTGTCATGGCCTTTGCCCCCCATATTTCTTGATGAAATTTCTATGTTTATTGTCTGTACCGCGCCTGTGATTAACCTGTGGGTTTATCGGAGTTTCCGTTACCAGAATTTGATTAACCTTTCGATTAACCATTTGATGATCAACTGAATGCGTTTGTCATGTGATGATCTTACTTTACCCTATTCTATGCCTATTGTCAATATATAATGCACAAAACCAATGCTGTTTTGCTTATGTTTTTTGTTCAATTAACATAAAGATTAACCGTTCATCCATATAGCAATTACCGATTAATCATTTAGTTAATTTGATGCTATCAAGTAAAGAACAAAGCCTGCCGTCATCGATATTGCACAACGGATGAACCCCTGTGTTTCATGGGTTTTCCTGTCAAAACATATACCTGGGTGCAGGCATGCAGAATAAAAAAGCCTTCCTGCCATACCTGGCAGAAAGGCTCATGATAATCTTCATCCTCACCGTTTCCGGCATTATCGCTTTTCAACTTTGCCGAAGTTTCTGAAAGGCACCGGCCTCCCGGGCCACCATCGGAGGCCTCACCCTATGCTAGATTCTCTCGACCGGGATCCAAATCTCGCAGTAATTATCTTCCGGGTTCTCGGCAGGCGGGGCATACATCTCCACATTGTAGTTCCCCGCAAGCTTGTATTCCTTGCAGCCTGGCAGCCATTCACTCCAAATCTTGGTGTTCACATCCTGCAAAGCCTTGGGCCATTCCCCCCTGCATGGAAATACCGCCCAGGTTCCGGCCGGTATGACCCGGGTTTCATAGCCTTCAGGGATCTCATTCCAGGGCAGATAGTTGTCCGCAATCATGTAATCAAACTGCTTCCCGTTCATATCCATACAAATGCCGTACATGCCGCAAACATACTTACTCCCGCCGCTTGCGAAGTGTTCATCCCAGAACTTCGGGATCTCGCTGTAAGATGTGTCCGTATCAAAGCTTCTGACCTTGCCCATAACCGTAAACTGGGCCTTTTCAACAATTCTGTGCTCGAGCATGTTACCACCCTCCAAGGTTACTTTGATTCTGAGCGGTGCAAAGGATTTCAGCCTTGCGCCCTTCAGTTTGGCCGCTGAAGGAGAAATGCCGTGGAACCGGGTAAATGCGCGCGCAAAACTGTCAGGGGAATCATAGCCATACTTTAGAGCCACATCGGTAACCTTGGCATCCGCCTTGGTCAGTTCCTGCGCAGCCAGGCTGAGCCTTCGGTTTCGGATATATTCGCCCACTGTGTATCCGCACAGTACATTGAAGATTCTCTGGAAATGGAACGCTGAAACATACGCCTTGGCAGCAATATCTTCAATGGTCAGTTCCTCTGTCAGATTGTCCTCAATATAATCGATGGCGTTTTTGATTCCCTCTGTCCATCCGGTCACACGGTTCATCTCCTCTCCGGCTGTCCCTATTATAGTTCGCGCCCGGTGGAACACGCCCGACTTTTCGTGCTATCTGCTGCCAATTTTATCACAAAACTGCCATTTCAACATTTGCACAGATGATGACAAACCATTTATTTGCCTTCATTGAGAAAGCGGGCCGGGGAACAGCCGATATATTTCTTGAACACCTTGATGAAATACTTGTAATCGGAAAATCCCACCATATCAGCCACTTCATAAACCTTATATGCGTCCTCCCTCAGCAAATCCACCGCTTTCTGAATCCGGTAACGGATCAGGTAATCATTGAAGGTGTACCCCGTTTCATTCTTGAACTTGACGTTAAGATAGGTACAGGACATCTTGCACTGCTCGCTGATATCCGCGAGAGCCAGGCGTTCGGCGTACCTTTCGTGGATGGTCTTCAGCATGAAATCCACGTAGCGGTTCCCCGTTTTCTGCTCCTCATAGTTGTAGTTCAAAAGCCCCAGCTTCTTCTTTTCCACGTCCAGCCGGCGGATGACCTGCCGCATGGTAGTATCCGCATTCCGCTTGGCCTGAATCTTCCTGATGGCGTCATAGAGTTTGTTGTAGTCGATGGGTTTCAGCAGGTATTCCGTGACTCCCAGGCTGATGCCCCTTCTGGCGTATTCGAATTCCTCATAGCTCGTTACGATGATGGCGTCATACCCGTATGCCTCAATGCTTTTTTCCAGCATTTCAAGACCGTCCATAACCGGCATGTTGATATCCGCAATGACGATGTCCGGCTTATATTTTTTGATCTTCTCCAGACCATCCTGCCCATTCACCGCCTCCCCGACCACGATGCAGTCCACCTCCTGCCAACGCGGCATGAACATGAGGCCTTTGCGCATGATATCTTCATCCTCAACGATCAGCACCTTGTACATGTTCGTCCCCCCTGTTTGCCGGAAGTTTGATGGTTACCCGTGTGCCTTTCCCATAAGTGCTTTCTATTTCCAAACCGTAAGGTGGTCCGTAGAGCAACCTGACAACCCGATGGGAATTATACATCCCGATATGTTCTTTAGAGACTTCCTCACGCTCCAGATCCACAACCAGCTCATCCAGTATTTCCGGTTCAATGCCCGCACCGTTGTCTTCCACCATGATTTTCAGGTTTTCCTGCTCAAGGGAAGCCGCAATGCGCACATGGATGGACTCCACGTTCTTCATGCCGTGCTTCAGGGCGTTTTCCACAATGGGCTGGATCACCAGCTTGGGAACTTTGCAGTCCATGAGTTCCTCAGGTATCTCGATGCTGTACTCCAGTCGGCGGTTATAACGCATCTTCTGCAGCATCAGGTAGTCTTTCACATAAGCGATGTCCGTTCTAAGGGGTACAATGGTATCCCGGTAATAGAGGTTGTAGCGCATGATATTGGCAAAGGCCATGATCATCTCGGAAGCGACCAAAGGATCAATTATGACCTCATAGCGCAGGGTCTCCAGGACATTGAACACGAAATGGGGATTGATCTTCTCTTCCAGCTGCTTGATCTCCATGATCCGCTTTCTTTCCAGCAGCTCGCTGTTTCGCTTCTGAAGCTCTTCCTGCTGCAGCACCATGCTCCGGAAAGTATCGTGCAGCTCCTGGAACTCTTCAAAAACCTGCGGGCGCAGGGCGTATTCCATATTCCCCTTTCCCATCTCCAGCACCGATCTTCGCAGTTCCTCAATGGCATACAGGTTCTTGTTGGTAATCAGCAAAGTCAGCGGTTTCAGCGTGATGAGCATTAAGAGCCCGACCATGGCCAGGAACAGCAGGGCGTAGCGGAAAAGGCTGCGCTGGAAACTTACGGAGACCAGGGTATACAGGTTCAGCTCCCCGTTGTCGAGGACTTTCTTGATAATGAGATAGGGTTTTCCGCTCAGTTCAATTTGATTTACCTGGTCCTTTTTAAACTGACTGCCAACACGGTACTTTCCCATGGAAGCCTCGCTCTGCCTGCCCACCGAGAAAATCAGGTTGTTGAACTGATCGGTCAGGACCACATCGTCCAGGCGGTACTTGCCCGCAACCCCGTAGATCGCTTCATCCAGCAGATCGAAAAACAGGAAGCCCACGGTTCTTGTCCCGTCCATGACAGCGCGTCCCAGCAGCAGATCCGCCGTCTGGTTATAGGAATAATTCAGGCGGCTCGGGACAAGAAAGATCCTGTCCGGTTCTTCCAGCATTTCAGGCATCAGGCTTTTGAAAAGGGAGCTTTGCAGGAATATGGAGCGATTGTCCCGGTAAAGGTTTGAGCATAGAATACTGCCCTCGGCATCCACAAGGACAAAAAGCCCGCGTATCTCCCGGGCATTGATAAAACCATAAAGCAGGCGGTTCGCATTGGCCATCCGCTCGGTTGTCTGCCGTTCGCACACCGCAAGAATATGGTCATCATTGACAAGGGCATCCAACCCTTCCTTGTATTGTGCCACTTCCTGTTCCAGCGCCCCGGCAAGCATTGTGCTGCTGCGCAGGCTTTCCGTTTCGGTCAGCCATTTGGTGTTGATGGCGAGAAAGGCGAGCACGAGGACGCAAAGGAAGAGTATGATTGCAACCGTATAGCGCAGGAACAGTCTCTGGACATAGCTTCTGTAGCGATTGGATGCCATTATCTTTTCCTCTCTGTTACCATTGGTTTTTGTTACGCTGTCCTGATTCCATCATGCCATATTATAAGGAAAAACAATATATCAACAGCATGCCGCCATTGATATATTGTTTTGGTTCCCACATTTTTATCGATTATACGCTGATGTCGTTTTTGCCCGATACCTTGAAGAACAGCAGCAGCGAGAGAATGCTGGTGAGGGTCAGGATGGTCGAATAGGCTGCCGCATTCCCGAAATTGCTGCGGATGACTTCTACGTAGATCGCCACGGTCAGCGTCTGGGTCTTGCTGGTGTAAAGGATGATGGACGAACTCAGCTCGCTGATGAGCGTAATCCAGCTCATGATGGCGCCGGAGAGCACACCGGCCATCATCATGGGTACCGTAATCCTCAGGAAGGTTTTCCGCTCCGTAGCGCCCAGGCTGATGGCCGCTTCCTCAACGCTCGGACTGATCTGCCCGATGATGGCCGTGCTGGAACGGATGGTGTAGGGCATGCGCCGGATGCAAAGGGAGATAATCAGGATGATGGCTGTCCCGCTGAGCAGAAGCGGCTGTTTGTTAAAGGCGTACAGGAAGGAGATACCCAACACGGACCCGGGTATGATGTACGGGAACATGGTCAGGGTATCCAGTATGCCCGTCAGGAACGATTTCTTCCGGACGGTCAGGTAGGAGATCAGGACGCCCAGGACCACAACCATCAGGATGGCCGCCAGGCCGTACAAATAGGTGTTGGTGATGGTCGAAATGTTCTTCGGCATCAGGATGTTCCTGTAATTCTCCAGCGTGAACTTTCCGGTATAGGATGCCCCCCTGGTCTCCAGGAAGGAGGTGACGATGACGGTCAACTGGGGCATAACGGCCAACAGCGCCACCAGGTACACAAAAACATGGGCCAGGACGTTGCGGATACCGGTTGCATTTTCCGCTTCCATGGGCTTTAAGGCCGACATGGAATAGGTCAGGCGGTTGCCGATGTATTTCTGCAGGAAGAACAGAACCAGGGTGATGGCGATGACTATCACGCAAAGGGCCGCGGCATAGTGCTCATCGGTATTGACTTCTCCCATGAACTGGCTGTACAGCAGTACCGGGAAGGTCTTGTAGCCTTCACCGATCAGCATGGGTGTACCGAAGTCCGAGAACACACGCATGAACACAAGAAGCGAGCTGGCCAGAAGCGTGGGTGTCACCAGGGGTACAATGATCTTGCGGACCCTCTGGAACACGGAACAACCAAGACTCTCCGCCGCTTCATTCAGGGAGTTGTCCAGGTTTTTCAGTGCGCCCGAAATATACATGTAAACCAGCGGGAAGGACTGCAGCGAGAAGACAAGGACAATTCCCGAGAATCCGTAAATGCCGTTCAGCTGCGTATTGAAAATGCTGTTCAGGATCCTGGTGATAAACCCGTTACGTCCAAGGAGCTGTATCCAGGCGTAGGCCCCGATGAACGGCGGCGAAAGGTAGGATATCACAATCAGGATATTCAGCAACCTGCTTCCCCTGATCCTGACGCTTCTTAACACATAAGCCATGATGAGGCCCAGAATCGCGGATACAAGGGTGGAAACTATGGTCACCTTGAAGCTGTTCACCAATGTGCTCCAGTAATACTTTTTGGAGAAGAACTTGACGAAGTAGGCAAAGCTGATGGTACCATCATCCATCAGGATGCTCTTGTACAGGATGAGTCCCAGCGGAAACACAACAAATATCAGAAACAGGACCAGTATGGCAAATGCCAGGACCAGCCACATGTTCAACCTCTTTTTGTCGGTCATGCGCGCACCCCCCTGTCAATCAGGCTCTTGCTGCCGTCTTCGTTGAAAACGTTTATCTTGTGCGTCTGCACTTTCAGATGAATCCTGGTGCCGTCGGGAGTCAGCTCGTCCAGATCGGAGTTCTGGATGACTTCGATCTCCTGCCCTTCCCGGGTTTCAACAAAGTAGTGGGTATCAACGCCCAGGAAAACGCTGCTTTTTACAGTAACCGGTATGCCTTCCTGGGTCTCCCTGTTGATGATGAACTCTTCAGGGCGGACCGACACTTTCACCGGACGGTTCGCACCGCTGTCCTTCAGGATGTTGTTCATGTGGAACCTGTAGTCGCCAATACGCACCACGGCTTTTCCGTTGTCATTGCTCTCCAGTCTGCCGTCCAATATGTTGGAAAGCCCGATGAAGGTGGAGACAAAGATATTGGCCGGACGCTGGTAGATATTCTTGGGCGTGTCCACCTGCTGGATGACACCGGCATTCATGACCGCGATCCGATCGGAAACGGCCAGGGCTTCCTCCTGATCGTGGGTGACATATACGGTGGTGATGCCCACCTGCCGCTGGATCTGCTTAATCGCGTTGCGCATCTCGGTCCGAAGCTTAGCGTCCAGATTGGATAGCGGCTCATCCATCAGAAGGACCTCCGGATGGATGACAATGGCCCTTGCCAGGGCAATGCGCTGCTGCTGCCCGCCGGAAAGTTTCTGGGGCATGCGGTTTTTCAGATGATCGATCTTCACAACCTTCAGGATTTCATCGACCCTTCTTTCGATCTCATCCTTGGGCACTTTCCTGTTTTTCAGGCCGAAAGCGATGTTGTCCTTGACCGACATGTGGGGAAAGATCGCATAGTTCTGGAACACCATGCCCATATTCCGCTTGTTGGTGGGAATATCATTGATGACCTTGCCGTCTATCATGATTTGTCCGCCGTCGATGGTGTTAAACCCGATGATCATGCGAAGCAGCGTGGTTTTACCGCAGCCGGACGGTCCAAGCAACGTGAAGAACTCACCCGGCTTGATATCCAGGGACAACCCGTTAATGACGGTATCTTTGCCAAAACGTTTTACGACATTATCTATCTTAATGGCTACGCTCATATTCCAACTCCCCTTTACCCAATTTCATAAAGAAAGGGCCACTTTGCCCGCCATGCTAATGGCACGGCATTGCTGCAAGCGGCCCTGTTATTTAAATCCTGTCCTATATTCAGTTCAGATTAGTCCATGGAGGATTCCAGATGCTCGCTAAACTTATTTGTAATTGTCGCCTTGTTGGTAGCAACCCATCCTTCATCGTAGTTGCCGATCAACTTAATCTGGTTCTGAGGTGTCATGTAATCGGCCAGCTTGGCACCTTCGCGGAGCGGACGGACGGTCAGCTCGGAACCCACCTTGTTCTGGATCTTTTCAGTCAGCATGAAATCTACAAATTTCTTCGCGTTTTCAGGATGCTTGCAGTTCTTGATGATCTGTACGGATTCACCAGGGAAGATGGTCCCTTCCACAGGGAACACAACCTCAACGTTGGCGCCTTCCTTCACATACTTGGCAGCAGGGTCTTCCCATGTCAGGCCGACGATGTACTCGCCTTCAGCCACACCCTTGTAAACCTGGCTGGAGCTGTTGGCCATCTTGCCATCAAGGTTCTTCAGGAACTGGTCCACAAATTCCCATGCCTTATCGGACATCGGATCATTGTTCTCACCCATGGCATAGAGCATGGCAACCAGAGCCTGGAATGCAGAACTGGAGTTCACCGGGTCACCAAAGGCGATCTTGCCTTTCAGCGCGGGATTCAACAGATCCGCAAAGCCATTGATCTGAATGTCACCCTTCAGGTCCTTGTTCACAATCAGAACCGGCGGATCGGCGAACGCAGGAGAGAAATATCCTGTGGTATTCCGGAATTTCTCCATCATGTTCGCATCTTCAGAAGAAACATACTGCATGAACAGATGAGAAGAGGATTCCAGCATGGTGCGGTCTGCAGCCCAGAGGATATCGCCCAGCGGGTTATCCTTCTCGGACTCCACGCGCTTCAGAAGCTCGCCTGTACCTGCTGTGACGAGTTCCACCGTAATCCCGGTTTCCCTTTCAAACTCTGAAATCACAGCCTTGTTGAGTTCTTCGCTTCTTGCGGTGTATACGACCAGAACTTTCTCTTCCTGAGCACCGCTGTTTCCTCCTGTGGCCACAGGTGTTGCAGATGCTCCGGGTGTCTGAGACTGTGCCGGTGCGTTTGAAGTGCCGCATCCAACGACAGCCAGAGCCATTACGGCAGCCAGCATGAGTGCCAGCCATTTCTTTCTGTTTTTCATAGAATAGGTCCCCCCCTAGGATTTTGATTTAGCCTCAATGCTATCTCTGTTCATATAGTATCGCGAAACTGCGATTGATTAAATCCGACGATTCAACAAAAAGGTGTAAAATATCAAAGAGGCGCTTATCCGGATTAAGGGGGAATACATATACATATGATTCGTCCGGCAACAGCGGAAGATGCCCGTCTGGTGCATCAAATCATGATTTCAGCCTTTGAGGAATACAGGCACGCCGATATCCCATCGGGGGCGCTCAGTGAAACGGCTGAATCCATCGAAGAAGCCTTGAGGAATGGGACCGAAGAGGCCCTGCTATGCTATTTGGATGGTATCCCGGTCGGTACCGTCAGATTTAAAACAAATGCGCATTCCCTCTATTTCTTCCGTTTATCCGTGAAACCCGACGCCAGAGGGCGGGGATTGGCAAAGGCCATGCTGGCATGGCTGGAAAACCATGCAAGGGCGCATGGATTGAGGGAAATATGGTGCAGGGTGAGAAAATCGGTCCCGCGGAACATCAGTCTGTACCAGCCCGTCGGTTACACCGTCTGCCGGGAAGATACCTTAACCAATATCAATGGTTTACCGGTAAGCATCGTTGTTATGAAAAAAGAAATTTAAGCTTTATCGGATACATTTGTAAATACTCTCCGGATTAATCTTCCCTGTAAGATGCAGGGGCAATCCCTGCAATTTTAATCAAGGGATGGTTCATTATGTCACGGAATCTTTCGTTGTCTCACAAGGACCTAAAATTCGTTTTAAAAATCGTAAAATAATTGCTTGATTCATTTGGCCTGCCTGTCCTATAATGCATTCATAGTGCCATTTGTAATTTCCATATAATGTAAATAATTTTCCTTGGGAAGCGGCTTCCAGGGTTAGAGGACTTATCAGGGTTTACCATTACCAATGTGAAAATGCATGAAACGGCAAACCCTTTTTCCGCTATAGGGGTTTGCTGTTTGTTTCAGAGCTTTCAAAAACTAATGGGGGGGATTTCTTTTGAAAAGTCTGAGATCAAAAATCTTGCTCTTTTACATGCCGTTGTTCATCGCAGGATTCCTGGGGCTCAGCCGCATCGTATACAACATAGCGGCCGCAACCATAGAATCCGAAGCCAGGAACACCATAACAAACGTGGCATATCAGGGGGCTAAAACCGTACAAAGCCGCATCAATGCCGAGCTGGACACCCTGGAGACTCTGGCCGCGTTACCCGTCATTTATGACTCCGGCATACCCATAGAAGAAAAACTGGCCATCCTCAGCAATGAAGTCAATCATAAAGGGCACATCAGGATGGGCATAGTTGACAAACACGGTATCATGCAAGCCACTGACGGTTCTACCACCGATATCAGCGACAGGGTGCATTTCAAAAAACCCATAGCCGGCGAGCGGGCCGTTTCCGATCCGATCATCAGCAAAAACAACGGTTCCATCATCCTGGCTTTCGGGGTTCCCATAAAAGAAGACGGCAATATTGTGGGTGTCCTGGTAGCCGTCCGGTATGGTACCACCCTGAGCGATGTGGTTGACGATATAACCTTCGGCAACTCCGGCCGCTCCTTTGTCATCAATCAGAAAGGCACCATCATCGCCCACAGCGATCAGGAACTGGTCGTTAATATGTTTAATCCCATCGAAAGCGCCAAGGAAGATTCGGCGCATGCATCTCTGGCCGAGCTGACACAAAAGATGCTTGAGGGCAACACCGGCAGTTGGTCCTATAACTACGAGGGGACAGAAAAAATTGTCGGTTATGCACCTGTAGAAGGATTAAACTGGTACCTGGCAGTTAATGCCCCCGAAAAGGAAGTCCTGGCAGGCTTATCCAAGGTACAGGCTTATATACCCATCATCACGGTAAGCTTCATCCTTGTTGGCGTTATCATCACTTACCTGGTAGCGCTTGGCATTACAAAACCGATTGTGCGGGCTTCCAGGCTCCTTGGTATAACTGCGGAGGGTGACTTTGCACAGGCAATTCCCAGTAAGGATCTGAAGAGAAACGATGAGATCGGGCTCCTGGCCAAATCCCTCGATAAAATGCAAAAGGCCATGAAGGAGGCGGTGAATGGGGTCATCATGGAAGCAGGCCATGTTTCTGAGGTTATGGCGGCCACCACCAGCAATATGGCCGATCTGAACGCCCAAATTGAAGAAGTCTCCGCCACAACCGAGGGGCTGTCTGCCGGCATGGAAGAGACAGCAGCGTCCACACAGGAAATGAGTGCCACAACCTCACAAATAGAGGCTGCTATCAATTCTCTGGCGGAGAAGGCCCAGGAGGGCGCGGAAGTCGCCGAGGAAATCAGTGCGCGTGCCAATCGTCTCAAGGAAAATGCTGTCAAGTCGCAGAAAAATGCCGGTGAAATATACGCAAATGCTTACGAAAAGCTGAAGAATGCCATTGAACAGTCAAAGGCTGTCGAGCAGATCAATATTTTGTCGGATGCGATTCTGGATATCACCTCCCGCACCAACCTTCTGGCCCTCAATGCGGCCATTGAGGCTGCGCGGGCCGGCGAAGCGGGCAAAGGTTTCGCTGTGGTCGCAGACGAGATCCGGACCCTGGCTGAAAACTCCAAAAACGCGGTTACCGAAATCCAACGAGTTACCAAGGATGTGGTGATGTCTGTTGAAAACCTCTCCCAAAACTCGCAGGAGATCCTTGGATTTATTGATCAGACTGTGGTCTCTGATTATGCTTCAATGGTGGGCATCAGCGACCAGTACAAGAAGGACGCCGAGCTTGTAAGCGGCATTGTTACGGATTTCAGCGCCACCACCGAGCAATTGCTGGCCTCCATCCAAAACCTGGTGCGGGCCATCAACGACATAGCCATAGCCAGCAATGATGGCGCAACGGGCGCATCCAACATCGCGGAAAAAACAGCCATTGTCGTTGAAAAAGCCGATGAGGTTATCAAAAGCTGCATAAGCTCCATGGAAAGCTCGCAAAGGCTGGCCGAACTGGTATCCAGATTTAAGGTATAAGCCATCGGGTTCGGGACAGCGGCAATATAATGGTTACACATCAAGCAGGGATGCTGAAGGCCCGAAGGCTTTCGGCATCCCTGTTTTTCATCCATATTGCCTGGCTTGATTCATATGGCTTGTTTCCCCTTAACCTCACCGCTTCCATGATATGCAATTCATGCTGTCAATACTTTTTGAATATTTCACCCTAAATGGGTCAAATTTATCGCATGAA